>Ga0134126_10000674_pt1 | contig 43211 bp, 51 predicted proteins | sample KB31752_FD_96881 | JGI IMG/M metagenome (GOLD analysis project Ga0134126, IMG submission 96881) | Terrestrial soil microbial communities with excess Nitrogen fertilizer from Kellogg Biological Station, Michigan, USA - KB3-175-2 | ecosystem: Environmental > Terrestrial > Soil > Unclassified ...
AGAGAGAGAGAGAGAGAGAGAGACGCGTCAGCGACGCTGACGCGTCCTATTACGGACCGTCCAGCGGCGCATGGACTCTCGTCCACGCTATGCCCATGAAACTGCACGCGAAACTCAGGCTCCCTCATAGAAGCGACCCGGCTCCCTCTCCGATGAATCCCCAACTGGCTCCTGCAGGTAAACCTGTGAAGGCAACCCGAACCAGACCTATTTTCGATCGCACCCTCTCGGGTGCAGCTTCCCCACAAGGGGGGATGCCACTACGTGAACAACCTTATACCCGAACGACAGCAAAAGTCAACCCCCCGGCAAGATTTTTCTTGACCGGGAGGAACGGACACATTTACGAAGTGTCCTGTCGCGCTCTCCCGGCAGCTCACGCTGCGAGGCGCCATACAATCGATCCATGGCCTCCGATGCCCCAAATAGCCATAGATGACGCGCATCACGCGCGCCTGGGGGGCGCTTGCGCCCGAGCAGCGGATCGCCGCGGTGGCAGCCCTGGCCCTGCTCGTGACGATGTTCCTGCCGTGGTACGAGCTGCAATCGCTCGACCGCAAGACGGGCGCGATCAACTCCCGCTCGATCAGCGCCTTCGGCGACGTGTCGTTCGTGGAGGCCGCGGTGTTCCTGGTCGCCGCGGGGGTGATCGCGCTTCTGTTCGCGAGGGCCGAGCGCAAGGACTTCCACATGCCCGGCAGCGACGGGGCGATCGTGATGATCGCCGGCGGCTGGGCCACCCTGTTGATCTTCTTCAGGGTCTTCTCCCGCCCCACGGGACATGGCTACCCGGTCGGCATCCAGTGGGGCTTCTTCCTGGCCTTCGTAGCCTCGGGGGCACTCACCTACGCGGGCTGGCGCATGCGCGCGACGAGCGCGCCTGGGCCGCCCCTCACGCGTGCTCGCGCACGCGCGCGCAAGTCACCCCCTGGAGAGGACATAACAGTCCACAGAGAAGACACGACCGTGCTGGGAGAGGACATGACTGTCGCCGCCCCATCGCGTAGGCGCCGCGAGCCTCTGACCCCTCCCCCGGCCACCATGCCCGCGCCGCCCACGGTGCGGACTGGCTCGCGAGGTTCGGCCGCCGCCAAGCGCTCTCGCTTCCCACCCCCGCCTCCGGACCAGCTGTCCTTCGAGGACCATGCGCCGGAGCACGATGAGAGCGAGAGCTGAGGTGGGCCCTATCATTCCCCCGACGATGCCGCCCGAGGGACCCCAGTCCTCCGCCGAGGTCGCCGCGGGGCTGACCGATGTTGGCTACCTGCCGAGCGAGTCCACGGCGTTGGTGGCCTACCTGGCCACGAAGCTGGGCAAGCCCGTGCTCGTGGAGGGACCGGCCGGCGTGGGCAAGACCGAGCTGGCCAAGGCGCTCGCACGCTATCTCGGGCGTGAGCTGATCAGGCTGCAGTGCTACGAGGGCCTCGACGAGGCCAAGGCACTGTACGAGTGGAACTACCGCAAGCAGCTCTTGCGCATCCAGGCCGAGGCAAGCGGCACCGGCTGGGAGGCCGTGCAGGAGGACATCTTCGGCGAGGAGTTCCTGCTCGCAAGGCCCCTGATGAGCGCGATCGCCTCCCCCGAGCCGGTGGTGCTGCTGATCGATGAGATCGACAAGACCGACCAGGAGTTCGAGGCGATGCTGCTCGAGGTCCTCTCGGACTTCCAGATCTCGATCCCCGAGCTGGGCAAGGTCACCTCCACTACCCACCCGGTTGTCTTGCTCACCTCCAACAACTCGCGCGAGCTGACCGAGGCGCTCAAGCGCCGCTGCCTGTACCTATGGCTCGACTACCCCGCGCTCGAGCACGAGCTTGAAATCGTCAAGCTGCACGCGCCCGATTTGTCACAGGCGGTAGCCCGCCGGCTGGTCGAGGTGGTGGGCATGGTGAGGGAGCTCGACCTGAAGAAGCCCCCCTCGATCGCCGAGTCGATCGACTGGGCGCGCGCCTTGCTGCTGCTGGGCGCGAAGGACATCGACGCGGGCACCTTCAACGAGACGATGTCGGTGATCGTCAAGCACCGCACCGACATGGACATCGTCGCCGAGCGCGTCGGCCTCAAGCTCGAAAGCTCAGAAAGGGACGCAACCGAAGAGGTTGCGTCTAGGTTGGGTTAGGCACCGAAGGTGAGGATGTCCAGCCCGTCTGAGGTCCCGCCGCCCGGCTCCACACCCTCCGAGGGCATGGCCGCCCGCCTGCTCGAGCTGGGCGAGCAATTGCGCGCCGAGGGCGTGGCCGTCGGCACCTCGGAGTTGCTCGACGCGTTCGCCGTGTTGCGCGAGATCCCGTGGACCGCTCAGGGCGAGTTCCGCGAGGCGCTTGCGGCCACCTTGGCCAAGAGCCAGGAGGATAGGCGCACGTTCGAGTTGGTCTTCGACCGCTTCTTCTTTCGCGCGGTAGAGATCGCCTCGGTACGCCAAGGCGTCGACGAAGGGGACGGATCGTCGTTTGACCTTACCGATCTGTCTGAGACCGAATTGGACGCCCTGCGCATGCAGATCGCCCAAGCGCTGAGGGACGGCGCGGAGGGAGCGATGAGAGACCTCGCGCGCATGGCGATCGCCACGTTCGGGCAGGCCGAGCAGGGCTCGGGCGTGATCGGGGTGGACGTGCAGCGCATCAGGCGCGCCCTGGGCCTGCGGGCCGAGCCACAGCCCGAGTTGCCCGAGGACGACCCCCGCCGCGAGGGCATCCCGCGCGACGCCCTGCGCCGCTTCGAGGCGCTGATGCGACGCGAGCTGGAACGCTCGCAGGTACAACGCTCGGGGCGCCTGCCCCCCGCGCGGCCCCTGGGCGAGCTCGACCGTGCGCTGCCCTCCGGGCCCCTGGCGGATCTTGCCGCGGTGCACCGCGTGGTCGCGCAGTTGCGCCGGCGCCTGGCCACCCAGGGAAAGCAGAACCGCGGCCACCGCCACCATGCGCACGTGGATGTGCGCCGCACGATGCGGGCCTCCCTGCAGACCGGGGGCGTGCCCGTCGAGCTGCGCTTTCGCCCCCGCCGGCCCAAGCGGCCCGAGATATACGTGCTCTGCGACGTTTCCACGAGCGTGACCTCGGCGTCGGTTTTCTTCCTGTCGGTGCTGCACGCCCTGCACGACTCGTTTCGCAAGATGCGCTCGTTCGTGTTCATCGAGCGCATATCGGAGGTGACCGACGTGTTCGAGCACGAGCGCGACTTCAGGGCTGTGAGCGAGCGGATCTCCAGCGACGCGGGCGTGGCCGACATCTCCGGCTATACCGACTATGGGCGTGTGTGGTCGGAGCTGCTCGAGCTGATCCAAGACGACATGAACCCGAGGGCTACCGTGATCGTGCTCGGAGACGCACGCACCAACGGCCGCGACCCGCGCGCCGACCTGTTCGGCCTCATCGCCGCGCGCGCGGGACGCACCTTCTGGCTGAATCCCGAGCCGCGTCTGTACTGGAACTACGGGGACTCGGTGATCGCCGCCTATGAGCAGTACTGCACCGCGTTCGAGTGCTGGACCACCGCACAGCTCGAGGATTTCGTCAAGGCGCTCACGCGTCCGGTCGTGAGCGCCGGCGGCTGACTCTGAAGCACCCCCCGCCTCCATCCTCCACACCGATCGGTCACGCTGCACCCACTCACGTCCACCATCGCCATCGCGCGCTAGCATCTGAGTTTGAGCAAAACCAGGGGAGCTGGCGCGAGGCCGGCTGAGATGGCGTTCGACCCAGCGCCGACCCTTCGAACCTGTGGGGTAATGCCCGCGGAGGGAGCGCAGTGCAGACCCAGGAGAAGTCCCGCGAACGCCAAGCGCCTCGGGCAAGCGGTGCAGGCGAGGGGGTGCGCCTCGAGGATGTGAGCCACGCCTACCGGGACCGCCGCGGCACCAAGGTCCAGGCACTTGCCGGGGTGTCGCTGCGCGCACCGCGCGGGAGCGTGCTCGCCGTGGTGGGGCCAAGCGGCTGCGGCAAGACGACGCTGCTGGAGCTGATCTGCAAATTGCAAGAACCGGACGTGGGCGCGGTCGTGAGCGAGCCGGCCGTGCTGATGCCCCAGCGCGATCTGTTGCTGCCATGGCTGAGCGCGGTCGACAACGCTGCCTTGGCACTGCGCATCGGGGGGGACGCGCGCGGACGCGCGCGGACGCGTGGGGCAGCGCTCTTCGCAGAGCTTGGCCTCGCCGGCTTCGAGCAGGCACGCCCGCATGAGCTCTCAGGTGGGATGCGCCAGAGGGTGGCCTTCGTGCGCACGCTGCTCTCGGGCAAGCCCGTCCTGTGCCTGGACGAGCCCTTCGGGGCGCTCGACGCGATCACCAGGCAGGAGATGCAGGAATGGTTGACCGGAGCGCTCGTGCGCGAGCCGAGGACAGTGGTGCTCGTGACCCACGACGTGGAGGAGGCGATCGTGCTCGCCGACCGGGTCGCGGTGGTCTCCCCCCGCCCGGGTCGCGTGGTGGCCGAGCTGACAGTCGATCTGCCCCGCCCACGCACCCGCACCAATCCCTCGGTGGTGGCGCTGCGGGAGCAGGCCCTCCACACGCTCCAGCTAGGAGCAAGATGATCCGGCGCATCCTGCACTTCCTGCCCGCGGTGCTGCTTGCGCTGGCGTTGCTCGGCGCGTGGGAGCTCTACGTCGACCTGGGCACGGTCAGCTCGATCGTGCTGCCCGCCCCCCACGAAGTCGCCGCCGAAGCCTGGAACAACGCAGGGCTGCTGGGAGCCAACCTGGAACTGACCGCCCAGGAGGTCGGCCTCGGCGTACTGCTGGCCTTGATCCTTGGCTTCGTGCTGGGCGTGCTGATCCATCTCTCGCCGCTGTTGCGCCGCGCGGTGTACCCATTGGCCGTCGGCTCGCAGGCGGTGCCGGTCGCATTGATCGGCGTCTTGCACGTGTTCTGGTGGGGCTTCGGGGTCTTGCCGAAGCTGTTCGTGATCGTCCTAATCTGCTTCTTCCCGGTCGTGGTCACGACCGTTGACGGCCTGTCCTCTGTCGATCCGGACCAGCTCAAGCTGTTGAGGACGCTCGGGGCCTCACGTTGGCAGGCACTTCGCTTCGGCGAGCTACCCGCGGCCGTGCCGGCGGCACTCAGCGGCGCGCGGATCGCGCTCGCGGTGGGTGTGATCGGGGCCTACATCGCCGAGACCTCGACCGCCACATCAGGCCCCTACGCCGGCTTGGGCCACCAGATAAACGCGGACATCAACGCCTTGCAGACCCCGCGCGCCTACGCGGCGGCGGTGGTGCTGTTCGTGTTCGCGATCGCCTGCTTCTACACCCTGGCCATGGCCGAGCGCGTGCTCGCGCCGTGGGCGCAAAAGCCAAGAGGAGAAGTCCATTGAGAGCACCGTCGAAGCCGCGCCGGGTATTCAGGTCCATCGCCCCCCGCCCCAGCCCGCGATCCTGCTTGCCGCCCGGCGGAAGATGGATCCACCGAGCCCTTGCGCTGCTGCTCGCCCTTCCCTGCCTGCTGGCGCTGGCGGCGTGCGGCTCCAAGCAGGATGCCCTCTCGGCCCCGGCGACGAAGCCGTTCTCGGTAATGCTCGACTGGTTTCCCAATGCCGACCACGCCCCGTTGTACACGGCGATCGCGCACGGCGATTTCGCGACGGTCGGCCTCGACGTGCGCCCGGTGGTGCCCACTGAATCGGCCGAACCGCTGAAGCTGCTGGCGGCGGGCAAGGTGGACATGGCGATCTCCTATGAGCCGGAGCTACTGCTCGCGCGCGACCAGGGCCTGAAAGTGGTGTCGATCGGTGCGCTCGTGCAGCGCCCGCTGACCTCGATCATCGCGCTGCCGGGCGCCCACGTGCGCAACGTTGCAGACCTGGCCGGCAAGCGTGTGGGCACCGCCGGGATCGCCTACCAGGCCGCCGAGCTGCACACGGCCCTGCAGAGAGCCGGCGTGAATCCCAGCTCGGTCACCGAAAGCGACGTAGGCTTCAACCTCGTGCCGGCGATGCTCTCGGGCAGGGTGGCAGCGACCCTCGGCGGCTACTGGAACTACGAGGCGATCCAGCTCGAGCAGATGAACAAGAAGCCGGTCGTGATCCCGATCGACAAGGCGGGTGTGCCTACATATGACGAGCTGGTGCTAGCCGTGCGCGAAGACGAGGCGGGCATGCGCGGGCAGGACCTGAGGGCCTTCCTGCAAGCGCTCACCCACGGTGAGCAGCAGGTGCGCGCGGACGCGGCGGCGGCGGCGGGTTTGATCGTGAAGGCCAACCCCTCGGCTCAGCAGAAGCTGCAATTGGCATCGATCGAAGCGACCCTGCCGGCGAGCCTGCCAAGCACGCACTCAAAGCCCTATGGCTGGCAGGATCCCTCCGCCTGGGCGGCTTTCGGACGCTGGATGTACGCGCACAAGCTGATCCATTCCAACCCCAACGCCGCCGGCTTGCCGCCGTTCACCAATGAGTTTCTGCCGGGGGAAGGCATATGAGGGATCTAGTATTCATGCCATGACCTCTGAGCAGGCGATCCGTATCGTGCTGGCCGACGATCATGCGGTCGTACGTAGCGGGTTGCGCCTGCTGATGGAGAACGAGAGCGACTTCGAGGTGGTGGCGGAGGCGGGGGACACCGAAAGCGCACAGCGATATGTGCAAGGCCACCGTCCGACCGTGCTCGTACTCGATCTGAACATGCCAGGCGGGTCGAGCTTGGAGGCGATCCCCGAGATTCGCAAGCAGAGCCCCGAGACCCAGATCGTGGTGCTCACGATGCAACAGGAGCCGGCTTTCGCGCGACACGCCCTCAGCGCGGGCGCGATCGGATACGTGCTCAAGGAGGCCGCCGACGACGAGCTGGTGGAGGCGGTGCGCAGGGCCGCGCGCGGGGAGAGCTATCTCAATCCTCGCCTTGGCGCGCGGCTGGCCTCGGAGCCGGCGCCTGGTCCCCCCGACGATCTGAGCGAACGCGAGGTGGACGTGTTGCGCCTGATCGCCCTCGGCCACACCAATGCCGAGATCGCAGAACAGCTGTTCCTGTCGGTGCGCACAGTGGAGACCCATCGCGCACACATCCAGCAGAAGCTCAACTTGTCATCGCGCGCGGAGCTCGTCGGCTACGCACTCAAGCGCGGGCTGATCAAGTCACCTTGAGCCGGTCCCCAGGCGTCCTCTTCGCATGCCCACTGAGATGCGCGCGATGGTGTTCGAGGGCCCCGGCCGTCCGTTGCGTGCCCTCGTGCGCCCAATACCCGAGCCCGGCCCGGGACAACTGCTTCTGCGCGTGAGGGCATGTGGCGTTTGCCGCACCGACCTGCACCTGCTCGATGGCGAGGTGAGGGTCACGGAGCCACCGCGGATCCTCGGCCATCAGATCGTCGCGACGGTGGAGCCGGGCGGCGAGCGCGTGGGTGTGCCCTGGCTCGGCTGGAGCTGCGGTGAGTGCCAGTGGTGCCGCTCGGGTCGCGAGAACCTGTGCCCGAAGGCGCTGTTCACCGGTTGCGATATCGACGGGGGCATGGCCCAGTACACAGTCGCGGACGAGCGCTACTGCTTTCCGATCCCAGAGGGCTATCCCGACGAGCAGGCCGCACCGCTGTTGTGCGCGGGACTGATCGGATATCGGGCCCTGCGCATGTGCGGGGACGCCCGGAGGATTGGCTTGTACGGGTTTGGCGCGGCCGCTCACATCGTGGCCCAGGTTGCGGTCCGGCAAGGCAGGGAGGTGCTGGCCTTCGCGCGCCATGGCGACGGGGCCGCGCAGGCATTTGCGCTCGAGCAGGGCGCAAGCTGGGCGGGTGACTCCGAGGAGCAGCCGCCGAAGCAACTGGATGCGGCGATCGTGTTCGCACCGGACGGGGCGCTCGTGCCACTCGCCTTGCGCGCGGTGGCTCCCGGCGGGACAGTCGTGTGCGGCGGCATCCACATGAGCGAGATTCCCGCTTTCCCTTACAGCATCCTGTGGGGCGAGCGAACGCTGCGCTCGGTCACCAATCTGACTCGTGCGGACGCCGAGGAGTTCCTTGCACTGGCTCCCGCAGTCCCGGTTCGCACGCATGTGACGAGCTATCCATTGGCGGACGCGGGCAAGGCGCTGGAGGATCTGAGAGCGGGCCGGTTCACCGGCGCCGCGGTCCTCATTCCCTAATCACCCTGCCCTTCGCGGACTGTCCCGCCTTGTGGTAAATCCCTGAGCAGAGCGGGTGGTGCGTGCGGATGAACGCGTGAGGCTCGGGCGAGAGCATTCAGGCTTCAGAGAGGAAAGCATGTCCCGGCACACAACTCTGCCCCGACCCGCGTCATTGTGGTCTCAGCGCCGCCCCCCGACCCGAGGGCGGCGAAGATGGCGCTCATCCACCGGGACAGGTAGACGTCCAGCACTCCCTACCTGGACGCCGTGGAGATGGTCACGCGCGAGACGACGGAGCGTTCCGCGCGTGACCACTCCTATCTGAACAGCAAGGCCGCGGCGACGGCGGTCAGACCGGTCTCTATGCGATCCTCGCCAGAGTGGGGTTGGCGGCGGGACGGTCGGGCGCCACGCAGACCATTCCTTCGCTGAACCCGGCCGAGCCGATCCCGAAGGCGGCGTTGAACCGGTCGAGGTTGACGACCGTCAACAGCGCTGTGATCTCGACGAGTTGCTTGTCGCTGAAGTGCTCCTTCATCCGGGCGAGGAGCTCATCGGTGACCTCAACCGGCGTCCGCATCACGGCGACTGTGTAGTCGAGTGCCAGCTTCTCGCGTTCTGTGAACAGGTCGCTCTGGCGGTAGCGCGCCAGCGCCAGAAGCTCCTCATCGGAGAAGCCGGAGTGGCGGCAGATCTGCGAGCCGAGGTCTACGCAGAACTCGCACCCGATCGTCTGGGCGCCCTTGAGCTCGACCAGGTTCTTGAGCCGCTCATCGACGGACTTCCCCTTGCGCACCGCCTGGTTGAACTTGCCCATCCCGAACATCATCTTCGGCTGGTGGGCCCAGATCTCCATCGGCTCGATCCCGCTGCCAGTCTGCGGCTCACGGCCAGTCAGCTTCTTCATCATCCTCGGTCCGAGCCTGTAGACGAGCTTCATCTTGAGACCGGCGTCAGCCTGCTTGACTCCGTTGATGCGTGCCATCTGGCACCTCCTGTCACGTAGCTTGGTGTTCGGGGGTCTATTCGGTATGACCCGCGAGACCCGGAAAGGTGTGACAGCGATGGACGAGCTCGAGTTGGCTAACAGGTTCGACCGCCAGCGGCCCCAGCTGCGCGCGGTCGCCTACCGGATCCTGGGCTCGCTGAGCGAGGCCGAGGACGCCGTGCAGGAGGCGTGGCTACGGCTGCGGCGGACCGATGCCGAGAGGATCGACAGCCTCGAGCGGTGGCTGACGACGGTCCTCGCCCGGATCTGCCTGAACATGCTCCGCTCCCGCAGGACTCGCGGCGAGCAGCCGCTCGACGGCTTGCGCCCGGAGCCGATCATCGACGATCCGGCGGTCGGGACCGATCCCGAGCACGAGGCGTTGCTGGCGGACTCTGTCGGGATCGCCTTGCAGGTCGTCTTGGACACGCTCAGCCCAGCCGAGCGACTCGCGTTCGTGCTGCACGACATGTTCGCGGTGCCGTTCGAGGAGATCGCGGCGATGGTCGACCGCTCACCGCAGGCGACCCGCCAGCTCGCCAGCCGCGCCCGCCGCCGCGTGCGCGAGGCAGCGCCGCCGCCGGACCCAGACCTGACCCGCCAGCAGGCGGTCGTCGACGCCTACTTCGCCGCCGCCCGAGAGGGGGACCTCGAGGCGCTGGTGGCCGTGCTCGACCCGGACGTCGTGCTGCGTGCCCACCGTCGCGACGGCGACCCGCACGAGCTACACGGCGCCGCGCGAGTCGCGCAAGGTGCGATGAGCGCCCGACGTTTCGCGCCATACGTTCGCCCAGCGCTCGTCAACGGCGCCGCCGGCGTGGTCGCGTTCGACGGCGACCAACCGTTCGCGGTGCTTGCGTTCACAGTCCTCGGCGACCGCGCGGTAGCGATCGACGTGTTCAACGACCCCGAGTTGGTCGCCAAGCTCGATATCCGTGGGATCACCGCCTGAGTAGCCCGCAAAGCACCCAGCACGCCACTACGCTGGCATCGTGACCCCGGAGGAGCTCGCCAACCTCGCGCACCTGCGCCGCGCTCGCGATCTGATGGACCGCGAGTACGCGCGCCCGCTCGACGTTGCCGCGCTCGCCCGCGCTGCGTTGATGTCCACCGCACACTTCTCGCGGCAGTTCCGCGCGGCGTACGGGGAGACGCCCTACGCTTACCTGATGACGCGGCGAATCGAGCGGGCGAAGGCGCTGCTGCGCCACGGCGAGTTGTCGGTAACCGAGGTCTGCATCGCGGTCGGGTGTACGTCGCTCAGCTCGTTCAGCGCACGCTTCACCCAGCTGGTGGGCGAAACGCCGACGGCCTACCGCGCCCGCGACCACAGCGCGCTGGCGAGCGTGCCGGGCTGCGTCGCCAAGGACCTCACCCGCCCGAGCCGCAAGCCGAGCAGGATCGGAGAAGCGCGCGGGGCACTGGTCCACTAGCGTTCGGGGCATGAACCTCACCTTCTCCCAATGCTTCGTCCTAGTCCATGATCCCGAGCTCGCACTGGCCTTTTACCGCGACACACTCGGACTCGAACTGCGCAACGATGTCGCCCGCGGAGACTTCCGCTGGATCACCGTGGGCGCTGCCTCCCAGCCCGATGTCGCGATCGTCGTCACGAACTACCTGAACGGCAGCCCCGCCGACAGCGACGCGCTCGCCGCCCTCGTCGCCAAGGGTGCCCTCAACGGCGTCCACTTCCACACCGACGACCTCGACGCCACCTTCGAGAAGCTGCGTGCCTCGGGCGCTGAGATCGTGCAGGAGCCGACCGATCAGCCATGGGGCACGCGGGACTGCGCCGTGCGTGACCCGTCCGGCAACCTGGTGCGCATCGACCAGCCGCCCGCCGCGTAGTCGTGACGCGGGCCGACGCGGCTCGAGCCACGACTTCGCGGGGGAGGCAATGAGTTCTCAGGCGGGGTGTGCCTCGGGCTGCGGCCGGGAGGCGTCCGGGGGAAGTCCCCTGCCGTCTCCAGGGCCCACGTGGGGCAGCCACTCGAGCCACCCCGGCAGGTACCAGTTCCAGTCGCCGAGCAGCTTCATGGTCGCTGGCAAAAGGACCCCGCGCACGAGCGTCGCGTCAAGCAGGACCGCCACCGCCAGCCCGATCCCGAGCTGCTTGAAGATGAGCAGCGACAGGGTCGCGAAGATCGCGAACACCGACACCATCACCACGGCGGCGCTGGTGACCACCCCTGCGGTGCTCTTGATGCCGTGCGCCACCGCCTCTTCGGTCGATCTGCCTCGGTCGAAGGCCTCGCGGATGCGCGAGAGGATGAAGACGTGGTAGTCCATCGACAGGCCGAATAGGACGACGAACAGGAACAGCGGCATCCATGAGGTGATCGAGCCGGTCGACTTGAAGTCGAGCAGCGACTGGAGGTGACCGTACTGGAAGATCCACACGAGCACTCCGTAGGCAGCCCCGACCGACAGCAGGTTGAGGATGATCGCCTTGATCGGGATGACTAGCGAGCGGAACGTGACCAGCAGCAGCAGGAACGCCGCGGAGAGCACGAACGCGAACACCAGCGGCGCGTGCGACTTCATCGTGTCGTTGAAGTCCTTCGAGCTGGCCGTCTGGCCTGTCACCTCGGCGGTGGCGTCAGGCACCGACCCCACGGTGGCGGGGATCAGGGTGTTGCGAAGCTGAGCAAGCGCCGCGCCTGAGGCGGAGTCGCTGCCGTCGCCCACCACCGGGATGTCCACCTCGGCGACGGTGTGAGCCGAGTTGACCTTGAGCGTGCTGGGCTGCTTGAACAACCGGCTCGCCGCGGCACGCGCGCGCAGCGCGCCTATCGCGCGCGCCATTTCAGGCGAGGTCACGTCGCCGGAGCGGATTGCCACCGTGGCCGGGATCGCATCCCCCGGGAACGTGGCTTGGATCTTGTTGTAGGTCTTCACCACCGCCAGGTTCTGGGGCAAGGTTCTCGGGCCAGGGACGGCGAGATGCAGGCTGAACGCGGGGATCGCGAGCGCCACCAGCACTCCTGCGGAGACGATCACGGACACCAGTGGATGACGCAGGACCGGGTTGAGCACCCGTGCCCACAATCCGCTCTCGCCGGCGTTCCACGGCTGCCGCGAGATGACCGGAACCGCTCCTTTCTCGACACGGTCCCCGAGCCACGCCAGCAGCGCGGGCAACACGGTGAGTGAGCCGACCACCGCCACGGCGACGACGATGATGGTCCCGGTGGCGAACGATTCGAAGGTTGGGGCCCCGGCGAAATACATCCCCGCCATCGCGAGCATCACCGTCAGGCCGGAGACGAGAACGGCGCGCCCCGACGTCGCCGCCGCGGCGGCAAGCGACGCCTCTTCGCCACTCCCCCGCTCGCGCTCCTCGCGCTCGCGGCGCAGATAGAACATGGAGTAGTCCACGCCCACGGCAAGCCCGATCAGCAGGATCACCTCGTTGATCGAGTTATCGACAGGCGAGATGTGGCTGATCAGGGCGACGATGCCGATCGTTCCCATGACAGCGGTGAGCGCGAGCAAGAGCGGAATGCTCGCGGCGACCAGGGCGCCGAAGGTGATGAGCAGGATGGCGAGCGTTATCGGCAGTGAGGTGACGAGTGCGCGCTGAAAGTCTTTGCCGATGACTTCCGTGAGCTGCTTTTCGGCGCTGGCTTCGCCAAACTGCTCGACCGCGAAATCGCGATGAGCGGCCTGCGCCGCAGCGGTGGCCCTCAAGGTCGTGCCGACCCGGTCTTTTGCCTCGCTGTCTGTCCCTGCTATCTCGAAGCGCAGAAGGGCTGAGTGCCCGTCAGCTGAGATTCGCGCCCGGTTCGCGGCGGCATAAGGGCTTTCGAACGCCCGCGTGTAAGGAGTCGCCGCCAGACGGCGCTGGACGTCTTCGACGACAGCCCGGAAGGACGGGTCGGTGGCACGCACGGCGGCGCTGCGGATGAGGACTTCCTCGCTGACATGCTTCGGAAAGGCGTCGCGGAGGGCGACGGAGGCACGCCCGGACTCGCCAACGCCGCTCTGCGCGTTTTCCTGCGTCACGGTTTTTGTGGCGTTCCCGATCGCGAACACCGCAAGCACACACCCAATCCATCCCCAGATGGCGATCTTGCGGTGCTGAGCGCTCCACCGGCCCGCACGCGCCGCGAGATTCCTGTTCTCCGTCATAACGTGCGTCGAAGCCATCCCTAGCAGGCGGGCGGTTCCCCGAACGGGAAGAAGGACGTCTTGAAGACGTTCCCGGAGACGCAGCTCCCGTTGGCGGGATTGTCCAAGTAGACGATGTCGCCGGAGCCTTGCGTGCGAGGGTCGGGGCTCTTGCCGTTCTGCACGATCACGTTGCCAGTCACGACGGTGTCGTTGGAAGAGCCGAACCCAAACGGGTTTTCCACCACGCCGACGCCCGCGGTGTCGTTGTTGACCACTACATTCCCGCGGATCGTCACATCGTGGCCCCCCACGTTGAGGATCCCGCTGCCCGACGGCAGCAGCTGCAGGTCGTCGAAGAATTCTTCGACGCAGCCCGGAGGCGTTCCAGGGGTTTGGCACACCGGCGGGAAGGGATTCGGGCGGTTGTTCTCGTGCACGACGTTGCCTTCGATGAGCGCCGTCTCGGTCGAGGACGTGGGCAGGTTGGGCAGCACGATCACGAAGATGCCCGTTGTGTTGTCGCTGAGCAGGTTATTTCGCACGACCGAGTTGCTGGTGTTCTCGAGCTCGATGCCGAGCTCCCCGCCTATGAGCCGGTTCTTTTCGACGACGGTGTTTTCGTCAACGCCTACGTAGATCGTGGCGTCATTGCCGCCGCCACCGAAGTTCTGGCTGATCAGCCCTTCGCGCGAGCAGCGCGGAAAGATGCCGTACTCGCCGTTGTTCAGGTAAGCGCCGCCGCTGACCTCGAATTTGTCGACACCGAACAGGAAGATGCCCGTGTCCTCTGCGTCACGGACCGTGAGGCCGCTGATGTTGAAGTCGCTCACGCCAACGGGTGGACAGGCGGGACCCGGGTCGAATGTGAGTTGCGTGCCGACGGTGATGCCGTAGGTGTTTCCGGTGGCGTCGATGACCGCCGCTTTGCTGCCTGTGATCGTCAAGCCGTTCGTCTTCACGCTGACCGTCGGGCCGGAATACGTCCCCGGACTGACAACGATCGTGTCGCCGGGATTGGCTTCGTCGACGGCGGTCTGGATGGCGCCCGTGCTACCGGTCGGCGCGACGCGGATCTTCCTTGCTTGGGCCGCCTGAGGCAACACGCACCACACAACGACGGCAAGCGCCACCGCGAGTAGCCTGAGCGCGCTCCGCTGCTTGAGGACCATGATCGTCTCCTCCATGCGGTTTATCCGCATGGCCCTCGTCCCGGCCATGCGCGGAACACCGACAGACGCTAACAGGTGGTCGTGCCCGGTCAAAGGGGCACGCGCGTGATTTCATAGCCGAGCCGGCGGCTGCCGGCATCCGGACCACTGCCCGCCGCTCGCACCGTCAGGCGGGGGATTCACGGTCCCAGTCCGGCCGTTCCTGCCAGCGTCGCTCCATCGCCCGAAACATCTGTGGGTAGACGATCAGGTGCCGGAACGGCTTGATCGCGGCCATGTAGGCGTTGCCCAGGAAGCCGTTCGGCCTCACGTAGACCGCCATCTGGCCCCGGTAGCCGCTGGGTCCCTCGGCGACCCAGCCGAGGTGGAGGACGCCGTGCATCGTTTGGTTTGCGATCTCGGCGGCGAACTCGTCGTCGGTCAGGTAGAGCGAGGTGAACGGGAGACTCTCGAAACCCGGCCCGGGCGCGGCGCGCAGGTCATCGGGCAGCCGCACGCGAAGCGTCGTCACCCTCGACCCGAGTCCCGAGCCCTGCTCGTCCAGGCCGAAAAGGTCGCCGAGCTTCCACCGCAGCGACCACAGCGCCCGCGCCGCGCGGGGCAGGGTCGCCGCCGGGTCGGCCGCGGCGAACCCCTCGACGAGGATCGGGAACTCGTCGGCTGCACCGGGCGTCGGCAGCGCCCAGACATCCTCGAGACGAAAGTCGGGAACGATCTCGTGGATCCGCCAGGGCCTGGAGGTGTGCGCGGTGTTCGGGAGTTTCATCTCAATCTCCATGTCCTGGTTGTAGTCGGCGGAGTTCGCGCCGAGACCGCCGCGGCTGTGGGCACTCATCGCTTTGCTTACTGCTCAACGACCGGCTCTCGCACAATTGCTGCCAGCTTGAGCAGGTAGGGAGCGCCGCCCCGGTGAATGTTGCCGATAGCGGCCCAAACCACCGGTGCCGTCCTGCGCCTCTCGTACTGAAGGAACGTGGTCATCGCCAGTCGCTCGTCGTGCAGTCGCCACACCATGTGGCCGCTCAGCAGCTTTGATTGTGCTTCGAGATGCAGTAACTCGGGTTCAGACGTCACGATTCGCCAACCGAAAACGTGATCGGAAGAGATCCACGGACCGAGGCGAAATCCAAGAATCCACCGGTGTATGAGCAGTCCCGACCGGCGGATCGTCACAGGCAGGCGCTCGAAGCCATCGCGTGCCCATTGCTCGGCCGAACGTCGGTCCATCGGGCTCCTCGTGACCTCGAAGGCGTCAGCGTAGTCCGGTGAGGGGAAGGTGGATGGAGGCGTCTCGGACACCACAACACGGTGCGCTCGCTTCCTCGCATTCGACTGTGTGCTTGAGTGCCTCGAGCTCGTCACCAAAGATCTCCTCCAGGCGATTATCTCTCATGGTGGTCCATCCATACGGCAGCGTATAGTTGAAGCCTAGCATCATCATCGGGAGTGTCAACACCGAACCGAACGCGATAGGGAGGCGATGGCGCCACCGATCCGAACGCCTCGCAACAGGTGGATCGAGGAGGGCCTGCGCGCGCTCGGCGACGGCGGACCGGAGGCCGTGCGGATCGAGCCCCTGGCCCAAGCACTGGGCGTCAGCAAGGGCGGCTTCTACTGGCACTTCAAAGACCGCCAGTCGCTGCTCGAGGAGATGCTGGACGCATGGGAGCACACATGGGTCGACGAGGTGATCGAGGCCGTCGAGGCCGAGGACGGGGACGCAAGGTCGAGATTGAGGCGGCTGTTCGCGCTGGCCGCCGCCTCAGGCGGCGAGCTGTTGAAGATCGAGCTGGCGATCCGCGACTGGGCCCGGCGCGAGGAGGCTGTCGCCATGCAGCTGAAGCGGGTCGACAACAGGCGGATGAACTACATGCGTTCCCTATTCGGAGCCATCTGCGAGGACGACGACGATGTCGAGGCTCGCTGCCTACTGGTCTTCTCACTGTTCGTCGGAAGCCACTTCGTCAGCGCCGATCACGGCGGGCGCAGCCGGGCGCAGGTGCTGGAGCTGGCCCTGGAGTGGCTCACGCGATAGGGCGAGCGGGAGTCAAGACAGGATCCCATCGGGAAATGACGCTCCACAGCATGTTCCCGCGCGAGGCCGGTGAGCAGGCGGTTTGCGTTTGGAGCTGGGCCCCAAACGCACTCCGCCGAGGGTGTGAATGCTGGTCAGCGACGTTAGATCCGGCCAGGAAGCCGCGTCGTGACCTCCTGGACCAGCCACATATTGCCGTCGGGATCGCCGAAGGCGCAGAACGACCCGTAGCTCGTGTGCTCGGGGCCGGGGCCGATCATCCGTGCCTCGGGGGGAAACGGCGGGCCGTGCCACGCGTCGCTCACGTCGATGCCGCGGTCGCGGAGCTCGACGTGGGTCGCCTCGATGTCGGAGACGACCAGCGTCGCCTCGGCCGAGCCAGGCGCGGACGTAATGATTCCCGTGCCAAACGAGACCGAGCACCCGGAGCCCGGCGGCGTGAACTGGACGATGCGAAGCCCGTCCATCGGGGCGACGTCGTCGTCGAGCCGCCAACCCAGGCTTTCGTAGAACTGCTTCGATCGGTCGACGTCGGACACGGGGATGACAGCGACCTCGAGTTTCATGTCGACCCTTCCGCCGCTCCCGTCGCTGCTCGCGTGGGCACTGCCTGCTTCGGTGGCGCTCATATATGCCTCCTGGCTCGTGTTGCTTGCAGGAGACACGGTGGCGCTTCGAGCGCTGCGTCGCATCCGTGGACTCCCTAGTCGTTTCCCCTGGCCCTACGCGCCGATGAACCCAAGTAGGGCGCGGTTGACCTCCTCAGGGTGGGTCCAGCCGATGTTGTGCGGCCCGCCCTCGACGGCTACGAGCTGGCAATCGGCGATCAGCGCCGGAAGTCGTGCGGCGGTTGCCTCGAACGGGAGGATGCGGTCCTCGGTGCCGTGCACGACGAGCACGGGGACATCGATCTTCGGCAGGTCCTCGCGGAAGTCGGTCAGCCATGTGTCGACACACGCGTGCCGAGGTAGCGTGTGACCTCGCCGCTGCCCATTGAGAAGCCGGCCAGAACGATGTCGTTCAGGTCGAGGTGCTCGAGCAGCTTGTTCAGGTCGGCGGCGAAGGTGTCGTAGTCGTAGCCGACGGTCGGCTGGCTCGATTGGCGGAACCCACGGCGGTCGTAGCTGATCACTCGGTATCCAGCGGCGAGCAGCTCGCGCTCCTGGCGCTCCCACGAGTTCCCGTTCAGGGGGTACCCGTGGATCAGCACGATCGGCTGGCCGCCGCCATGATCCTCGTAGTGGATCTTGATCGGCGCGAAGTTCTCCGCTCCTACGGTCACATATGGCATGAGGTTTCCTTTCTAATGCGTTCTCGCGTCTGAGCGCACGGATTCTGAATCCGATTCTGTGCTCGCTAGGAGCCGCTCGCCTCAGGGCATCTCCCTAGTCACACGCCCTGGTTGCCACTGGTCCTAGTTGCGCTGCCCCCAGTTAGATCGCCGGGAGCCGCACAGGGCGCCTCGTCCTGATAGGGGTAATCCTCGTTCGCGTTGGGGGGTGGGTTTGCAACGCGGAACTCAGGCGCTGGAAAGCAGTCCCCGGAGCTTGTTGCGCGACTTGATGTTCAGCTTCGTGTAGACCTTGCGGAGGTGGTACTCGACGGTGCGCGGGCTGATGAAAGCCGTTCGCCTATTTCAGGGTTCGACAGTCACTCTGCGGCCAGCTGCGCGATCTGTGTCTCCTGCGGCGTGAGGTCGTCGCGCGTCGTGACGTTGCGCTTGCGGACTCTCTCTCCCGTGGCGAGCAGCTCCCGCCGGGTCCGCTCCGCAAATGCCTCGGCTCCGATCGAGACGAGCATCTCGCGCGCCTGCGCAGCTGATCGCGGGCCTCGGTCCGGCGGTGCTTCCATCGCAGCCATTCGCCGTATATGAGCCGGGCACGCGCAAGGGCAACGGCTCCGCGACTCTGGCCGAGCCGATCCATCGCCTCGAGGTACAGGCGCTCGGCGTCCTGGTCATCTGCCAGCAGTGCGCGCGACCGCGCCGCCACCCCGAGCGCCCAGTCCGTGCCGCTCGGGCCGGTGCCGCTCGGGCCGGTGCCGCCAATGAGCCTCGCCACGGCATCCTCTGCGCGGTTCGGTGCGCCGCTGCGGACGGCCGCCTCGATGAGCTCGACCAGGCTCCAGTTGCCAAATCCCAGCTCGGGCGGATAGTTGCTCGCCTGTTCGGCTGCGGCCAGCGCCTGCTCGTACTGCCCGAGCCCGTTGTGGAGGACAGCATTGGTGTGTTCCGCGAGGCTCAGGCCCATCCCTTCGCCGCGGTGAAGCGCTTCGTCTGTGATGGCTTCGCCAAGCTGGCGCGCGTCGCTCTCGTCCACGCGCCATCCCGCGAGCGCAAGAGCACCGTAGCGAGGGAGGCCGTCCTCAGTGGCCTCGGCTATCGCCTCCAGCTCGTCGACGAGCATGGCCGCCGCCTTGAACTGGCCTGAGTGCAGCTGCATGCCGATCCTCTGGCTTAGAGCGAGCGGGAAGCGCGCTGATCGCACCGGCGTCCCGCACGATCTCGAGCTGTCGCTCCGAGAGCGCGTCCCACGCATAGTCGTCCCAGACGTCGTGGGCTGACCGGCAGGCGATGAACGACCCAACGAACGCTCTCGGCGGTCGTGAGGTCTCCGTCGAGCATCGCTCCCAACGCCTTCCGGACCATCGGCGCGGCCTTCTCGTAGCCCTGGACCAGGAGCGCCGAGAGGCCGTCCAGCAGCAGATCGGGCGCGCGAGGAGAGCGCCCCGCCGCCGGCCCAGCCAGCGCTGCTACCGCTACCTGCGGCAGGTCGACCGTGCTCGCGAGGCGCCCGGCGAAATTCGCGGCGGAGAGCGCATCGAGGTACGTCTCGCGCGCCTGCTTCGGGTCCAACGGCTCGAGACGCCTTGCGGTCTCGAGCAGTCCCGTCGGGCCGGATCGATTGCCAGTCGGCACTCGCGCCTGGCACCAGGCTTCCTCGGATGTCCGGACCGGCGAACTCTCCGCCGGTCAACGGGACGATGCGCCGGCGAGTGCCGGCCACCGCCCCCAGCTCCAATGGCTCTCCCAGCGTCGCCTCGAGGCGGTAGACGTGCCTGAGCCGAGGCTCCGGGAGAACAGTCACCTCGGCGCCTCGGCGATCGCGGGGTCGTTGGGGTGGGCTTCGAGCGAGGTGACCACGATACGCATCCAGTCATAGAGCGGCAGCTGCCGGAGCAGATCCTCGAGCTCGCCTAGGCTCTCGGCGCTGTACAGCCCCAAAACCGACGATCCCCCCGGCTGCGAGCGAGCGGTCCAGACCCGGGCCAGGTGTCCTTCCTGGGCGAGTTGTGCGGCGGCCGCGGCCTCGGCGCGCTGGCGCTCGTCGATCTCCTCCTGAGGCGTCCCCGCCGGCACCGTTACTTCAATTTCGACCAGGAACTCCATGCTCTCCTCCTTCCGCGCTCTTCGCGGCCCTGCGCTTCGATTCGAGGGTTCGATCGGCCAGGGTCATTCTGTCGCCCGAGCCGAGCGTTTCGCCTCCGTCATGCTCCCCGGTCGACGCACTAGTCATGCCGGCGCCCGGGTAGCGGACCGGGGACACACAGGCGCGACATACGGTGTAAGGCGCGACTATGGAATCAATTCCAACAACGGAGGTCAGCATGAGCACCGTCGACCAGGAGATGGTCTTGGCCCACTTCATCGTTTCAGACGATGTCGAGCGTTCCCGCCGCTTCTACACCGACGTACTTGGCGGCAGGACTGTCATCTCAGGTGAGGCGAATGACGAGGTGACGTACGTAGCGCTAGCCAACAGCTGGATCATCATCAACGTCGGAGGAGGTCCGACCGCCGACAAGCCGACCGTCACGCTCGAGACGCCGCCCGACCCAGATCGGGTGAACAGCTTCCTCAACATCCGGGTTGCGGACATCCAAGCGGTGTACGCCGAGTGGAGCGAGCGGGGCGCCCAATTCCTAACGCCGCCGAAGAAGCACGCGAGCGAGATCCGCTGCTACATCCGTGATCCTGACGGCTACTTGATCGAGGTGGGCCAAACGACCCTGGCCAGAGGCTGGCGTCCACCGTCTTGATCGCACAACCTGTGTGGGCGCACTCATGAGGGAGAGTCCTCCGGCGTCGGCAACGCCTCTCAGCCCGCGTAGGGCCTGTGGTCATGAAACGCCTGAACGCCTACACCCAGAGCCACGGTCGTCCAGTCGCCAGAGTGCGCTTTGGCGTCGGCGTTTGGCTGCACGCGCTAGGGGCGTGTGTGTGCTCTCGGGGCGTCTGGTGGGGAGCGCTGCCGCTTTCTCTGCCTACTCGCCATTCTGCGCGCAGCTCGTGGCAGAACACGCAACCCGTCTCGGGATGGTCTCCTCGATTCGGCCGCGCAGACGGCCAGCGAGGTTACGACTCATCACGTCGATGATTGCTTTGCGACCCTCGCAGAGCTGCCCTTCCTCCACTCCGTACCACTGTGCATCGGGCGCCAGCACTTCGCGCAAGACCTCCGGGCCACCCTCGATCAAGGCATCCCACGCCCGGCGCACAAGCTCAATCTCGGGACTCTCGTCCATAGCCGGCGATTGTCGGTCATCCACTCGCGGCCAGCAAACCGGCCGCAAAGACGACCGCGATGCTACCGCTGCAGCCGCGCTGCGGTCACCGAAAGCTACGGAACAACAGCGAACACAGGCAAACGACGTCCCGCGCGACCAACTCCGCCGACCAGGACGGCAACGGGAAGGCCGAGCTTCGTCAGCTTGGCGGAGGTGGAGAGATCGACGATGTCGCTCACGGCGACAGTCAAACAGCCACAGGTCCCATCTGATGGGTGAACGGACGCCCGATCTCGCATGCAACTCGAGGACATCTGCCAGCGCGAGACAGACCAGCTCGAACTCGGTGAACATGATCCGCTTGATCGGTTTGGCGAAGGCCGGCCGCTCGCCCATCAATGATCACGGAACACAGAGCCACATCCGGCGATCGCTCTAGGCTCCGCGATCCGACGAGACCACTCCGCCGAGGAATTGGATGCACGAAAGCCAACTGATGCCGACGAAATCGCAGGAGTCCCACGATTTGCTCGATAGGGTCAAGGTGGCCACCCGTCTGTCATCCAGGCTCAGCCAATACTGTTTGGACGATCAGGCGGAGATCCGACGATCCTTCGAAGAGTTGATCGGCAAGCCAGTTGGTGACTCATTCACGCTGATCCCGCCGTTCTATGCCGACCATGGGCTGAACATCACGGTCGGCCGCGCAGTCTTCATCGGCTACGAATGCGCGTTCACGGGCCACGCAGCCATTGACATCGCAGACCAAGTCATGATCGCTCACAAGGTCAACCTCGTCACGGCTGGTCATCCCGTAGAGCCAGACGAACGGCGTGCCTATATCACCGCCGCACCGATCACGATCGAGATGAACGTGTGGATTGGGGCCGCTGCCACGGTCTTGCCGGGCGTGACCATCGGAGCTGACTCCGTCGTCGCAGCTGGTGCTGTCGTCACCCGTGACGTTCCGCCAGCAACCCTGGTAGCGGGAGTTCCTGCGACCGCCATCAAGAATCTCTATGAGTGAATACTGCCCCCCGAGACTCAGCGTTTCCAGGGAGAATGTGTGCTGGCTCCGTCCTAGGTACATCAGTGGCCATCACGGGCTGCGCGACGAAGAAGGAGAACCACCACCATGACGATTCAGCGGATGGACAACGTCGGCATTGTCGTGGAAGACCTGGATGCCGCCATCGCGTTCTTCACCGAGCTCGGCATGGAGCTGGAAGGCAAAGCGCAGATCGAGGGCCTCTGGGCGGACCGCACCGTCGGACTCGACGGTGTCCGCAGCGATATCGCGATGATGGGGACCCCGGACGGTCACAGCAAGCTGGAGCTGGCGAAGTACCACGCCCCCGCGGCGGTCGGCGCCGAGCCGGAGAACCCGCCGCCCAACACGCTGGGCCTGCATCGTGTCATGTTCGCTGTCGACGACATCGACGACACCGTCGCCCGCCTGCGCGCCCACAGCGCCGAACTCCTCGGCGGGGTGGCGCAGTACGAGGACAGCTACCGGCTCTGCTACCTCCGCGGCCCCGCGGGCATCATCGTCGCCCTGGCCGAACAGATCAGCTAACGGAAACCACGAGAGGCAGCTGCGCGCATCGTCGTCCTTATTACGAGGAGTTGGCGCGCGCCCTTTTAGACTGACATCTAGCCTTGGCGCTTCGGTTTCGTAGGAGTGGGTAGGTCTTAGGAAGCGGAAAAATGCGTCAAGAGGAGCATCGGTGATGGGGAAGACAGCACGAGAGATCATGACTGGAGGAGCGGAGTGCGTCGGGGAGAACGAGTCGGTCATCGCCGCAGCGGAGAAGATGGCGAGACTCGACGTGGGTTCGCTGCCTATCTGTGGCGAGGACAATCGTTTGAAGGGGATGCTCACCGACCGCGACATCGTGATCAAGGTTCTGGCAGAGGGCAAGGATCCAGCGCAGACGACAGCCTCTGAACTCGCGCAGGGCAAGCCTGTGACCATCGGCGCGGACGACTCCGCCGAGGAGGCGTTGAAAGTGATGAGCGAGCACAAGGTCAGGCGGCTTCCGGTGATCGACGGCCACGATCTGATCGGCCTCGTGAGCCAAGGCGACTTGGCTAGCGCGCTTGGTCGAGAGCAGGTCGGAGAGCTGGTCGAAACGATCTCGGCGTAACGATGGCCAGCGAGAAGCAGCGCGCAGCCGCGCGGCGCAACGTCAAGAAGGCTCAAGCCTCCGCAAAGAGCAAGCAGACGCTCAAGCATCTACCGGCCAAGACGCGCGCCGCGCTCGGCAAGGAGGCCAACAAGGTGCGCTCAGGGGAAGCCAAGACACGAAAGGAACTAGAAGCCGAGGCACGCGGCCTCAATATCCGCGGACGCTCGAAGATGGGCAAGGACGAGCTTCGCCAGGCCATCAGCCGAGCACGCTAAGAGAAGGTTGCTCCGCAGTGGCTCCACCCCGCGTGGAGGCTAGCCGTGGAGCGAGCCATCTGACCGCGGGCCCGTGTATTCGCTCTTGGACGAGGCCCATCGGCGCCGTGCTTCCAATGCTTCAAAGCGGAACGCGCGCTCTAGCTCTTGCGGGGGATGCAGCTGATCTGGCCGTCGTTCTCGAGGATCGCCCATTGAAGGTCAGCGATGGATGCGATCTGGGACTGGCGTGCCTCCTCTCGGATGTCGGCGAGGGTGATCCGCTCGCGGCGCATGTTGCGGAGGATCGGCTGACCGTCGCGCACCAGCACGATCGGCTCTCCCTCGGTGAGGACTCGCAGAGCCTTGAAGTGAAACGCCGCCCAACTGACCGCGACCGAGAGCAGCGAGATCGTGGAGATTACGATCAACGTGCCGGTGACCGACTGATCGCTTTGGGTGATGCCCTGCTGTACGAGGTCGCCGAGCACGACGAGCAGGATCAGGTCGAACGGCTCCAGCTCGCCAAGCTGGCGGCGGCCGACGATGCGCGTCACCAGGAAGATGAAGAAGAAGACGACTACTGCGCGGATTACCAGGTCCATCGGGTCAAGGGAAGATCGTCAATGAACGATGGACGGTGACCAGCGGCGATTCGCCGTCGGCGACAGTCACGTTCTCGCGGCGCTTGCCGACATTGGTGGGGTTGACTTGGAAATAGACGCGGGACACGAACGATTCGCCGGACTGGAGGTTGCCGTAGGTCAACTGGACCTGCCTGTTCTTGGAGGTCTCTTCTTCGGGTTCCGGCGCGATCGAGTTGACGCTCATCGATTCCCACCAGCCTTCGTCGAAGTCGAGCCGAAGCTTCTTGATAACGCGGTGGGCATCGACTTTGACCTTGACTTGAAAGATCAGCCCACTCCGCAGCCGCGTGGGCGCGGTAACGCTGAGGCTCGCGGCCGGGCTGTTGGCGGAGCTGGTGGATGGGCGTTGCCCGAAGACGCCCAGCAGCGCAAGCAGCGGCAGCACCGCAATGCAACACAACAGGCCACGGCGCACCCACACGTATCGTTGGCGGTCGTGCAGGTCGCAGTGGCGCTCCAAGGTGATCCCGTCGGGAAACCCAGCCACCATCAGGCTGTTCGCGGCCCTGACCGGTTTCCCTTCCCGATGTACCGCGGGAACGCTCCTCGCCGCACTGCCAACCGAGACAATCGGAACGGACATTGCTGCTGGTGAGCTGGAACCTCGCCGGCAGGGTCAAGCTGTTCGAGGCGCAAGCGGCACAGCTCTTGGCGCTCCACGCCGACATCATCTGCTTGCAGGAGACGACACCGAGAACGCTTCCCTGGTGGCGCAAACGCCTCCTTGAAGCGGGCTATCACGTCTGCCACGCAGCTCCCGCCGACGAGACACCCGGCCGGCCGCTGATCGTGCTGAGCGCAAGCCGCCAGCCAGTACACACGCTCCCAGTCGCGAATGTCCCGTGGCCCGAGAGGGTGCTCTCAACCCGACAAGAGGATGGGCTGCAGCTCGTCAACGTTCACTCACCGATCAGCCTGAAGCCCGATCTGGCGAAGGTACGCACGCACCTGGCCGTGTACCGGCATCTCGCCGTGAACGCCGAACATCCGCGCCTGCTGTGCGGCGATCTAAACACCCCGCGTCGCGAGCAGCCCGACGGGACGCTCTGGACCTTCGCGCGCGACAGGTACGGGCGACTGCGCCCCGATCGAGGCGAGGAGTGGGACCAGGCCGAACTCGCGCTGCTACGCGGTCTTGAGCCGTTCGGGTTTCGAGACGCCTTCCGGGAGCTGCACGGCTACGAGCACCGGGAAATCAGTTGGGGCTGGCGACGCTGGCGGGGCGGCTACCGCCTGGATCATCTGCTCGTCTGCGGCATGCAAATTCGCCAGTGCGGCTACGAGCACGCCTGGCGCACCGAAGGGCTATCCGATCACGCGCCGCTCATAGCCCACATCAGCCGACCGCCGCTCGAACAGGGCTCGTTCGCTTATGGCTTTGGCGGGTAGAGCAAGGGGAAATGACAAGGATTGGAGGCTGATGATGTTCGAGCGGCTGAATACCCCCGAGGAGGCGTTCAACTGGCAGCTCGGGTCCGCTGACGATGGAGCGTGAAATCCTCCACATGCTGGACGAGCTGATCGAAGAATCGCGCGACGAGCAGGTCAAGCAGGCATTCCGCGCCCATCAGACCGAGACACGGGGCCACGTTCAGCGCCTGGAGGAGGTCTTCCGGCTGTTCGGCTGGGAGGTCGATGATTCGCCGTGCCTGACGATCAAGGCGATCGAGAAGGAGGGCAAGGCGAACATCAAGAAGGCGGACGATTCGATCGTGGACTCGATCATCCTGCAGGGCGCGATGGAGACCAAGCACCACGAGATCGCCTTCTACGAGAACCTGATCATCCACGCACAAGCGCTCGGCCGGCAGGACGCCGCGGAGCTTCTGCAACGCAACCTCGATGAGGAGCGCCAAGCGCTGGAGAAGGTCACGGGGCTCGCCCGCCAGCTCGCGGGTGCAAAGCAGGCCGTCTGAGCGTTGCCTAAGACTCGTGCGTGGCCAGCTCGCCTTCCTGTGCTCAAAAATCGGCCTGGTCCCCGCAGGGCCGCGCTGGCTATCTCCTGACGATGGCACACTGTCCGGCGGCGACGGGCCCAGCCGGGCACAAAGGCCGCTCCGGTCGCGTGCAGCGCCGAGCCGCATACCGGGGCTAAGACGACGTTTCAACAGCAGTGCCGCGGCTTGCAACGAGGACCGGTCGACTCGGCGGGCCCGTTGTCTCGCGCCCTCATTCCCGTGCTCGGGGCTCGCGCTGCCAGACCGGCGTTAGGGAGACGTGCGATCTGCTCAGGCGCGCTGCCGAGAATGTCTGCGGCGACATCGCCGGTGGCGATGTCTCTGTGCCACCCGAGGAGCTGCACGATACGACTGAGATTCCAGTGGTCGACGGTGACCTTGTTGGCGATGGCGTCAAGGTGGCCGACAAGCCGCGTATCGAAGGATTTGCGGGGTCGCTTGGACAGATCCTTCGGAAACCGAACGTCACGCGATCCGGTCCCAGTTGGAGACCGCCAGAGAGCGACTTTTTCGCATTCCGCCCAGCTGATCTGCTCGGGATACCGCTTCGCTTGCCACACACGCTCGGCAGTACCGTCACCGCAGGGCAGGACTGTGTCTGCTCCTCCGTCGGGTGCCTTGAGGCGCTCGACCTTCGGGTCCTCTCGGTGGGCAACTCATAGACGAACTGCTCGACCGGTCTGGCGACAGCGGGGCGATCCGGATTCGCAGAATGTCTTCACGCTCAGCCTCGTCCTTACCAGAAACATGATCTCCCGCGGCGCAGACTGACCGACTGTAAGCGCAGCTCCGCACGAGCGGGTGTGGGCATGCCCTGCGTACAGACCGCCCGAATAACTTGCGGCCCTTTTGCGGCCCGTTTCGCCTGCCGCTGCGGTTCCTCCGCGGTCCCAATCCCCGCGAACATCCACGAATCCCCGCGAATACCGCCTCCACCATCCCCAGCGTTTTCGCGGCTTTTCGCTGGTATTCGCAGCAATTCGCGGACTTACGGCAAATCGGGGCGATTGGTTCAGATCGGCGTAGCTAAGCCGATCTCGGCGCTTCTGCGGTCAGGGTTGCGGTCGCCCAGACCGTCCAGACCCGGAGCGCCGGCTTCGTACGCCATCACTCGGCGCTCAGGCTTTCGGCGCGGACGAACAGCGAGCCCGGTTTGACGCCGAGCGGGCGGGCGAGACGGACGATCTCGGCGTAGTTGAGCCCGGGACGCTCGCCGGCCTCGATCGCGCGCACGCCATCGCGCGATACGCCGGGCACGGCGTCGGCGACCTCGCACTCGCTGAGGCCGCTCCGCTCGCGCGCCTCGCGCACGTCCGAGTTTCGCCAGCTCGTGCGCGTGCTCGTCTCTCGTCGTCGACTCCTTGCTCGGGGGGCGGGCGATCAGAGCAGAGCCGACCGGCGATCTCAAGAGGCGATGTGGACCAGGCGAGCGCGGGCTGTCGAGGGCAAGTCCCATCACGACCTACGAAGGTCGCTCTGGATGCTGTTGGGGTACGGGGGGTGGGCACCGCGGGCTTGGTCGCGGGCGTACGTGCCGATGGCGGTATGCGGAAAACCACCGACGTGTGCAGCGCGTCGGTTCGTGCCTGGACGGCATTGAGTTCGAGGCGTCCTTCGTGACGTGCGAGGATGCTTATGTCTTGGCTTCCGGCGAGCGCTGCGTCGTCGGCGATCGAGGCGAGCTCGCGGCGGGCGAGGAACGCTTGCCCGAGGTCCACGACGACGCCCATCAGCATGGCGAGCACGACCGCGAGCGTGGCCCAAGGACGAAATTACGTGCTGGTGAGGCTGAGCGGATCACTCATCCAAAGCGGGCCTATGAGGCGCCTCGTCCCTCAGCTTTCGTCCTAGGACGATCGCGATGACCACGCAGACGAGAACCATGCTCACGATCGCGGCCACGAGAAGTGGCACACCGCTTCCGGTCGCGGCGAGGGCAACGAGCGCAACCGGGATGCTGATCGCGATGAGCGTCAACGCGACTGGCATCGCCTCCACGAGTCGAGGGACACATAATCAGCTACGAGCAGCCCGCCGGGAGGCCCGCTTGCCGCGCGAAGGGGGAAGGTGGCGGCGCCGGCCGGTGGCCTGCGGAATCATGAATACGGTGTCTCGCCCGGCTCGTGTCACGGGTTGCGGTCAGAATGGGTCGATGACCGAGATCGCGACCGATGAGCTTCTCGCGGAGATGCCGATCGAGCCTGGCGCGCACCTTGATCCCAAGCGGCTCGAGCACTACGTCTCGCAGGATCTCGACGTGATTGAGCCGGTTGTGGTGTTCCGGACCGAGGAAGGATTGTTGTTGGCCGACGGCTACCACCGCCTCGCGGCAGCGCGGCGCCGCAGTGCGACGTCGATCAGCGCGGATATCCGTGCGGGATCTCGCAGCGATGCCCTGCGCTACGCCGCCGGTGTCGCCGCAGCGCAGCGCGGAATCTCGACGGAGGAGGCGATGGATCACATCCGCCGCTTGAGCCGGAGTGGATCGCGAGGATTCTCGGTGAGCCGAGCCGCTCGACGTTCGGTCGAGCGCGACCTGGCGGCGGAGCGCTTACCGCTTACCGCGCAACTCTCGGGTCACGCCCGGGCGATCAGGAAGTGGTAGTCGTTCTGGAGCCGGTAGCCGCCGTCCGGTGTCCGGTGATCGGCAAGACCGTCGGCGATCTCGTCTTTGACTTCCTGCTCTCGATCGCCGACCAGTAGCGCGATCCCCATCGGTGCGACCAGTGCCCGCTTGAGTGTGTCCTCGTCGGGGAAGGTGAACGCCCAGGTGGTGTCGAACGCCTGCTCAGGCGTGAGCCCCGCGTCGGCGGCGATGCCCTCGAGCACGCCGGGTTTGGAGTAGTCCGGCTCGGGCGGTGCGTCGGCGGGTCGAGGCGGCGCGAACGGCCTGATGATCTGCTTTATCGCCTCGAGGTCGTTTCGCTCATGAGCACCCCACACCTGGATCACGACCGGCGCACCGGGCTTCGCGACGCGGCCGGCCTCGCGGACGGCGGCAACGATGTCGTTGGCGAAGAAGAATGAGTTGAAGCCTGTGACCACATCGAACGTGTCGTCGTCGTAGGGCAGCGCCTCCATCTCGCCAACGCGTAGATCGGCGCCGGGCAGGCGCGTACGGGCCAGCTCGATCAGCGCCTCGGAAGCGTCGATACCGGCCGCACGCGCGCCGCGCGCCGCAACGAGGCGCAGGAACGCGCCGACGCCGCAGCCGATGTCGAGCACCGCCTGGCCGGGCTCGAGGTTGATGCGCTCAAGCGCGGCGTCATACGTAGGGGTCTGCTGGTCCTCTGAGAGCGCCCAATCGGCTGGGCGCGCGCCCCACAGCGCTCCCCAGCGCTCGGCGCTACCAATTTGCATCTGTCTTGATGGCATTTCGACTCCTCCTCTAAAGCTATAGACCATAGTCATGGTAAGCTATGAAACGTAGACTTGTCAAGCGAGGGTGGACCTTGCCAGCGAGGAGCAGACCCGTTACATGGCCACGACTGAACTCAGCCTGTTTTCGATCGAGATCCTCGGCCTAGTCGGTCAGCAAGGCGCCGGGCCGCACGACCTGCTGCGGATGGCCAAGCAAGGCCGGATGCTCGCGTGGGCGGGGGAAAGCCAGTACTACACCGAGCCCAAGCGGCTCGCCGAGCTCGGCTATCTCTCCTCCCACAAGGCGCCCGGCAGAACAGGGGAGCGAACCGTCTATGCGCTCACCGACGAGGGGCTGGAGGCGCTACGTGACTACGCGCGCACGCCGGTCACCTTCAGTCCCCTCAAGAGCGACGCGCTGCTTCGCCTGCTGATCGCCGACCTCGTCGGCGAGACAGTCACCAGGGAGAGCATGGCGACGCTACGAGACGACATTGCCGACATCGAGCAGCGGCTCGACGACGCGCAGCGCCGCGCCCACCAGCTCCCGCACCGCGAGAAGTATCTCTTGCTCGTGACCGGTTTCCTCCGCCGGCTGGCGGAGCTCCACCTGGAGCTCATCGACGAGGTCGAGCGCGAGCTTGCGCCTAGTAGGACAGCCAAGCGCGCCCGACAGCCCGCGTAGCAGATACAGGACTTGAGCATGCCTGCGAAGCATGCGACTTGCTGTCCGCGCGCTGAGAGGGGCGCTCGCGGGCGGCGACGAGCTGCACGGGGTGCGAGCGAAGCAGGAGCCCGCCGCGGCGCCGTCGTGTGCTGGATTGGCGCTGGTCTCACGCCCAGCTGTCCTCGATAGCGGTTGATTGCAAGATTGCCAATGGGCTCGACGCCAGCGTCGCGGAGTTGTGCTCGTGGGCCGGGATATGACCCCCGTTTGGGAAGCCGACTCACGACGCTCCATCGGCTCGCTCGCGCGCTACGCGTGCCGGCCAGGGCCTGGATCGAAACGGACGACGCGGAATGACGAATGGTTAAGATCGGCTTTGTTATACGGGTTTCGGGGCTTCTGCGGTCCCTGTGCGGTCCCAAATCAAGGGCCGTCCTGCACGCTTCCAAGTTTGGAAGCCCAATCCCTTTCACGACTAACAAAGGTCTTCTAAGAAGGCGTGGGGGTACGCCCAAAGGAAGAGGCATCCGCAAGGAGCAGATCCGGTCTAAATTGAGCCCTTGGGCCTATGCTACCATGCCACTATGGCTAAGAACCTGACGGTCCGACTCGACGATGAACTGGCATCCGACACAGAAGCCTTGGCACGAGCCGAAGGCAGGAGCCTCAACGAGACGATCAAGCACGCCCTCGCCGAGGCGGTACAGCGCCGCCGCGACGATCCCGAGTTCAAGGCGCGCGTACTTCGCATCATCGAAGAGGACCGCGAGCTGCTAGAGCGGCTCGCCAAGTGAGCGTCCGCTACATCGAGCTCGCCGACTACCTCGCCATCGCCGCCGAGATCACCAGGCTCGACACTCCCACCCTCATACGCGTCACGAAGGTCGACCTAGCTGAGTCGGCGCTACACGCGCCAGCAGCCAGCTTCGGCGAGACCGAGTTCTACCCAGACTTCATCGACAAGGCCGCCGTCCTCATCGTGCACCTCGCGAAGAACCACCCGCTGCCCGACGGCAACAAGCGAGCAGCTTGGGTAGCACTACGCCTGTTCATCGAGATCAACGACTGGACATGGAACACCACGCCCGCCGTCGATGACGCCGAGAGACAGTGCTCGCCATCGCCCCCAGCACATGGAGCCAAGACGATGCCAGCACTTGGCTGCGGCGCCACCTTGCACCGACACCAACTGGCTCACATAAGGACCAAGGGTCGGCATCTGGTTGATCGGCAGGACTCTTCCGTTTGGCTCTCCGGTTCTTCCTCCGATTCGGCCTCCGTTCTGTACTCCGCTTAGATCGGAGGGCCTTCCAGCATGAAACCTGCTGCAAATGGCGATTTGTGGCGCCGTGACAACCATACATTGTCAAATGAAACGCGCGCTCGTCCAACACGCGGCGGTTCACGCATGTCATCTCCCATACTTCGACGCCGCCGCCGATGACCTAGACCTCAGTGACGATCCTCGGGAGGCATCCAATCGGGAGGGATTCCAAGTCGCTCACGGAGCGCCGCGCGCCGCGCCAGGGGCACATTTCGACGCCGACGCCTGGGAGGAAGACCTTCCCCGCACCACCCCCGCCGGTCGCCAGGTCGCAGAGACGGCACGCAAGGAGTACGAGCAGCACGGCGTCCCGATCACACAGCTGCGCCGCGTCACCGAACACGGCCACGACCGCACCGTCCTTCCGGACTGCATGAAGGTCTACGTGCCGGCGCCCGACGGTCGGTTCGGGATGATCTTCGTGCTCAAGTTCGAGCCTGACGGCCGGCCCGTGCTGATGTTCCTCGCCTTCGGCGTGCGCCACCACCCCAAGGCTCGCGGCGCGCCCTACCGTCTACCAACTCGCCCACCAGCGCCTGCACGGACAGCCACCAAGGCACTGAGCCTGAACACGGCCATCATCCGCGTCCTCTGGCGGTAGGGCCTTGAGACCCCAGCGATGATCGGATCTCATCCCGCAGCTCATGACGCATGACCCCGAGCAACGAGCACTGGCCGCCGAGCCCTGGGTGACCAAGCGACAGCTTGCCGACCACCTAAGCGTGACGCCACGCTGGATCGAGCTCCAGCAGCCGCTAGGCCTCCCGCGCTTGTCCACTGGCGGCATGAACCGCTATCGCATCCCAGAGGTAGAGGCTTGGCTGCGCGAGCGCTACGGCTCACCCTCAGAGGCATCTCAGCCATGCAATCGCCGACCGAGGGCGTCGCTGGTTTCGCGCCGATTCGCCTTCGTTCGCCTCGCGGCGACGCGACGCGACGTATTTGTCCCGTATCGGTCCCCGAGACGACCTTTCTAGGTCGGGAGACCAAATCAAAAATCGGGGCGAACGGTTCAGATCGGCTTTGTTATGCGGGTTTCGGGGCTTCTGTGGTCCCTGTGCGGTCCCAAATCAAAGGCCGTCCCGGCGCTCGGCACCGGCTTCCGCTTGCGGTCCTCGACTTGGGACCGCAGATGGCCGCCGAAGGAGATAGCCAGCGCCCGACCGCCTTCTCGCTTTCGGCTTCCTCTCCGAGGATGACCCCACTGGCTCGACCCCGATGCTATCGGCGATTTCGAGATGCCAGACCACGTGACGGCATGGCTGTCGTAGTGGAGTCCCGTCACAACTAACAAAGGTCATTTGTGGCGCCGTGGGGTACGGGACGGGCGCCGGTCTGCAGCCAGCGTCGTTCAGGTGGCCGCCGCGCGGCTTGCGAAGGGTTCTGCTCGCCTCACGCATCATCGCTGAGTGCGCTGCGAGGACTTTGAGATCTGGGGCGATCTGCAAGGAGGACGCAATGACCATCGTCGCGTTATGCCAGGTCATCTGGCCTGCGCCTGCCCGAGGCTGGGATGTGGGCATGCCTTCGTCCTCGAGACCGCCTACGCTTCTCGCCGTGGCCTCCCATCCCGCTGAGATCGCTTCGAGCAGTTTCGCGCCTGCCGCGAGCGAGATTCCTCCACAGGTCCGGCCAGAGGGGTACGAGCGGATCAACGGCCGGCTAGTCCGTCGCATCCTTCGGCGGGACGGGACCTCCAGCGAACTTGATTGCGGGACGGCTCCTGCACGCGCGATCGAGGATCGCCTGCCAGAGATCGCCGATAAGCGATGGCTCGAGCTGACCGCCGCGCCAGAGCTGCCGGACGTGAGCGCGGTGCGGTTCACAGACCTCTTCTGCGGGTGCGGGGCACTCTCGTTGGGCGTGCAGGAGGCAGCCCGGTCGCTTGGACGCGGAGCAGTACCGGTGCTGAGCGCAGACGATGATCCCGCGCCGCTTGCCGTGTATTCCAAGTCAGTCCCGGGCGGAGCGAACAGCGTGCGGCAAGTAGACCTCGCGACGATGCTGGATGGAGCGCTCAAGTCTAAGGAAACCACAACCGAGAGGGCGTTCTTGAAGGCGTGCCCGGACGACTTGGACCTAGTCCTCGCAGGTCCACCATGCCAGGGGCATTCGCCGCTCAACAACCACACACGGCACAACGACGACCGCAACGACCTCTATCTACGCGTAGTCCGGTTCGTCGAACTTCGCCGGCCAAGATACTGCCTGATCGAGAATGTCCGGTCGATCGTCCGTGACCAGCGTCGGTCTGCCGGGACCGCAATCGACCATCTCGAGAAGCTGGGCTATGTCGTTGATGATGATGTTGTTCGCCTAGACCGGCTTGGCGTGCCACAGACCCGGAGACGCCACGTCGTGGTCGCTGCTGCTGATGGCGAGGAACCGATCTCCGTGAGCGACGTCGTCGAGGCCTATGCAGTCCCCAGAGTCCAATGCCGAACAGTGGGATGGGCGATACGAGACCTCAAGGCATCGACCGGCTGCTCTGAGTTCGACGAGCCGTCGAACCCGAGCAAGCTCAACCTGCAACGGATGGAATGGCTGATCGAACGAGACGAAGATGATTTGCCAAACCGGCTGCGCCCAGATTGCCACAAGCTGCCAAAGCTGAATGAGGACGGCAACGAAGTCGAGCATTCATACAAGGCGATGTATGGACGGCTCGCCTGGAAGCGGCCGGCGCAGACGATCACGAGCGGTTTTGGTTCTATGGGACAGGGCCGCTACGTCCATCCTGACCAGCCCCGCACTTTGACTCCGCATGAGGCCGCTCGACTGCAACTGCTGCCGGACTGGATGGACTTCGATGCAGCTACTGGCCGAGGTCGATGGGCAAGGATGATCGGGAACGCCGCGCCGATGAAGCTCTCCTACGCCTTTGCGCTAGAGATGTTCCGGTAGGCGATCATGACGTTGCGTGCCCCGGCGCCCAGCGATGTCGCCGCGACTCGGAAGATGCGCGCAAACCGCCGGCGCGACACCGGACCCGAGCGCGCACTGCGCTCAGAGCTGCACCGCCGGGGCCGCAGGTTCTTCGTGGACCGACCGATCCGAACCGGCACGGGTAGGCCCATACGGCCAGATCTCGTGTTCACGCGCGCAATGGTCGTGGTCTTCGTAGACGGATGCTTCTGGCACGCCTGCCCAACCCACCAGACGCACCCAAAGGCAAATGCCGCCTACTGGAAGCCAAAGCTCGCCGAGAACGTCGAACGGGACCGCCGCACCACAGCGGCACTCGAGGAAGCTGGCTGGCGAGTAGTACGGGTTTGGGAACACGTTCCACCACGCGACGCAGCAGACATAGTGGAACGCGCTCTGCTTGAGAGGTTCCCATCTGTGGTCCAGTAATCGCGCTTGCGCGTCCTACGTCACTTCCTCGACCGCTCCAGCCACCCACGGACGAAGGGTTCCATCTAAACGACGTACCTCTAGCCGGTGTGATATCTCAACCATGAACGCAGCGGTATTTGTTGCTCCGTGGGCATTTCAACTCGTGGGCCTGACGTCGATGGGCCGACGTTAGACTCGCCATACCAGCCAGGACTGTCTCACGGCCGATTGTTACCAATAGCTGCGGGCCTGATATGAGTCAGTCGCTCGGGATCAGCTTGGCCGACAAGCGGTTGACAGCAGCGTGCGCATTGTCTTCCTCCGCCTCGGTGCGGCCGTTAGTGGCGAGCAACTTCTCGATCTTGGCGCGAGTGGCGTCATCGGCATTTCGTTCGCCGATCGCCTCAATCGCAGCGTCGGCCCATTCCCGCAGCTCGAGGATCTCATCGAGCACGAGCGCGAGCTCATCCTCGGGTACTGACTCCCAAAAGGCCTGCTTCTCGATGTGCGTCAGTAGCTGCGTCTCCTCAAGGATCCGCTTCCGAGTGCGGTGCCAGCCTTGGAACTCACCCTGCTGGCGGCGCCTCATCTCGGCCAACTTCGAACCAGCCTTGCGCCGGCGTGCCTTCGGTCGACGAGCCACATATTTCTCGGCCTGCGCCTCGACGTCGGCTAGCGGTACCCGCTCGAACAACCTCGGCGCGATCCCACGTGCCCGCGCCTCTCGCCCGGCGAGACGTATCAGACCGTGCTCCATGAGGCGATTGAACTCCGCCGTCATCCCATCTGAGCGACCCCCAGCGACCTGACGCAAATCGGTGGAGGAAAGCCTACCGTGCTCAAGTGCTGCGTAGATCTGTTGCTCAGTGGATCCGAGCGTCTGGACAAGGACGTCACGTTCGTCGGTATCCATCACTCCTCTTTCCTTACGAAGAGATGGGAGGGCGGCTCCTGGCCGCCCTCCCTACCTCCGAGGACTAGCTATTGCCCTCGTCGTCGGCCGTGACTTCCACGTCGGCTTCAGCGCCTGCGTCGTTGCCGGCGGTGAGCGCGAGCTTCGCACGCGCCGCGATCTGGGCGGCCTTCATCCCGGACTCCAACTTCGCGTTCATCTGCTTGCGCATCGCTGGGATGCGGTCGCTCACGAGGTTGAAGTCCTGCGCCAGCTCCTCGCCGATGTTCTGCAACTTCGAGGTGCGCGGCACCGCGAAATCGGCCATAATCAGCGTGGGATCATCGGTTACATAGACCGCGTCGACCTTGTCATCGCCCACCTTAGCCGGGCACAGGACGAGCCCATCCTCAGCGAGCAGCTTCTGAACCTTGCCTCTGCGCCCGGTCTGCGTCAATCGGGAGACCGTTCCCTTCAGGGCCTTCCAGACACCAGCGGCGACTTCATCGTCGGCCTCCCACAGCGCCGAGCCCGGGCTCGGCGTGGACGGAAAGGCCTGTGCTGCGAGTGTTGCCTTCGGCACAGCCCTCTGCTGGCGCTCCACTTTCGTGTTCGACCTAGTCGAGCGCACGAGATCGCGGAGCTTCCTCGAGAGGGCATCATAGTCGGGGTCCTCTTTGTCCCCATCGACCTTGACGTAGTCGTCGGCTCTGAGAGCCTCCATAACGCCTTCGTCGATTTGAAGACGCAACGCGTCGAGACTAAGCGCCTCGTGGGTCATTGCGTTCATAGTGAACTACCTCCTTGCGAAAGTAGCGAGGACGGCCGGGTTATTCCGGGCGGCATGGCTAGTTCGCGTGGCGCAGCCTAGCACAAGTATTAGATGCTTGCAGCAACCAGCAGAATGGATCAGCCAGACAGCTAGAACGCAGCAGCCCTAACGGAACGGACGCGGGCCTGCCGGCACTCCAGCATTTGCGATCCCACACTTGAGATTCGCGGGCGGTCCTCGCTGCGGTCCCGGTCCGTCCTCTCCGCGGTCCCAATCCCACGAACCCTCCCGAAACCCCACGTACACCCCTCCGGCCAAAGCGTTCGCGATATTTCGTCCGTTCGCCCCGACATTCCGTAGATCCGCGGATTTCCGCGACATCCTGGCCGACGTGCTCTACGTAGCAGACCTCTCGAGCCCGGCGATCTGCCTGGCGTGGCGATTCGGCCGCTCCCTCTCAAACCTAGTGGCTCATCATCAGCATCAGCGAGAGGACAATCTCATCGCCACTACGCCACGGCTCAAGCGGTGCGCTTCGATAGCCACGCGAGGATCTCCTGCTGCTCGACTTGGCCAGCTGCGATGCGCTCGACCATCAGCACATCGAGATCCGGCTCGGTGCCATGCAGCTTCGAGCCATTCGCTTCCAGGAAGAGGCCAGTCAGGAAGAACGCGGTGCGCTTGTTCCCGTCCGGCAGCGGATGGTTGCGTGCCAAACGCTCTAGCAGGATCGCGGCCTTCTCCAAGATCGTCGGGTAGACCTCGACATCACCAAACCCAGCTCGCGGCGCCGCGAGCGCGGACTCAGCGAGACCGGCGTTAGGGAGACGTGCTATCTGCTCAGGCGTGGTGCCGAGAATGTCTGCGGCGATATCGCAGAAGTCCCCGAACTCGGGGTAGTAGACAGCCACCGCTTGTTACTTGCCCAAGCGGCGCAGCGTCTCGCGATGCTCCTCGGCGAACCGACGGCGCTTCTCAGCACGCTCACGCTCAGTGCCAGGGAGACCGCGCGCGAGATCCGGACGCTTGGAAGGCGGCGGCGCCACCTTCGGCGTAGTGGTCCTCTTTGGTCTGGTGGCGCTCATGATCCGATTGTAGCCCGGGCTGTACCGCAGGACCCCTTTTCGCGCCTTCTTCTTATATCCATGCCCAAAGAGCCAACAGCACACGCACCGTGGCCGGCCCTCATCAGAAGGGCTCTTGAGATCCTACGCGTGGTCTGGTCTGATCGACGGCCATGCGCAGCAAGAAGCCACGACTCTATGCCTGCGAGCCGGATGTACGACGACATGACGCATACGTCTGCATCGCCACCGGTCAATGACGCCAACGCGCGAGCACAACCACGAAGACCCATCGCCCGAGCCCTGGATCACCAAGCAGCGCCTAGCCGAGCACCTGAGCGTCACGACCCGCTGGATCGAGCTCCAGCAACAACGCGGCCTGCCGCACATCCACACGCCCGGCATGAACCGCTACCGCATCTCGGAAGTCGAGACCTGGCTGCGCGAGCACTACAGCTCGCCGCTGAACCCGTAGACCGACTCAGCGGCTTGCACCACGAGCGCCGCCTCCGCTGAGCTTTTCGCCCCTGTTCGCGACCATTCGCGGACTTACGGCAAATCGGGGCGATTGGTGGTGGTTGGCTTCATTGCTTGTGATTGATAGGGCCGTGTGCGGTTTCGGGTGCAGTCTCCGGCAGATCGAACAGAGTGGGCTGCTCGTGTCGCACCTGCCGAGCCTTCCGACGTGCGGTGGTGCTTGGTGGAGTGGCCCCGTGTCCGTTAGCGGCGTCGGCGTATGCGCCGACGATGCGGTCGAGGGCGCGACTCTTGTCACGGTGGCCGTACAGGCGGCGGACAAGGTTGCCACCGTCCTGGTGGCCGAGTGCGATGGCTACGTCCTCGGATGACATTTCAAGCTCGTTGACCATGTACCAGCCCGCGAAGTGGCGGGTGGCGAGATAGAGACTGCCTTCCCAGCTTGCGGCAGCTCTGACGGCCTTCCAGTGGTAGGCGCGGGAGCTGGGGGTCCAGTGCTCGCCGCGTAGCGAGACGAAGCAGAACTCACCCTCGCGTGCCAGGCTGGAGAGCGCGCCGCGGGCGTGTGCGGTCAGCGGTGCCTCACGCCGCAAATGGTTCTTCGGCGTGTCGAACGTGCGGGTTGCGGCGCTGAACTGCTCGGCTACGACGATGCGGGCGCGGTCGAAGTCGATCCGCTCCCACCGCAGCGCGTCAAGCTCGCCGGGGCGAAGGCCGGTGAACGCAGCGACTTGCAACCACGCCGCAAACGACGGACACGCCAGTTTACGGGCGTGCGCGATGATCTCCCACACCTTCTGCTCGGTCGGCGGCTGCTGGTCGCGTCGGCCCTTGCCGCGTGAGATGCCGAGCTTCTGAAACGGGTTGCGGTCGATCAGCCGACCAGCCTTCACCGATGCCGCGTCGTTGAACATCGAACACAGACCCTGGATCGATCCGGCACGGCCACTGCCGGCGAGCCAGTCGGCGACAATTTCATCCCCGACTTGGATGATCGGAACATCTCCGTAGCGCGCGACGAAGCTCTTGGTCAGCTCGCGGCGGCGGATGTCGCTCGACTCCTTTGGGCGCGCGAACAGCGGGTCGGTCGTCCAGCGCTCCCAGAAGCTGCGAACCGTCACGTCCCTTGCACGGACGGTCCCCAGCCGCTCGCGCGCCTTCTCTCGCGCGCGCTTCGCCTCGGTCTTAGTCGCAAACGTGCCAGGGCCGCCAACGACCTTCGAGACGCTGAGGTTCTTCCCGGTCGCGGGATCGTAGACCTGCGCTCGCCAGCGACCCGACGGGAGCCGTGTGACGCTCACGCCGCCCTCTCCCGCTCCAACGCCCACGAGATAGCCGCAGACGGCCGGAAACGGCGCGTGCGCCGCCCCCACGTCACGGACGGCATCCCATCAGCGACCATTCGATCGACGGTCGCCAAGCTCACACCCATGATCGCGGCCAGCTCAGCGCGTGCCACGTAGCGCTCGGGGGCTACGGGTTGCACGGCGGCTGCTCGGGTCTCCGGGTTTGGGTTTTGTCCCCTCACACGGGTATATGACCGTGAGCGGCCGAAAACGGCCACCGACTTTGCGCTTGGCTCCCGAAACAACCAATCGCTGCCCCATATCCGATGCGAGACGCACCCCTTGGCGGTGCGCCGGATCGCCGCGCGAACCCGGTGGGTCGATTCCGAACGATCCGGCACAGCCAGGCGAACCACTGTCAGAGCGAAAGGTCGTCCATACGCACCGCGGCGCGGGTCGCGAATAGGAACTCTCCGCAGCGGTGGATCAAGCCCGCGGCGTGCAGACTCGCGACTGCATCGGCAGTCCCGAGATGCTCGCCGCGCTCGCGTTCGAGCTCCGCAATCGACCAAGGCCGCTGCGAATCGGAAGCCAGCAACAGACTGAGGATTCCTTTCTCTGCCCGCTCCTCGTCATCAGCGGGCATCCGGCTAATCTCATCTTGCATGGGAAGGTCCTTCCTTTCCTTGCCACGCCCCGGGCAGTTAGAGCTGCGCCGGGGCACTTTTTGATTGGGATTCCGTCAAGCTGAGCGCCAAGATGCGGTCAGCACTACCGTTCGCTTGTCAGCATACACTAAAAGAATGCTGTAGAAATGTCTGACGTAGAACAAAAACCCAATCTCCCGGCACTCCACCGCCTTGCCTATTCTCAGGATGGTCTTTTCACGACGCGACAGGCCCACGAGCGGGGCGTGAGCGCACAGCTTCTCGCCCACCACGCCCGATCAGGCCGTTTCCAGCGGATGCGACAGGGGCTCTACCGCCTCAGCGACTACCCGGCAGGCGAACACGATGAGATCCGCGCCGCATGGCTCACCGTCGGGATGGAGAGGGCCGTGGTCTCGCACGAGAGCGCGCTCGTGCTGCATGGACTCTCCGACGTCCTGCCAAACACAGTGCATCTGCTCGTCTCCCGCGAGCACCGGGGAGTCCGGGCGCCCAGCGGCGTAACCCTGCACACCGCTACCGCGCCCATACCGGACGGCGACATCACGACTCGCCACGGCATCCGCGTCACCATCCCAGCGAGGACGATCATCGACGCGGCACGCTCAGGAACCGCGCCAGAGCAGATCCAGATGGCCGTCCGCCAGGCCCTCCGCGAAGGCCGCACCACGCCGGACCAGCTCGCCGAGCACGCCAAGCGAAACGGCGGACACGTCGCCGCACTCGTGAAGCAAACAACCAAGGAAGCCACCGCCGCGTGAAGTACGACACAGCCGAGGCATTCCGAGCCGCGCTTGATCAGCGCATTCGCAACGAAGCGACCACGACCAGTCTGCCCGTCATGCGGCTACGGAAGCGCGTCGCCTTCGAGCGCTTCCTCGCCAGGCTCGCCATCACGGAGCCCGGAAACTGGGTGCTCAAGGGAGCATTCGCGCTTGAGCTGCGACTCGGCGTGCGGACACGAGCAACCAAGGACATCGACCTCGCGGGAGCCGACGACGAGCAGACCGCGACCACAAGACTCATCGCCGCGCAGGCGATCAACCTCCACGACCACTTCAACTTCGATGTAGCGCGCACCGCCGCACTCGACCAAGCAGAAGCATTCCGAGCCGTCCGCTACAGCATCACTGCCGAAGTCGCCGGACGACGCTTCGAGCAGTTCCCCGTAGACGTCGCGCTCAACGAGCAGCCAACTGCCCCATCCGAACGACTGCTAATCCCGAGCCTCCTGGACTTCGCCGACATACAGCCCATCGAGATGCCCGTGATCGCCATCGAGCAGCACATAGCCGAGAAGGTCCACGCATACACCGCGACCTACGGCCCACAAGAACAGCACAGCACTCGGATCAAGGACCTAATCGACATCCTCCTCATCGCCGACCTCGCCTCCCCACACGCCGATCGCCTACACGCAAGCCTCAACACGACCTTCAGCAACCGCAAACGTCAGCCACTCCCCATCGCGCTCCCGCCGCCGCCAGCCTCGTGGGCAAGGCCCTACACCAGTGCCGCAGCAGACGTCGGGCTCCCAGCTGACCTCGGGACAGCGCACGCCGAAGCCGCCACCTTCCTCGACCCGATCCTCGCCGGCACCACGGCCGACCGCTGGAACCCCACACAGAAACGCTGGGCCACTCCCTGAGCAGCGAGTACGGGCTTCCCCTCGCGAGGCGCCGCAGCCCGCCCCGCCGCGCACGCAAAAATCTTGCACAGACTAGGGCATGAAAATGGCGTCGGGGTCGTTGTCCGGCGCTGGTCGTAGGGTCGGCTGACCGGGACAGGGGCCTCTCGTGGAAGTGCGTTGGGGCAGGCCGTTGTGCATTTGGGCTGGGAGCCCGTCAATGACTAATTGGCCGCCCCTGCGACTCGCCCGGCTGGGCTGTGAGCCCGTATCCGTAGTTGTCGCTGCCCGCGCGCTTCCCAGCTTTGTGATGTCAATCGAGGGAGGCGACGAGGTGAAGCGATCGTTTGGGTTGGACGTGCACCTGGATTTCTGCGAGGTCGCGGTATGCGAGGACAATCAGGTTTCGCAGCTCGGTCGGGTCGCGAGCACACCGGAGGCGATCCGCGAGTTCGCGGCAGGATTGCGCGCTGGGGATCAGGTTGCGCTCGAGGCGTCGTGCGGGGCGATGATGATCGCCGGGCTGCTCGGTGAGAGCCCGGCTCGGGTGGTGGTGTGCAACGCGGCCGAGACGCGCGCGATCTCTCATGCGCGGGTGAAGTCCGATCGCTTCGACGCGGCGATGCTCGCCAGGCTGTTGGCTGCCGGGATGCTGGCCGAGGTGTGGGTGCCCGATCAGGACACGAGCGCCTTGCGTCGGAGGGTCGCGCGGCGAGCTGGTCTCGTGCGAGCCCGAACCAGGGTCAAGAACGAGGTTCATGCCGTGCTTGCGCGCTGCCTGCTCGGCCGTCCGCCCGTCAGCGACCTGTTCGGCAAGAAGGGCCGCGCCTGGCTCGCCGGACTGGTGCTGCCCGAGGAGGAGTCCCAAACGGTGGCCAGCGGTCTGCGTCACATCGACTTCCTCGACGGCGAGGTCGCGGCTCTTGACAAGGAGATCGCCAGGCAGGCACTCGCCCGACCGGGGTTTCACCGGCTGCTGACGATCCCCGGTGTCGACGTCGGGACCGCCGCGGCGGTGATCGCCGCGATCGGCGAGATCGATCGCTTCTCGAGCCCCGGCCAGCTCGTCGCGTATCTCGGCCTTGACCCGAAGGTCCGCCAGTCCGGGTCTGAGTCAGCGCGCTACGGGCACATCTCAAAGCGCGGCGACCCGCAGGCACGAGCGGTGCTCGTCGAGGCCGCCTGGAGAGCGATCCGCACCCCCGGCCCGCTCCGCGCATTCGGCGAGAGGGTGCGTGCTCGGCGTGGTGCTCAGATCGCGGCTGTCGCCGTGGCCCGCAAGCTCGTGGTGCTGTGCTGGCACCTACTCAGCAAGGACGAGGACTACGCGTTCGCCCGCCCGTCGCTGACCAGGCAGAAGACCCGTCGCCTGGAACTGCTCGCCGGTGCGCCGCCACTCCCGCGCCGCCACGGCGGAGCGACCGTCACTCCAACTCGCAGCCAGCGCGAGGCTGAGCTCGCGCTCGGCCAGCAAGCCGAGCAGGCGTATCGGCGCCTTATCGCCGACTGGCGCTCAACGGCACCGAGAGGGGGTGCGGGTGCGACAACGGGGCGCGCATCTAAACGGCCCACAGAGGGCCAAGCCGCGCGGCAGGCCACAAGCCCCTGACACCTGCGCTTCGCTTCGGTCAGTCACCCGCACCAACAAGCATCCTGGCACTCCCGCACGCCATCTGTGGCCCGCTCACCCGGACCCGACCCCGCGCGCTCCTCGCTGCCCCGCTGCGGTCTCTGCGAGCCCTAGCTGCGCAGCGAAACTGCCCGCATAGACTAGATGCACTGTGAGTGTGTGCACAGCAATTGCTGTGTCGTGAAGGTGCGTTCAGCGACTGCGTTGTAGTCGACGTTCCCTGTGGTGGGGAACGTCGGGTCTGGTGTTCAGGCTGGCGC
>Ga0134126_10000676_pt1 | contig 43118 bp, 34 predicted proteins | sample KB31752_FD_96881 | JGI IMG/M metagenome (GOLD analysis project Ga0134126, IMG submission 96881) | Terrestrial soil microbial communities with excess Nitrogen fertilizer from Kellogg Biological Station, Michigan, USA - KB3-175-2 | ecosystem: Environmental > Terrestrial > Soil > Unclassified ...
AACTCTATTTCAAATTATTAAAAAACATAAAAAATGATACCATGACAGAAAAAAATAAAAAGACAGAAGATTCAAAAAAGAAAATCGGGCAACATAAAAAATCGACCGATACATCGAAAGTAGCGAGTAAGGCTTCAAAGGATCCTCAAAAAAATGTCGAAAAAAGCGGAGCCAAACATGACGATTGGAATGATCCTACGGGCAACAGTCACCTAAGCGATAAATCGTAAAATACAAAAACAGTAGAGCAACAAATACTGCTGATTTTTGTTTTAAGAAATTGTTTTTGTAAAATGATAAAAAGATATTTCCCGAAAATTTCCTTTCTGATCAGAAGTCTAAAAAATGGAAAGAAAGCTTTATTATCACTATTGTCCGACTGACTCATCGTAATGCCAGCAAGTGTTTATTAAAATTGATAATTTTTAGTCGATCAATAATGCTTTCTTATGAAATATCCAACCTGGGAAAAATGGTAGCCAGCCAGAAAAACATTCTAAAGAGTATCATATCCTGGAAGGCGGGTTTGAATGGACTGTTAGCTGTTTTTAATGCCGCTAATATCAGCTGTTTTTAGGCCAGATTCTGAGTTGCCATAATTCTATCCATTGCAAATTTCGTTGAATACAGGAACTAAGTTCTCACAAAAAAGAGTTGGGGTACTTTCTCAACAATTTTACAGCCCTGGTATCTCATTTTATAAAGGCATGCAAATTGTTTATTCTATAACGCGAATTTGAAATTATCCAAAATTGTCAATTCATTTTTTAACCTATAAACACAATCATTATGTTTTACCATGTAAAAGATCTTCAATACAACGCACGTGTATCAAAACCAGACCCTGCTTTTGCTACCTTATTATTAGAACAGTTTGGCGGCGCTAATGGGGAATTAGCAGCTGCGCTTCGTTATTTTGTCCAGGCATTTGGGGCTAAAAATCCTCATCCTGATAAGTACGACATGCTGATGGATATTGCCACCGAAGAATTCAGCCATCTCGAAATTGTGGGAGCCACTATACAAATGTTGCTCACTGGTATCAACGGTGATTTAAAAGACGCAGCAGAAAATGCTGAGATAATGCAATTGCTCAATGGCAAAGCATCCAAAGAAAACATGATTCACCAGGGAATGGTTGCGCCCCAGTTTTTCGTTGGCGGAGGAGGCCCTTCTTATACTAACAGCCAGGGTGTGCCATGGACCGCAGCCTACATCAACGGTGATGCACAAGGCGAGTTGACATCAGACCTTCGCTCTGATATGGGAGCGGAAACCAGGGCAAAAATGATGTACGAATATTTGATGCAATTCACCCCTGACCCATACATAAAAGACACACTACGTTTCTTAATGACGAGAGAAATTGCCCATTATCAAATGTTTGAGGCCGCGTTGGAAACCATTAAACCTAATTTCCCGATGGGAACTTTACAGAGCGATCCCAAATACAGCAATTTATATTTTAACATGAGCAATGGCAGTGACGTCCGTGGGCCATGGAACCAGGGCGAGAGTACCCAGTTTAAAGAAACCTGGCAGTATATCGAAGATCCGATTAAACACGTAATGGAAACGAATGCACTACTCGATCAAAAAGCGAAAGGAACCGACCGTACTGAAGAAGAAGTTGGGAAAAAGAACGAAAAGTTAGGGAAAGCTAAAAGGAAAGAAGTTGACAACGCATCACCTTCAACTGAAATGCAATGGAATGATTCTTTAAACGGAGCCGATAAGACAAAAGGTTCAAACGGGCATGATGTGAAAAATGCAAAACATGCACAAACCAGTGGACATAGCAAAGCCACAAAATAAATATATGCAACCATCAACAGTGGATCAGTTAGAGATTATATACTTTACTGATCCGCTTTGTTGCTGGAGTTGGGCCATGGAACCGCAACTTCGCAAAATGCAATATGAATATGATGGCCAAATCAACTGGCGTTATTGCATGGGTGGCTTATTGCCAGGATGGAACCATTACCACGACGAAATTAATTCAGTAAGCCGGCCAATACAAATGGGCCCGGTATGGATGCAAGCGCAATATGTATCAGAAATGCCGATGGATGCTAATATATGGATGAGGGACGCGCCGGCGTCTTCTTATCCCGCCTGTATTGCTGTTAAAAATGCATCAATGCAATCCGCAAAAGCAGGAGCAAGATACCTGAGACTTTTACGGGAAGCAGTGATGATAAGAGGCGAAAATATCGCCAGAGAAAATGTGCTCATCGATATAGCAGACAGGATTTCGGGTGAAGAAAATTCCAATTTTAGTTCATCAATTTTCAGGCAGCAACTGAAGGAAGAAAATGCGCTGGAAGCATTTCGCAAGGATCTGCAGGAAGTACAAACACAACAGGTAAAAAGGTTTCCCACTTTTATCGTCAGGAAAAACCAACAGGGAATCATTCTTACGGGCTTCCGCCCTTACGAAAATTTACATGAAGCATTGCTACATGTCTCGCCCGGAATTGAAAAAAATAATGCAGCCATTGATCCTGCTGAATACGAAGCTTACTGGGGTTTTATGACTGATAAGGAAAAAGAAGCGATTGCAGCAAACATATAAATACCAATAATTTTCATTTTATGTTCGAAGCGTCGGCTATCAACCTTACAGCCCAAGAAAATATTACCCTTCTTTCGACTCACCCGGAAGAGATTAATATTGTCATATTAAAAACCGACGTTAATCACATTTAGCAATATCTATGTCCAAAGTTTTCGTTGTATCGAAATTGTGGTCTTCTTTGATCCGTAACGACCACATCCCATTCTTCAATTTCCTCCATTTTAATGTTCGAATTATCAAGATTGACATTAGAAGGTTGTTGGGTTGATTGCTGAACGGAATCGTTGCTGGTTTGCTGAGACTGTTGCTCATTTTTATTCGCGGTCATTTTATGTTGATTTAGGTGTTGTTGAAAATATTGCAGCATGTCAGAAGCCACTATATCCTTAAATTATTAATAACCGACTGCGCTTTTAATACATCTTTTCATTTTCTTTGACTTCAAAATCACTGCCTAAATTCCGTATCTATTATCGTGCCATATCATGCTTAATTGCTGGCATGATTTTAAAGAACGTCTCATGTATTTTTTAACAATAAGATGTCGAACGTAAAAGGTAAACCGGACAATTTATTTGTTGTTTAAAAGATAAAAAACCTTTCGACAGTGTGATAAAATTTTACCACATTACCATTAAAAGAATGGCACGATATTTAGTAGAACATTCAACATTGATAACCATTAAAACACATAAACATGAGTACACCCACAAAGACAAAAACGTCATCCGCAAAAAGTAAATCTCCTTCAGCAGGTAAAGGAGCGTCTGACAGCAGATTGAAAGAATTTTTTATTGATGAACTTAAAGACATTTATTGGGCAGAAAAACATTTGGTAAAAACATTGCCGAAAATGAAAAAGGCAGCCACTTCTTCCGAACTTCAGAATGCTTTTGAAGAACACCTGGAAGTAACAAAAACACACGTTACCCGGCTGGAGGATGCGTTTGAAGCATTGGGTGAAAAAGCCCAGGCCAAGAAATGCGAAGCCATGGAAGGCATTACGAAAGAAGGCGAAAGTATTATTGAAGACACTGAAGAAGGAACAAGCACCCGTGATGTAGGCCTGATACTGGCCGCCCAAAAAGTAGAGCATTATGAAATATCTACTTATGGTGGGCTTCATCAACTGGCCATTACCCTTGGCCTGGAGGATGTTGCCGATATCCTGGAACAAACGCTTGAAGAAGAAAAGGAAACAGATGAAAAACTGACAGAAATCGCAGAGAACAGTGTGAACTATGAGGCAGCAGAAGAAACTGCATAAGGTTTTTTATGGTGCCGTTAAAATAAAAGCCGGTCTTCCGGCTTTTATTTGTATGTGATTTTAAATTAAAAACTGTTGAAAAGCTCCCTATACAAAAACTAATCCGTAGGCTGAAAAAATAAACTTTTTAATAAATCTTTTTTAAAAAAACATACACTCAATCATGAAAAAGAAAAACAACAAACCAAACAAAAGCTTTTTTGAAAAGCTCGCTGCAAAAGCCACAATCGCTACCGGAAGCACCACGGCTATTATTATCGCATTCGCAGCCATATTAATCTGGGGCATATCAGGACCTTTTTTTAAATATTCTGAAACCTGGCAATTAGTGATTAACACAGGAACCACCATCATTACTTTCCTTATGGTATTTCTAATTCAAAAATCGCAAAACAAAGAATCAATGGCTACACAATTAAAATTAGATGAATTGTTAGCTGCGCACAATTTTGCGAGTAACAGGCTGGTAGATGTAGAAAACATGTCAGAAGAGGAACTTAAAACCATTAAGAAATACTACCAGCATTTAAAATTCCAAACCAAAAATGATGAGTCATTGCAGGAATCGCATTCAATAGATGAGGCAGACAAAATGCACGACCTGAAAAAAGACCAGGAACAAAATATCAGGGAAGATATTAAAACAAGAAAAAGAAAAGTGTCCTGATTTCATTCTTCCCGGAACTTCGCAGGAATACCCGGAATAAAATCCAAAACAACAAAAATTTTTGACATAAGCATTTCTATTATTATTCATTTTAAACAAATATCATTATGGTAAATGGCACAATGATGCAATACTTCCATTGGTATTACCCTGCCGATGGCAGCCTCTGGAAACAGGTAAAAGAAAAAGCACAGGAAATTGCTTCCATGGGAATCACTGCGCTCTGGTTGCCCCCGGCCTATAAAGGAAAGGAAGGCGCATCCACACCGGGGTATGATGTCTACGATCTTTACGACCTTGGGGAATTTGATCAAAAAGGGTCTGTCAGGACAAAATACGGAACCAAAGAAGAATATGTAAATGCCGTAAACGCCTTGCATGAAAAAGGGATACAGGTAATCGTTGATATCGTATTAAACCACAAAGGTGGCGCTGACGAAAAAGAAAGAATTAAGGTGTTCCGTGTGGATCCTGATAACCGGAATGTTTTTTTAGGTGCGGCATTTGACATTGATGCTTACACGAAATTTACTTTTCCAGGCCGGGGCGGAAAATACTCTCAATTTATTTGGGATTATAAATGCTTCACAGGAGTGGATTATGCAGACGATCTGAAGGAGTCAGGGATTTTCAGTATTGCCAACGAATATGGAGATGGTTGGGAAGATGTTATAGATACTGAAAAGGGAAATTATGATTACCTGATGTTTGCCGATATCGAATTCAGGAACCCTGCTGTGAGGGAAGAACTTAAAAACTGGGGTGCGTGGTATTTAGATCAAATCCATTTTGATGGCGTAAGATTAGATGCGGTAAAACACATTTCCCCTAAATTCTTTAACGAGTGGCTGGGACACATGAGAAATATCAAACCCGATTTATTTGCAGTGGGCGAATATTGGGCGCCCGGCGAATTGCCTTTGTTGCTAAAATACATTGATGCTACCGAGGGAAAGATGTCATTATTTGATGCGTCGCTTCATCAGAATCTATGCAATGCTTCGAGGCTTGGCAAGGATTATGATCTTAGTACCATTTTTAATAATTCATTAGTTGCTGTAAAGCCCGAACTGGCGGTAACTGTGGTCGCCAATCACGATACGCAGCCGTTGCAAGCGTTAGAAGCTGTGGTGGAAGCGTGGTTTAAGCCATTAGCCTATGCATTGATATTGTTACGTGAAGGAGGCTATCCCTGCATATTTTATCCGGATGTTTATGGTGCGCATTATACAGACAAGGGAAAAGACGGAAGCGATTGTGAAATCTTTTTAGAAAGCTGCAAAAACCTGGACAAATTATTAATCGCAAGAAACCGGTTTGCCTATGGCATCCAAAGAGATTATATTGATCATCCAAATTGCATCGGATGGACACGGGAAGGAATAGATGAGCATGATAATTCTGGTTGCGCGGTGGTTCTTTCCAACAGTGAGGATGGATTCAAAGACATGGAAATCGGTAAAAGACATAAGGGAAAATTGTTTACAGATTTTACACAAAACCACAATGCCGAAGTAACCATTAACGATGATGGTTGGGGACGATTTTATGCGCCCGCCGGTTCGGTATCGGTTTGGACTGAAAAAAAATGATATCTCAAATAAAAATTTCTGAACCTCTGCACTAATTATTCATAGAAATAGAAGCGGAGACTAAGGGATTCGTCCCGATAAAAATCGGGATGATACAGTTTCCCATATACACACTTTCTCCCGAATCACGGGACTCCTTCAATCATTCTGACAAGCTTCTCTTAACCAATTATTTATTAAATGCTCTAAGTATTTTCGGCTTTTCTTGCGTTTTATTTCTTTCTCTCTTTTTATGGCTTCGCTTCTTGTAGGCAGAAGTTCAAAATAACGCAATCTAAGTGGCCGTTTGCTAGCGGAATATTTACTCATTCCATCAGAGTGCTTGGACATTCTTTTATATAAATCATCACATTCACCAACATAAAAAGAGCCATCTTTTAAACTTTGTAGAATGTAAACAAAGAATGCGTCCATGCGGAGACTAAGGGATTCGAACCCTTGATACAGTTTCCCGTATACACACTTTCCAGGCGTGCTCCTTCAACCACTCGGACAAGTCTCCTTTTTTTTAAAGGAGTGCAAATCTACAAATTAATATGTGCATATTATTTAGTGGAATTCTTACCCGGGTAAAAAAATCAGTTACAACGGGTGCAGATTTTATTTGATTAAGCGCATATGCGGAATGTAACACCTAGTGAAAAGATTGCTTTCTCTTTTGATATACAGTGGTTTTGTTTAATTCACAAAAATTTCAGTGGACCAATTATTTTTTCCAAATATCACTAATCGCAATTGCATCCTTATTATTTGTAATATCCAAACCATACATGGTTTCAAGTGTTTTTAAGATACTATAATGGTCGATTCTTTCTGAATATTTTCCGGGTTTGACATCCTCTCCTACAAAAATAGTCGGTATATGGTTGCCGGCAGTAAACTGGTCTTCATCATAAGTAATAATGAGTAAGCTATTATGGGTTTTCGCCCATTTTATATATCTGCTTAAGTTATCTCTCAGCCATTTATCGCCACGGACAATAGCTGCAGAATCGCCTGGCCCGGCTAAGTTATGCATATCATTATCCATATCTGGTATAACAAAAGCAACAGTTGGTAACTTATTAAAATCCCTTGGAAATTGAGTCATGGGCTGACTCAATGTAGGAGGTATTTGATTCTCTTTATCTCCAATCCAGTTTACCCATGGGCAATGTTTTCTGCCATAAAGCATCATACCGGTGATAGCACTTATTTTATAATAGCATTTAAGAAACCCGGGCGAAGGCATCGTTTCTCCATATCCTTTAAAAGTATAGCCTTTTTTGATTAAAGCTGCGGCCAGGTTAGGAGAGGTAAAGGATGCGGAATCCTGAAGGCATTGATCGCCGGTAACGCCTTGGGTATTTCCGGAAAAAATAGCCAGATAATTAGGCTGGCTGGGATGAGTTACTCCATGTGAATTTGTAAATAAAGCTCCCTGGCGGGCTAACCTGTTAATAAAATAAGCACTATCAGATCCTATTATTTGATCATAACCATGATTTTCTTCCATAACTATTATTACATGGCCCGGTGGCTTTATATTGGTTATTGTGTCAACTTTTTTTGATACTTGATTGTTAATTGACACCTGGCTAGTCAATGCTATGCTTATTAATAGAAAAAAATATTTCATGAAATGAATTTTAAAAAATTGTCACAAAAATACTTCTTTTCCATTTTTATGACTGAATAAATGTCTGGGAAAACAATATTAGCAAAATGAATATCCAGGCAATTTCTGTGTTTACTGTATTTAGGTTCCCATGGTAAAAGAAATAAAGCCTTTGGCAACGTAGAAATGAATTCATAATTGATAAAAAGCTGTATAAAAAATTGAAGGCTACCGTTGAGGCAGCCTTCATTTTTTTATTGCATTTTGATAAGTTCTAACTTAATTTACCAAATGCAACTAAGGTTTTTTGTTCATATTTTGCCTGTGAATTTGCCTGTGTGCACGTTTCAGTGGATGTTTCACTCCATCATTTTTTAAGTCTTTTACATCACCGTGCATGTCTTTTTTATCTCCTTTAATGTCTTTTGTTTCAGCCTTGGCTTCGGCCTTGTCGTGATGTTTTACTTCATAAGCCCTTAATTTTTTGTCATGGCGTTCATCCCTTACATCTTTCCTTAAATCTTTCATGTCATTGTGTTTGTCTGTGGTGGCGGTTGTTGGTGTAGTGGTTTGCGCAAATGCACCTGCTGTAAGCAGGCCAACAATAAGTGTTAAGATTAATTTTTTCATTTTTTTCGTTTTTTTTAAAATTAATGTGATTGGTATTTTAAGATTGATAAAGAAGTATTTGGTTTAATCATAACCGGAAAATGACAAAAAGATGGCAATTCAGCGAAAATGGAGAACCAAGATGAATACCTTTAATAATTATTTTCTATTTTATGAATTAATTTTTTGACTAAAAGTCATAGGTTAAACCTGCCGAAAAATAGAATATGCTGCTTAATTTTTCTGTTTTGGTTTTGGTGACGGAAATCCCAGACGGAGGGGTAACTGTAACCACTGCTTCGTTAGGGTTTACAGGATCTGCGAGGGTGGGAGTTAAATCGAAAATAAATTTCCCCAAAGAATAATCGATTGGCAGGCTGAATTCATAATCCATTATTTTAAATTCGGAAGAATTAGGTAAATATGCCTTTGTAGATGTGACAGGAACTGATTGGTTTTTTCTCTTTAATTTAAATTTCCTTTTGATATAATAAGAGTTGTAATAATTTTGGGTACTTGCATTTATTAAAAAAGAGGGAGTAATTTCAAAATTATCATCGGCAAAAAAGAAAGAATGTTCCAATCCAAAACCTGCGCTATAATCATCTTTATCATTGAAAACAATTGCGCCTTGTAAAAGTGGTTTTACAAAACCAAAATCATATGAAAGGGTGCCATCCACACTTCCTTTGGTTTCTGCTTTTACATTTTTACTTTGGCTGTTGTAGAAATCCTTTTCTATTGAAAAATCTCCCGAAACCTTATTAATTGTAAACATATACCCTGCATTTATTTCAAAATTATCAATACGGCTGATGCCATTACTTTTTAAATAAGAAAGGGAACTCGTTGCATAGAAGCCGGATTTATTATAATAACTGAAAGAAGGTGTCAGATATGGTATTTTTAAAGAATCATGCCTTCCCAAATAGGTGCTGTTACTTAAATAACTTAAGCCTGCTTCAAAATAAGATGCATCAGAGTCATCGCTTTTATTAGAATGCTGGGCTTTTATATTTGGAAGGAAGCAAAAAAATGATCCAAAAACAAAAAGGCCACGGTAAATTTTTTTCATAAATAAATATTTCAAGCAGTTATAAAATTTGTATTCGAAAGGCCTGGCGACATTTAAAATTTTTAAGTTTCAAATGGACAATACATTAAATAGAAAGTTTAATGAAAAGAAAAATATGGCCAATTTATTACTTTCATTCTTTTTCTATAAAACGAACAAATACAGTAAACAGACAAATAATCGAGATTCTTGTTTTAAAAATTTTTAAAACATTAAGGTTTTTAGCAATAGTGTAAAATCCGGGTTCTGTTAAATTGGATATTTCACATAAAAACGTCTATTTATAGCGATATTTTTTTGCTAAATATTCGTACCTTTGCGCCCTCTAAAATTTGTTGGTACAAAAATGATGGGCAAAAACGTGGATTTATTAAAAATCATTTCTTTTTTTGGTAATTGAAAAAACAGTTTTAAGAGGCAATATTAATAATAAAAATAAAAACAAGCCAAATGGCCGATTTAAGATTTCAAAGAAACTTTGGTATAGCTGCTCATATTGATGCAGGCAAAACCACCACAACAGAGCGAATTCTGTATTATACCGGTGTGAACCACAAAATTGGGGAAGTTCATGATGGCGCAGCTACCATGGATTGGATGGCGCAGGAACAGGAAAGGGGAATAACAATTACTTCCGCGGCTACTACTTGTTTCTGGAATTTTCCGACAGAGCAAGGGCAAAAAACTCCCGACAGCCATTTATATAAATTTAATATTATTGATACTCCCGGCCACGTGGATTTTACGGTTGAAGTAGAGCGTTCCCTTCGTGTTTTAGATGGTTTATTATCCTTGTTTTGCGCCGTTAGTGGTGTAGAACCTCAGAGTGAAACCGTTTGGCGCCAGGCAAATAAATATAAAGTACCCAGAATTGGTTTCGTAAATAAAATGGACCGATCAGGGGCTGATTTTTTAAATGTTGTAAAACAGGTGAAGGAAATGCTGGGTGCTAAGGCAGTCCCTCTGCAATTACCGATTGGCGCAGAAGATAATTTTAAGGGAGTAGTTAATCTTATTACTCTCAAGGGAATTGTATGGGATGATGCTACACAGGGAATGACTTTTAAAGAAGTTCCTATACCAGATGAGATGAAAGAAGATGTGGCAGAATGGAGGCAACACCTGATAGAAGCAGTAGCAGATTATGATGATAAATTATTAGAAAAGTTTTTTGATGATCCTAATACAATCACGGAAAATGAGATACATGAAGCAATTCGTAAAGCAACAATCGATTTGTCTATCATACCGATGATGTGTGGTTCTTCATTCAAAAATAAAGGAGTGCAGGCTGCATTGGATGCAATTGTTCGCTACTTACCGGGGCCAATGGACCTTCCTCCAATTAAAGGAATAAATCCGGATACTGGTGAAGAAATAGAACGCCATTGCGATCCAAAAGAACCATTCAGTGGGCTTGCATTCAAAATTGCAACGGACCCTTTCGTAGGGCGCCTTGCGTTTTTTCGGGCTTACAGCGGTAAATTGAATTCAGGTTCTTATGTATTGAATACCCGCACCGGCAGAAACGAAAGAATTTCAAGGATCATGCAGATGCATGCAAATAAACAAAATCCTGTAGATTATATCCAGGCTGGCGATATTGGAGCTGCGGTTGGTTTTAAAGATATAAAAACCGGCGATACTTTGTGTGATGAAAACCATCCGATCGTGCTGGAATCTATTACATTTCCTGAACCGGTTATTGCTATCGCGATTGAACCTAAAACACAGGCTGATGTTGATAAAATGGGAATGGCTATTTCCAAACTGGTAGAAGAAGACCCAACACTTAAAGTAAACACAGATGAGGAAACAGGGCAGACTATTCTTCGTGGAATGGGTGAATTGCATTTGGAAATTATCATTGATCGTTTAAAGCGTGAATTTAAAGTAGAAATAAACCAGGGAGCGCCGCAGGTGGCTTATAAAGAAGCGTTCAGAACTACTGTTGAACACCGTGAAGTTTTGAAAAAGCAAACCGGCGGACGTGGTAAATTCGCTGATATTGTTTTTGAAATAGGGCCTGCAGATGAAGAGTTTTTGAAAGAAGGAAAAGGTAATTTTCAATTTGTAAATGGCTTGTTTGGTGGTTCAATTCCCAAGGAATTTGTTCCAGCAATCCAAAAAGGTTTTGAATCTGCCATGACAACCGGTGTATTGGCAAGCTACCCGATGGAAAGTATGAAAGTAAAGGTTTTTGATGGTTCATTCCACCAGGTTGACTCTGATGCAGTTTCTTTTGAAATGTGCGCCAGGCAAGGTTATCGCGAGGCTGGCCGCAAAGCAAAACCTGTGCTATTGGAACCAATCATGAAAGTGGAAGTGTTAACCCCTGACCAATATATGGGTGATGTTACAGGCGACTTAAACCGCCGCCGTGGAATGTTGGAAGGAATGGACACCAAGCATGGTGTACAGGTGATAAAAGCAAAAGTTCCATTGAGCGAAATGTTTGGCTACGTAACTCAATTGCGCTCCATAACCAGTGGCCGCGCTACATCTACGATGGAATTCAGCCATTATGCTCCTGCGCCTAATAATATTGCGGAAGAAGTAGTGGCAAAGCAGAAAGGAAAAATGAAAGTCGAGGATTAATTGATAATAAAATTCATCAAAAGGCCGTCTGAAAAGATGGCCTTTTTTTATTTTTATTTGATAGTAAACCAACAAATAACAGGAATTCTTATTTCCTGATTTGCCTCTTCAATTGCAAATAACTCCAAAGAGTAAATGGAAGCAAAGACAGTAATAATAAAGAATACCAACTGTTAGAAATTGATAGTGCAATTAAGGTAATGGCCAATACATATAAAGGGTAAAAAAGGAATAGTAAACCCATCATAATAGAATCGTAATGGTCAACTGCCCTGTTTTTTATGATCAGGTGAATTGCAAAATATAAAGGCGCATTTACAATAAACCCCAATACCGCAGGAATAAATAAAAGGATTTTTTTTATAAAAGGAATTTTAATAAAAAAATGTTCTTTAAGTTTTGGATAGTCATCTTTATCAATTTCAAGAACCAGCTTACTTAATTCATTTTTTAATATTTCATTGAATTCATTTATGGATTTCCCATCAGAATTGATAGAGAGTAAATCTTCCTTTGAAATAATATTTCCAAAATTCAGAAAAATATTTTTTCCGTAAAATCGGAATGAACTATAATTAATGCCCAGGGGTAAAACCTGTAATGGAATATTATTTTTCCATGTATCGATTGTGAGCCGGGCAGTTCCTTTTTTCAAACTGCGTAAATGCCATTCGTTAACACATCTACCTTCACTAAAAATCAGAACAATTTTATTTTCTTCAAATAAATGTTTGCACGAATCGAAAGTGGAATAATTCAGCCCAAGGTTTTCTGCACCTTCACTCATCCGGTAAACCGGCAGCATATTAAATGAGGAAAGGATTTTTGTAAAAAATTTTCCTGCAAAAGCATCTCCGCGGGCAAGGGAATGAACCGGTTGTTTAAAAAGAGTACTTACAATAACCGCGTCCAGAAAGGAATTGGGATGGTTGGAAGCAATGAGCAATGGGCCTTTTTGGTTCAGCATTTCTTTTTTATTGACGAAAATTTTTCGGCAATAAAAATGTAGAGCCAGCTTGGAAGGATAAAATAAAATTTTATAGAGCAATCTTTTTATCTATAAAAATAAGCAAACATGCGACACAAAAAATTTACAGGATTAATTCAATTGAGGGTCGATCGGGTAATTGGCCATCATTTTATAATCGCCGCCTAATACGTTTAAAGATTCTTTCCATGTTTCGGCCGTGCCGGTTTCAAATATTAATTTTCGTGTAGCCTTAACTGTTATCCAGGTATCACCTTTCATTTCTGTATCGAGCTGCCCTTCTGACCAGCCACTGTATCCAATAAAAAACCTGATTTTATCATTACTGATATCATTATTTTTTAAATGAATTTTCAGGCTTTCAAAATTACCTCCCCAATATACTCCGTCAATAATTTCTAAACCACCGCTGATTAGATCAGGGTATTGATGAAGAAAATGTAAAGAATCAGGCTGCACAGGCCCGCCTGAATAAACGGGAAAACCTGGCACATTTAAATCGGGGATAAGTTCATTAAGGTTTTTTGCGAATTGCTTATTTAACACAAAGCCAATTGAGCCTTCAGGCACATTTTCACAAATACAAATAACTGTACGGCTAAAATTGGGGTCTTTTAGAAAAGGATTAGCGATTAACAAAGTTCCATGTGCTGGTGAGATCATAATCTAAATTAATTTTTTTTGTGAAGAAAGAAAAATAAAATCAGTTTTTATCCACAAAACAAAAGATAAGGGATAGTTAAAAATATTACTAAATTGGCTGCTGATATGTTTAAGCGGTTACGAAGTTTAAATTTGCCGTAATGAAAAAAATTTTCCCAATAATTACTGTACTTGTTTTCATTTCCTTACTGGGGATTATTTTTTTTCAGATCGTTTGGATAAGGCAGGCTTTACAGGATAAGGAACTTCAGTTTGAAGACACTATTCAAATGGTTACCATTCAATCGGTACATGACCTCGAAGATGAGAGGTCAAAAGTTTCGCAATTCGCAAATAGAAAAAACGGTGACCTTTTATTTCCGTTAAATGTATTTCCAACTACGATTGCTCACAATTTTTCGCGCCAGGAAGTAAGGGCGATTATTAATAAACAATTTGAGAAAAATGGTGTAAAAAACCTGGATTTCGAATTTGCTGTTACAACTACAAGCATGATTGGCGATGACCTTCAATCTAAGAATTTTTATTCTGCTTATAGCGACACACTTAATAACAGCACATTTATTTCTCCTCTTGCTCCTACTAATACGAGCCTTGCAACTGGCCTGGCTCCCGAGGAGCTTTTGATAGTGGTCGTCCCTCACGTTAAAAATTTAGTTTGGAAACAAATGGTTTGGATGTTAATCGGGGCTGTCATTTTCACCATTATTATTTTCACTGCTTTTTTTATTACAATAAGAGCTTTACTCCGGCAAAAAAAATTAAGCGAAATAAAAACGGATTTTATTAATAACATGACGCATGAATTTAAAACACCTATTGCCACTATTTCGCTTGCAGTAGACGCGTTAAAAAATGAAAAAGTTTTGAGGGATAAAACCAAGATGGACTATTTTTCCGGGATTATAAAAGATGAAAATAAGAGAATGAATAAACAGGTAGAAACTATACTGGAGGCAGCTTTGATGGATAAACAGCAAGTTCAGTTAAACTTAATTCCTTTGCATGCGCATGAGCTCATTCTTTCCGCTATCAATAATATTCAGCTTCCGGTAAAAGAAAAAAATGGAGTTCTTGAAACTCATTTTGATGCGGTGAACGATATGATTCTTGCCGATGATGTACATTTTACCAACATTATTAATAACCTTTTGGATAACGCAGTAAAATATTCAAAAGATGACCTTAAAATCAAATTAAATACTTCCAATTTCAATGGCCATTTTCGGGTTCGAATAGAAGACAATGGAATCGGTATGAATAAGGAAACACTTAACCGGGTTTTTGAAAAATTCTATCGTGCCCATACTGGTAATATCCACAACATAAAAGGTTTTGGTTTGGGTTTAAGTTATGTAAAATCTATCGTGGATGCTTCACATGGTAAAATAAAAGCAGAAAGTACACCCGGTAAAGGAAGTTGTTTTACGTTGGATTTTTCTGTGATTAAAAAAACCGTATAGGCCTTTTCTTATTTTACTTTAAAAAAATATACTGAAGCGAAAAGGATTCAATTTTCTATCGGAATTTATAATTTCTGGCAAAATAAAAATCATCGTTAAAAGTTTGTCCACTGGATATCAACATCCAATTCACACCTTTTTCTTCAGAATCTCCTTTAATACCGCTTCGAGCCAATAGTAGCATCCTCTTGCAGATTGTGGATAAAAAAGTTTTTTATTAATTTGTTGGTAAAGTGGGAAAAAGTGTTATTTTGTGGAGAATAATACATTTTTTCAATTAATAGGTAAAAAATGCCAGGGTTTATAGGCGAATACGAGGCTACTTTAGACGCAAAGGGGCGCTTCCTTCTTCCTGCAGGATTTAAAAAGCAACTGCCGGAAAATGAGGTAGGTATTTTTGTGATAAACCGTGGCTTTGAAAAATGCCTGAGCCTGTATACAGATGAAAGTTGGCAACCTATCTTTTCTGAATTGGGCAAGTTGAATGATTTTGACCCCAAAGTACGGCAATTCAAACGGTATTTTTTAAATGGCGCCACGCAAGTGAGCCCGGACAGTGCAGGCCGACTTTTACTACCAAAAAATTTAATGGAATACGCTGCGCTTGAAAAAGATATTGTTCTCGTTTCAGCGATAGGTAAAATAGAGATTTGGGATAAAGTAAAATATCAACAGTTCTTTGAAACTTTTTCACCGGAAGCATTTAGCAGCCTGGCAAAAGAAGTAATGGCCGGAGGGGATAAAACAAACAAACCATAATTATGCAAAAGGCATATCATGTGCCCGTATTATTGAATGAGGTAATAGAAGGTTTGCAAATACTTCCGTCCGGAATTTATGTGGATTGCACATTTGGTGGTGGTGGCCACAGCAAAAAGATTCTTGAAAAGCTAAATGGCGATGGAAAATTAATTGTATTTGACCAGGATGAAGATGCAAAAAAAAATGTGCCGGAAGACAAGCGTATCATTTTTGTCCCTCACAATTTTAGGCACTTGCAACGCTTTCTCAGGTTTCACAAAATTCAAAAAGTAAATGGCATCCTCGCTGACCTGGGAATATCGAGCCACCAGATAAATGAAGCCGAAAGAGGGTTTTCTACAAGGTTTGATGCGGAGTTGGATATGCGAATGAATCGAAATGATGAAAAAAAAGCAGCGGACGTGATTAAAAATTATCAGGAAGAAAAACTGCATAAAATTTTTGAAAAATTTGGGGAGGTTACTAATTCTAAAACATTAGCAAAAAGAATTGTGGATGTAAGAAAATCGAATTCCCTCAGCTCCATTAAAGAATTTAAAAATGCAGTTTACCCGATTGTAAAAGGAAACCCTGAAAAATATTTTGCGCAGGTTTTTCAGGCGTTAAGAATAGAGGTGAATGATGAATTAAATGCGCTGAAAGATTTGCTTTCGCAATCGGTAGCAGTATTAGAGGAAGGAGGTAGGATAGCCGTAATTACTTTTCATTCACTGGAAGACAGGATTGTAAAGAATTTTTATAAAAATGGAAATTTTGAAACCGAAAAAGAAAAAGACCTGTTTGGAAATTCTGAAAAGAACGAATTAAAAGTGATTACTAAAAAGCCAATTATTCCAACAGAAGAAGAGTTAAAAATAAATCCGCGGGCAAGAAGCTCAAAATTGCGGATTGCAGAAAAAGTAAAAATTTAGAAAAATAAAAATTTAAATAATAAAAGTTTATCAGCAAAAATGATAACTGAAGAAAATAAAGATGAAAGTATAAAAGCAAATGTTTCTAATAAAAAGAAGCATTGGCAATGGATGTATAACCGCTGGATTGTTAAGAACATTCCTTTTTATTTTTTTATTTCGGCGATTGCAATTGTTTATATAGCCAATGGCCATTACGCTGATAAAACGATGAGAAAAATAAATGAGACTGAAAAGAATTTGAAAGAGATGGAATATGAATTTAAAACTATAAAACAGGAAGTGATTTTCAGAAGCAAGGAAAGCGAATTGGCAAAAGCAGTAGCGCCATTAGGATTAAAACCTTTACTGGCGCCACCTTTTAGGATTATTGATACGTTAGTGGAGAAGTAATATTAATATAGTAAACCAACAAATAATCAGTAAACCTATTTTGCAAAAACTGATAATTGATTACTATTAACAAATAACTCATAACAAATATCTCATAACCCGAAATTAGAAATTGGATATAAAAAAAGACATATTGTGGCGTGTCCATCTAAGTTTTCTCATCATGATTTTGCTGGGTGGAGTGATATTGGGAAGGGCGATTTATATACAAAGGTTCCAGGGAGATTACTGGAAAAGCATGAGCATCAAACAGCATTTAAAATATATAGACATTGACGCTGAAAGAGGCAGTATTTTTAGCGAAGATGGAAATATGCTAAGTACTTCTATTCCTGTTTTTGATATTTTCATTGATTTTGGCGCAGACGGACTGGTTGAAAAAGAAGGAAAAAGGTTTTATAAAAACCTTGATTCATTAAGCCTTTCGCTTGCTACTCTTTTTAAAGACCAAAGCGCCGCTTCCTACAAAAAATTGTTATTATCCAAATACAAAAAAAGAACCAGGTATTTCTGTTTGAAAAAGAAAATTTCTTTTGAAGACTATCAGGCGTTAAGGGATTTTCCTTTAGTAAGGGAAGGACGGAATAAAAGCGGGTTTATAGTAGAAGTAAGAGATAACAGAGTAAACCCTTATGTCCTTCTTGCTAACCGGACTATTGGCTTATCACGTGGCGATACGAGTAAAAATGTGGGTTTAGAAAGATCTTATGATAGTGTTTTAAAAGGCCAGACAGGCCAGAGGTTAATGCGTTACACTGCTGGCACTTATATGCCTGTTGACGGAGCTGAAATAGCACCACAAAATGGAAAAGATATTGTTACGACAATCAATACTTACATACAGGATGTGGCTGAAAATGCTTTGTTGAAAATGATGGATGAAAACAAATCTATTCATGGAACATGTATTGTGATGGAAGTAAAAACCGGTAAAATAAAAGCGGTTGCCAACCTGGGAAGAAGGCCCGATGGCACTTATTGGGAAGATTATAATTATGGTTTTGGAATGAGGACTGAACCAGGTTCTGTATTTAAACTGGCTACTTTAACCTCCCTTCTCGAAGATAATTATGTGGATACGGGAAGTATCGTTGATTGCGAAGGAGGAAAGAAAAGTTTTTATGGTTTAAATATTACCGATTCTCATATGGGTACCGGAAAAATTACTGTAAAAGAAGCGTTTGCTATCTCTTCCAATGTTGCATTCGCAAAAATGGCGGATGAATATTATCACAACCAGCCGGAAAAATTTTACAATCATTTACATGCTTTGCGGCTCGATATGAAATCCGGAATTGATATTGTTGGTACACCGCGGCCTTTTATAAAAAAACCATCGAGCAAATATTGGGAAAAAACTACAATACCATTTATGGCTCATGGATACGAAGAACTTGAAACTCCGTTGAATCTACTTATGCTTTATAATGCTGTTGCCAATAATGGTAAAATGATGAAGCCTTACCTGGTTAATTCAATAAATGATATAAGTGGCCCGATAGAAACATTTGAGCCTGAAGTGTTGGTTGATAAAATATGCAGTGATGAAACTTTAGGAAAATTAAAAGCCTGTTTACGCGCAGTTATAACATACGAACATGGCACTGGCCATGCCCTGGATAACAATATTTATGAAGTGGCCGGCAAAACTGGAACAGCAGTTTCCGCGATGGACAATCGTGGTTATAATAAAAGCTCAAAAATTTATCAATCTGCGTTTATGGGCTATTTCCCTGCAAACAATCCTGTTTATAGTATCGCAGTAGTAATTCAAAATAGCAGGGAATCGAAATTTGTTTATGGTGGTTCGGTTGCGGGGCCCGTATTTAAAGAAGTAGCGGATAGATTATATGCAAACACTATCGGAAAAAAATACTTTAACTCTTCCGATGTTCCCGAAGATAATGATCTGTACAAAATTTACGGAATGAAAAAAGATGTAAATGACATACTTGGAGAATTGAAATATAATGAAGTGGATTCAGCTTCAGGTAAATGGTCAACCGGATTTCTGCGGGATAAAAATGCAAAATTAATCAGTGGCCATGTCTCTGTTTCATCGAGTAAAATTCCGGATGTAACAGGATTGGGTTTAAAAGATGCGGTTTATTTATTAGAAAATATGGGATTAAAAGTATCTGTTTCAGGAAAAGGGAAAGTCGTTTATCAGTCGCTGGCTCAAAACGCAGCTTTTAATAAAGGTGAAATAATAAAACTTGAATTAGATTAATGGCTTCATTACAAGACATATTATACCAGGTAAACATTGATTCTGTTGTTGGAAATACAACTATAGAAATTAATGATTTACAAATTGATTCACGGAAAGTGAAGCCGGGATCATGTTTCATTGCTGTAAAAGGAACAGTTACGGATGGCCATGACTATATTGAAAAAGCAATTGCAAATGGAGCTTCCGTCATTGTTTGTGAAAAAATCCCTGAAAAGATAGACACAAAAGTTCGTTATGTAAAAGTAGAAAACAGCGCCAGTGCGTCAGCGATTTTGTCACATAATTTTTATGGACGGGTAACCGAAAAAATTTCATTAGTTGGCGTTACAGGCACCAATGGAAAAACGACGGTTGCTACTTTGTTGTTTAAATTATTTACATCGCTGGGATATAAATGTGGTTTAATTAGTACTTTTCAGAATTATATAGGTTCAGAAATCTTGCCTTCTACGCACACTACTCCTGACCCGATTACCCTTAATGCTCTTATAGCAAAAATGTATAATGAAGGCTGTACCAAAATCATTATGGAAGTAAGTTCCCATGCTATACATCAACATAGGGTTGACGGATTAAAATTCGCCGGTGGAATTTTTACCAATATCACCCACGATCATCTTGATTATCATAAAACATTTGATGAATACATCCGGGTAAAGAAATCTTTTTTTGATTCTTTGCCTCCGTCCTCTTTCGCAATAAGCAATGCTGATGATAAACGAGGTGGTGTTATGCTTCAAAATACAAAAGCCAAAAAATATTTTTACAGCCTGAAAACAATGGCTGATTTTACAGCAAAAATTATTGAAGATTCGCTTCTGGGCTTGCAACTCTTAATTGATGATATCGAAGTTAATTTCAGGTTAATCGGCACTTTTAATGCATACAACTTATTAGCGGTCTATGGTGCTGCTATTTGCATGGGAGAAAATAAAGCAAAAGTTTTACAAATATTAAGTAATACTGCAGGTGCAGAAGGAAGGTTTGATTATCTCGTTTCTCCAAATGAAAAAGTAGTTGGAATCATTGATTATGCTCATACACCAGACGCTTTACTAAATGTTCTTGCTACCATAAAAAATCTTCGGCAAGGAGATAGAAAAATAATTACAGTAGTTGGTTGTGGTGGTAACCGTGATAAAACTAAAAGGCCGGAAATGGCAGAAGTGGCATGTGAGTATAGCGATAAAATAATTTTCACCTCTGATAATCCAAGAAATGAAGACCCTGAAGAAATTATAAAAGAAATGGAAAAAGGCGTTCCTGTTACCGCAAGGAAAAAAGTGATATCAATTACAGACAGAAAGGAAGCGATCAAAACAGGTGTTTCATTTTCTCAAAAAGAAGATATCATTTTAATTGCTGGCAAAGGGCACGAAAAATACCAGGAAATAAAGGGAGTAAAAAGCCATTTTGATGATAAAGAAATTTTAATTGAAATGTTTCATTTACTTGAAAAATAAAATTTAGAAATAAAGAAAATAATGCTATATCAATTATTTGAATGGTTTGCAAAAAATGGAATAAAATTTCCCGGCAGCGGGCTGGTCCATTTTATAACCTTTCGGGTATTGCTGGCGGTCTTGTTATCTCTTATTATCACAATGGTGTATGGGAAAACGCTAATAAAATTTTTAAAGAAAAAACAAATTGGCGAGTCAGTAAGAGAATTAGGCTTAGCGGGTGAAAAAATGAAAAGCGGCACTCCGACAATGGGAGGGATTATTATTCTGCTTGCAATTTTAATTCCTACTTTATTATTGGCAAACCTTGATAAAGTGTATGTGATACTAATGATTCTATGTACCGTATGGCTTGGCGTGATTGGTTTTGTAGATGATTATTTGAAAATAAGGGCACGAAAAATTTCGAAGGAAAAAGGGATTGCACATAAAAAAACAAATGCAGACGGCCTGGCTGGAAAATTTAAAGTATTTGGCCAGGTAATTCTGGGGATTATTATTGGAACAACACTTTATTTTAATCCAAATGTAGTTGTGAAACGTGAAATCTTAGGTAGCACTGCGGGATCTTTTGTTCCTCAAAGAGGCGAACATAAAGTTGGTGAAGACACAGTGATTTCTGATGGGCAAATTCACCGCTTTGTTACGGTAAAAACTCCAATAACTACTATTCCTTTTGTAAAAAATCACGAATTTAATTATGCCAGATTATTGCCAGCAAGCCTGGAAGATTATACATATATATTGTACATCCTTATAGTAATTTTTATTGTTACTGCGGTTTCAAACGGTGCTAATATTACGGATGGCCTGGACGGTTTAGCTACTGGTGTCAGCGCGATAATTGGTTTAGGATTAGGAGTGTTTGTTTTTGTAAGCGGCGATGTCAGGATAGCAGAATACTTAAACATTATGTACATTCCTAACCTCAGTGAACTATCAATATTTATTGCCTCATTTGTTGGTGCTTGTGTTGGTTTTTTGTGGTATAACGCTTACCCCGCCCAGGTTTTCATGGGAGATACCGGAAGCCTGGCGCTGGGTGGCATCATTGCTTCATTGGCAATTATTGTCCGTAAAGAATTACTGATTCCTATTTTTTGCTTTGTGTTTTTGATTGAGCTTTTAAGTGTCATGATACAGGTTTCTTATTTCAAATACACCAGACGAAAATATGGCGAAGGAAAGAGGGTTTTTTTAATGAGCCCGTTGCATCACCATTATCAGAAGTTGGGGTACCATGAGAGCAAAATAGCGGTTCGTTTTTGGGTGGTAACGATTCTTTCTATGGTGTTGGCAGTAGTTACTTTAAAACTGAGGTGATTAAAAACATTAAAAAATAAAAATGATATGACTATGTAAACTAAATAGAAGGCCGCAAGAAAACAAAAAATTTGTCTTTATGAAAACAATTTTTTTATTAAAAGTATAACCGTTCCAATACTTGTGAAGCGCTTCTCCGGACGTTAGATGCCATACCATTGAAGAACCATTTTTTTAATTGTAAAGCCAATTAAAAAAAATATAATGAAAAAGATAGTAATACTGGGTGCGGGCGAAAGCGGTATTGGTGCTGCTTTACTGGCAAAAAAAGAAGGCTATGAAGTTTTTGTAAGTGATGGAGGTATGATAAAACCAGAATTCAAAAATGAATTAGCAAAAGAAGCCATTGATTTTGAAGAAGGGCTTCATTCAAAAGAAAGAATATTAAATGCTTCAATTGTTGTAAAAAGCCCTGGTATTCCTGAGAAGAATGAAATGGTTAAAGCGATAAGGGAAAGAGGTTTAGAAATTATCAGTGAAATAGAATTTGGTTATTGGTATAAAGGCTCGGGTAAAATCATCGCGATTACCGGCAGCAATGGAAAAACAACAACTACAGCTATGATTTATCATATCTGTAAAACTGCCGGCCTGGATTGTGCTTTGGCCGGAAACATTGGTTTTTCATTCGCCAGGCAAATTGCGACAGAGCCAAAAGATTTATATGTGTTGGAAGTGAGTTCTTTTCAACTGGATGATATAAAAAAATTTAAGCCTGATTTGGCTGTATTAACCAACATTACTGAAGATCATTTGGACAGGTATGAATACAAATTTGAAAATTATATTAAAAGTAAATTCAGGATTATAGAAAACCAATCAAAAGATGATTTTTTTATTTATAACGATGATGATGAAATAACAAAAAAATATTTAAACAATTTTTTAAAAAACTCTAACCCATTACCAATTAGCATGAATCACGAACTACCGGAAGGAGCCTATATTATAAATGCACAAATGCATTTAAAATGGAAAAATGAAGAGATGGAAATGAGTGTGGAGGATTTTGCTGTAAAAGGGAAGCACAATCAATATAATACAATGGCAGCAGGTATTTCATCTGCAGTGATGGGTATCAGGAAAGAAAAGATAAGGGATGCGATCCAGACATTCAAAAGTCTTGAACACCGAATGTCTTCTGTAGCAACTATAAAAGGAGTAGAGTTTATTAACGACAGCAAAGCTACCAATGTAAACAGTACCTGGTATGCGTTAGAATCAATGACAAAACCTGTAATACTGATTCTTGGCGGTGTTGATAAAGGAAATGATTATTCATTTATTAAAGAGTTGGTAAAGGAAAAAGTTAAAGCGATTGTATGTATGGGGCTGGATAATACTAAAATTCATGAGGCATTTGGAAATGATGTGCAGCTGATGATAAACACGCAGAATGCAAAAGATGCAGTACAGTCTGCTTTTCATTTTGCAGATAAAGGTGATGTCGTTCTTCTTTCGCCGGCATGCGCCAGTTTCGATTTGTTTAAAAATTATGAAGACCGTGGCCAGCAGTTTATCGAAGCAGTAAAAGATTTATAAAAAATTGGGATCTAAAAAAAAATTGAAAAAAGAATAAATGTAAATGAGAGAAGCAAAGCAAATAATGGCGGACACTTTATCTTCTTCCCAAAGGGTAACCGGTAATCTTTTGAACCGTACCAAAGGAGATAAAGTTATCTGGGCAATTGTCATCTTACTTACAATGATTAGTATTTTGGTAGTTTACAGTAGCATTGGCTCGCTAGCTTATAGAATGAATAAATCGACCGAGAGTTACTTGTTCAGGCAGATTGGCTATATCTGTTTAGGCGTTTTGATTATTTATTTTGCCCACCGCGTAAATTACACGATTTACTCACGCGTTTCGTCTATTTTATTTATCATTTCTGTTCCGCTTTTGCTTTATACATTAAAATATGGCAGCCATATAAATGATGCAAGCCGCTGGATAAAATTACCGCTTATCAACCTTACTTTTCAAACTTCTGACCTTGCAAAACTTGCTTTGTTTATGTACATGAGCCGGCTCCTGAGCAGAAGGCAAAATGTAATTAAAGATTTCAAGCAAGGATTTTTACCATTAATTGTTCCGGTAGGAATTATTTGTATTTTAATTGCCCCGGCCAATCTTTCTACCTCATTATTAATTGGGGGGATTGCATTGCTTTTAATGTTTATCGGAAGGGTAAGAGTCCGTCACATCCTGTTGGTTGTAGGCCTCGCATGCATTCCAATTATATTTTTGGTTTCTACAGCTTCGCACTATTATGATCATGAAAACCATGTTACAAAAGATTTACCGGCAGTTTTATCATTTGGAAGAATGCCAACATGGATAAAAAGAGTTCAGGATTTTATGTACGCAGACAAAGAAGATGCTTCTTACCAGATTCAACAGGCAAAAATCGCTATTGCCACCGGTGGCATTTTTGGCAAAGGCCCGGGAAAAAGCGAAGAGAGGAATTTTTTACCACATCCTTACAGCGATTTTATTTATGCAATAATTATTGAAGAATACGGCCTTTTTGGAGGAACAGTTATGCTATTAATTTACCTGCTATTTTTATTTCGAAGTATTAAACTTTTTCAACGATGCCCTTACGCCTTTGGCGCTTTTCTGGCTGTGGCGCTCAGTTTTACTTTAGTAATTCAGGCTCTGGTAAATATGGCTGTAAATGTAAACCTTTTTCCTACAACGGGCGTCACTCTGCCTTTGGTGAGTATGGGCGGTAGCAGCCTTTTGTTTACGTGTTTTTCGATTGGAATTATTCTAAGTGTAGCAAGGAACGTGGAACAGGCGGAAGGAAGAAATGCTGAATTGGCAACCCAACAAACAGAAGAAGAGGTTGAAGATTAAACGAAAAATGAAAATATAGATTATTTGTTTGTTTACTGTAAAACAAACAAAAATGAAAAGTGAAAAAATGGCAATATGAAGATAATAATTGCAGGCGGTGGTACAGGAGGGCATATTTTTCCGGCATTGGCAATTGCTAATGCGTTGAAAAAAAAAATACCTGCGATTGATATTTTATTTGTTGGTGCAAAAGGAAAAATGGAAATGGGAAAAATTCCGGATGCAGGCTACAAGATAGTGGGGCTTGATATTGCGGGGTATAACAGAAGTTCTTTGATAAAAAATATTACGCTTCCGTTGAAACTTGCAAAAAGTTTCTTCCAGGTAAGGAAAATTCTTAATTCTTTCAGGCCTGATGCGGTTGTGGGAGTGGGAGGGTATTCAAGTTTTCCTGTTTTGAGATCAGCGCAAAGCATGAATATTCCAACTTTTATTCATGAAAGCAATTCTTTACCCGGTAAAAGCAATATCATGTTGAGCAAAAGGGCTACTGAAATTTTTGTACCAGGGGAAGGAATGCAAAAATATTTCCCTGCGGAAAAAATTAAGGTAACGGGCAACCCTATACGAAAAGTTTTTTCACAGAAAATTGATAAAAATGACGCACTAAAGTTTTTTGGATTAAGCCCGGATATGAAAACAGTGTTTGTAATGGGAGGAAGCCTCGGAGCTAAAAGCATCAATGAAACTATCGGGGAGAATATTGATCTTTTTAAGAAAAATAAGCTTCAATTGATTTGGCAAACCGGAAAAAATTTTGCGGCACAGGCAGCGAAGGCAGAAGAGGAAAGAAGTAATATTTGGTCAAATGCTTTTATTGACAAAATGGAAAATGCTTATGCGGCTGCAGACGTAGTGGTATCAAGGTCCGGAGCAATGACCGTTGCAGAATTGTGTGTGGTGGCTAAGCCGGCAATTTTTGTTCCATATCCATTTGCTGCCGAAAATCACCAGACAGTAAACGCATTCGTTTTAGTTAAAAAGAAAGCGGCTTTAATGGTGCCTGATGCAGAAGTAAAATCAGAGTTATTTGTTTGTTTACTGCAATTATTGAATGATGAAGAATTAATGGAAAAATTGAAAGATAATATTTCAAAATTAGGCAATGAAAACGCAGATGAGGTTATTGCTGAAGCAATTTTGAATAAGATAAATAAAAAAAATTAGGGTTTAAAAATATAATGAAGGATTTTAAAAACATATCACGGATATATTTTTTAGGCATTGGCGGCATAGGTATGAGCGCCTTGGCGAGGTATTTTTTAAGTAAAAAAATACAAGTGAGTGGATATGATAAAACATCGACACCTCTTACCCAACAAATGGAAAAAGAAGGAATCTTAATCCATTATGAAGATGACTTGAACCTATTGGATAAAAAAGCAGATTTGGTTGTTTTTACACCTGCAATTCCAAAAGATTTAAAAGAGTATAATTATTATAAAAACAATATTTATGATTTGGAAAAAAGAAGTGATGTGCTTCAGCAGGTAACTAAATCAACCTATAACATTTGCATAGCCGGTACGCATGGAAAAACTACAATAAGCACAATGGTTGCTCATATTTTGCGTCATTCTGATTATGGTTGTAATGCCTTCCTTGGCGGTATTTCAGTAAATTATAATACTAATTTCTGGAGTAGCGATAGTAATGTTTGTGTGATTGAAGCGGATGAATACGACAGAAGTTTTTTAAAGCTGTCTCCTGACGTGGCAGTTATATCCGCCATGGATGCAGATCATCTGGATATCTACGGATCAAAACAAAATATGGAAGATGCATTTGTGGAGTTTGCCAATCAAGTGAAACCGGAAGGTATTTTATTCACCAAATACGGTTTGCCAGAAAAAAATTTTACTGCGTTTAACCATATGCGTTATAGCCTGCAAAATGATATGGCAGATGTGTATGCTTCAAATATTTCTATGCGTGACGGAGGTTATGTATATGATGTGAAAGCTGAAAAATGGGAACTAAATGAAGTAAAATTGAACATGGGCGGAATGCACAATGTAGAAAATTCCGTAGTATCAATTGCCATTGCAGCATACCTGGGAATTAACCTTTTAAAAATTAAAAATGCAATTGGCACATTTAAGGGAGTTAAAAGGAGGTTTGAATATATCATTCCGGTTGATGAAGCAATGAAACTCAAGAATAACGTAGTGTTTATTGATGACTATGCGCATCATCCTGCAGAATTGGGCGCTTTGATACGCAGTGTAAAAAGCTTATTTAGTTTTAAAAAATGTACGGTTATTTTTCAGCCGCATCTCTTTTCAAGAACAAAAGATTTTGCAAAAGAATTTGCTCAAAGCCTTGATTTGGCTGACAGGGTTTTACTTCTTCCCATTTACCCCGCACGTGAATTACCAGTTGAAGGCGTTTCAAGCGAACTGATTTTAAATCAAATGGAAAATAAAAACGCGGCTGTAATTTCAAAAGAGGGATTATTAAAATACCTGGAAGGTGATTATCTGACGTTGGTGCATGAAGATACTTTTGGTGATGTATTAGTAACAGCAGGCGCAGGGGATATTGATAAATTGGTAGAACCAATCAAAAAAATATTATTGAATTCTTTTTAAAAATGGCAGAAAACAAAAAATATAAATTCAGAAAAATTCTTGCAATTTCAGTATGGGCTATACTGGGTTCAGGGGTTGTTGTGCTTTTGGTAGCTGCGATGACAAAAAAAAGTTCGGAACAAATTTCACGGGTTGACATAAAAATTTTAGAGAGCCATGATAATTATTTTATCAATAAAAAAGAGGTATTGGCTATCCTTGAAAAGGTAAATGGTAAGAAACTGGAGAAATCAACACTGAGTTCCCTTGACCTTACAGCCATGGAAAATAGTTTGGGGAAAAATGAGTGGATAAAAAAGGCCGAATTATTTTTTGATAATAATAAAGTGTTGCAGGTAAAAGTAACAGAAAGGGAACCCATTGCAAGAATATTTACAATTTCCGGCGTATCTTTTTATATGGATAGTTCGTTGAGAAAATTACCCCTAAGTGATAAGTTTTCTGCCCGGCTTCCGGTTTTTACGGGTTTTCCGGCAGATATACGTGCTTTAAAAAAGCAGGATAGTGCTTTATTGTCTGAGATAAAAATATTAAGTGAATATATTAATAGCCATCCTTTTTGGATGGCTCAAATTGACCAGGTTGATATTTCAAATTCGGGAACTTTTGAATTCATTCCAAAATTGGGAAACCAGGTAATTCGGTTTGGAAGTGCCCAGGATTGCGCCCAGAAGTTCAATAAACTACTTGCTTTTTATAAAAAGGTGGAAACAAATATTGGTTGGAATAAATATTCTGTTTTGGATATTCAGTATAAAAACCAGGTGGTTGGTGTGATTAGAGATGCAGCAGAAATAAAATCTGACTCTTTAAAGACGGTAGAAATCATGAAATCGATTATCGCAGAAGCTGAAAAAAATTCGAACGATTCTACTAAAATTCAGCTTCCTGAACCGCAAGATAATAATAACAAAATAATTGAATCCACGGTTGTAAATAACCCGGCCCTTGAAAAAGACAATGAAAATAAAATCAATCCAACCGAAAAGAAACTTGGTACTGTAGCCCCTGTCCATGATCATGAAAAACCAATTTTGAAAAAACAATCCGCTACAGGAAAACAGGTAGTAACAAATCGTTCATCATCCAATGAAAAACCACATCCTACCCCTGTAAAAAAAGAAGAGGTAAGAAAACAAAAAGAAGAAATAAAACAGGTGCCAAAGGCTGTGATGCAACCCAAAAGCGATTATTAAAAAATTAAAAATGAAATAAAGAAACAACATAGTACACAAGCGCTTTCATTATTTGATTCTATCAATAATGAAATTTAAAAAAACAAACAATCTATCATGAACAACGAACAACCCATTATTGTCGGACTTGATATTGGAACTACCAAAATCGCCGCCATTGCCGGAAGAAAAAATGAATTCGGCAAACTCGAAATTCTTGGCTTTGGACGCGCTAACAGCAACGGTGTACAACACGGAATGGTGTTGAACATTGACCAAACCATTAAAGCCATTCAACAAGCCCTGGAAAATTGCTATGCCAGCAATCCCAATTTACCGATCACAGAAGTTTATGTTGGTATTGCAGGCCATCATATTAAAAGCCTTCAAACCAGGGGAGATATTGTAAGAAAGAATACAGAAGAAGAAATTATGCAATCAGAAATTGATCAGTTAGTTAATGATCAGTACAAAACTTATATTCCTGCCGGAGACCAAATTATTGATGTAATTCCGCAAGAATTTACAGTCGATAATTTTCAGAATATTCCTGATCCAATCGGTTATAGTGGTGTAAAAGTGGGCGCAAATTTTCATATTATTACCGGCGATAAAAATGCTATAAGAAATATAAACCGCAGCGTTGAAAAAGCTGGATTACAAATTAAAGACCTCGTACTTCAGCCTCTTGCCTCTGCGGCCGCTGTAATGTGTGAACACGACCTCGAAGCTGGCGTGGCTATTGTCGATATTGGTGGCGGCACTACAGACCTTGCTGTTTTTTATGAAGGTATTTTAAAACATACAGCAGTTATTCCTTTTGGCGGTGAAAATATTACCAACGATATTAAAACGGGTTTGGGCGTATTAAAAACTCAGGCTGAGCAAATGAAAGTTCAGTTTGGAAGCGCGCTTACAGATGAAGCAAAAGCAAACACCTTTATTACGATTCCAGGTTTGCGTGGAATGGCATCTAAAGAGATTAGTGTGAAAAACCTGGCAGCTATCATCCAGGCAAGAATGAGTGAAATAATGGATTTTGTTTCTTACCATCTAAAACAGGTAGGCCTGGATAATAGAATGTTGAATGGAGGCGTGGTTCTTACTGGTGGCGGGTCTCAGCTAAAACATTTAATTCAGCTTACGGAATATGTTACAGGGTTGAATGCACGGATCGGTTATCCGAATGAACATCTTGCACCGGGACACATTGACGAATTGGCAAAACCAATGTATGCAACTTGCCTTGGCTTGATTTTAAAAGGATACAACGATTATGAAAATAAACGTAAACAATTTGAACAACAATATGCGAAGATTAATATTCCAGAGGGCTTGCAACAGCCATGCATAGATGAAAATATAAATGAATTTTCTGATGAACGAAAGAACGTCGTTAAGCCAAGAAAAACATTAAAAAGTTTTTTGGACTCATGCAAAAACGGGTTAATAGAAATGTTCAAAGATGAAGAAGATTCGGAATTATAAAACCTAAAAAAAACTTTAAAAACAAAAAACACTTTAAAAAATTTCCGGAAAGGATTATGGAATACGGGAATTAATTACTAACCCAAAAAATAAAACTTACTATGATTCAATTTGATTTGCCCAAAGAACAATCGTCTATTCTGAAAGTAATCGGAATTGGCGGAGGTGGCAGCAATGCTGTCAATCACATGTTCAGCCAAAATATAGATGGTGTAAATTTTATTATTTGTAATACCGATGCCCAGGCGATTACAACCAGTAAAGTTCCCAATAAAGTTCAGCTTGGGCCACATTTAACTCAGGGCCTTGGAGCAGGAGCCAATCCGGAGATCGGGCGTGAGGCGACTGAAGAAAGCCTTGAAGAAATTAAAAAGATATTGGAGGTAAATACCAAAATGGCTTTTATCACAGCAGGAATGGGTGGTGGAACTGGTACGGGTGGGGCACCTATCATTGCAAAAATTTGTAAAGACCTCGGTATTCTTACCGTAGGCATAGTTACCACTCCATTTGCTTATGAAGGCAAGAAAAGAATCGCTCAGGCACAAGAAGGAATCAATAAATTAAAAGATCATGTCGATACCCTTTTAGTGATCAGTAATGATAAGTTACGGCACCAGTTTGGAAACCTGACTATGAAAGCAGCTTTTGCAAAAGCCGACAATGTTTTGGCAACTGCTGCCAAATGTATTACAGATGTAATCAACAGTACAGGCCAGATAAATGTGGACTTTGCGGATGTATGTACTGTTATGAAAAATGGTGGAGTAGCAATTCTCGGAAGTGCCGAATGCGAAGGTGAAAACCGCGCGCAGAATGCAATTGAACAGGCTTTGAATTCGCCTTTGTTAAATGACAATGATATTCGCGGGGCTAAATGGATACTGATCAACATTAATTCCGCTGAAGGCGAAACAGAGTTTACTATGGATGAAGTTGAAACTATTCAAAACCATCTCCTAAGCCAGGCTGGTGAAGATTCTGATGTGATTTTAGGCTTGGGTTATGATAACACTTTGGAAAATAGAATAAGCATAACGCTTATTGCTACTGGTTTTGAACATAAATCTCCTTTTGACACCAAGGGAGCACCAGAAATGGAAGTGAAAAAAGAAAATGAAAAAGTAGTTATTTTTTTAGAAGAAGAAAAAAAGAAAGCCAGCCGGCCACTTTTTCTTTTTGATGAAAAAAGCGAATTGCTTATAAACAATGATGAACTAAATCAGGAAGAAAAGAAAAAGGAAGAAAAAACAGTGAAGTTTCTAAAAGAAAAAGATAATAATGTGTTAGAAACGGAGAATGAAATTAAAAGCATGGCTCCTAAGATCGTAGAAACACAGGAAATTGAAAACGTAAAAACCCCAAAAGAGAACGGTAAAATTACTGTTGATAAATCAGCCGAGAATATTGTACGTTTCGAGTTATCTTCGGATTACAATCCGGCCACATCGAAAGCCGATTTTAATAAGAATTCTAAACCAGAAAAACTAGAACAGCCTAAAAAAACAGAAAATAATAAAGACGCTAGCACCGCCCAAACGTCAGGCGGTTTTTTGGCTAAACCGAAGCATATTTATGTGGAGGAAACGCCAAATCCTGAATCCGAAACTCCTGATAAACCAGCCCCGTTGTTTATTTCAAAACAGGAAGACGAACCTGTGGAAGAAATGCAATTGGTGGTGAAAAATTCTAATGATGCGGTGGAGGAAAATCAGGAAAAGAAAGTACACCAAACAATGCCCATCATGATGTCGACTGTTGAGGAACCGCCTATGGTGGACGAAGCAGAAGAACTAAAGCGCCGGGCTATGGACCGCATTGCTAAACTGAGGAATTTATCCTTTAATGTGAATGCTGCGGACCCTAACAATGAGTTTGAGTCTGTTCCCGCATACCTCCGCCGCAACATGGAGTTGCAAAATTCTATCGCAGATGTAGAAAGTTTTTACAGCAATTATACCGTTAAATCGGACGAAAATAATAAGGCAGAAATCAGCACAATAAATACGTTTTTAGATGGAGATAAACCGGATTGATAATATTAGTTAATTGGTATGGCAGTTTCGAATAGGAACCCAAAAACTATGAACTATATGAACTAATTATAATCTTTTTGTTGTGTGTACTATTCTAATTTTTATTTCCCCCGGAGACTGAAAATGTTAGCCGGGGTTTTTTATTCAAAAGAGATTGAATTTGTTCTGGCATTTGTAAAAACCAAAAAAGATATTAATAAAATTTTTCTGTTAATTCAAAAAAAATTAAAAGAAGATGGAATAGTTTGGTTCGCATACCCAAAAGGAACTTCCAAAAAATACGAAGTTGAAATAAGCCGCGATAATGGATGGGAGGAATTACGTAAAAATGGATTTGATACTGTCAGGGCTGTTTCAAGAGATGAAGACTGGAGCGCTTTGCGATTTAGGCGCGTTGAATTTATAAAAGAAATGACACGAAAAAAGTAAAATAAGAATCTCTTTTATTTGTTCATTTACTATAATTATCAAATAAGATTTAATCCAGTTTCACAAGGCTTCCAGAATTTATTTAAAATGCTTGTTTTTAACAAAAATATCAATCAGAAACCTTTGTAATTTTTAAAACATTGGTGGGCAAATGCAATGAAACAGGTGTGCTTCCTGTATTCACAACAACATCACCGGTTTTTAAAAAACCGCGCTCCCTTAAAATTCCAATTTGGTCAGAAAAGATATCATCAAGGCTTTCTTCTTCATCATAAAAAATTGCCCTGACTCCCCAACTCAAACTTAATTGATTTATTAAACTGGGAACTTTACTAAAAATATAAAGAAGGGATTTAGGGCGGTAACTACTGAGCATAAAACCTGTATAACCGCTTTGTGTCATTCCGATCAAAGCATCTGCGGATACATCATTTGCAATTTTGCAGGCGCTGTAACAAATTGCATCGCTTAAAAAGGAGGGAGAATGTGGCTGAGGAGAAAGAATATCATCACGGTTATAATCATAAGCAGATTTTTCAATCTCTAAAATTATCTTGCTCATGGTTTCAATTACGAGAGTTGGATATTTTCCAGTAGCGGTTTCCCCACTCAGCATTAAAGCATCGGCACCTTCCAAAACAGCATTAGCTACATCTGTAATTTCGCTTCTGTTGGGTTTTACCCTGTCCATCATACTTTCCATCATCTGTGTAGCCACAATTACAGGTTTGGCCCTGTGCATACATTTTCGTATAATTTCTTTTTGAATCAGTGGAACTTTTTCAACAGGGAGTTCTACGCCAAGGTCTCCCCGTGCTATCATTATTCCGTCACTTTCAACAATAATATCGCGAATATTAGTAACAGCTTCAGGTTTTTCGATTTTGGCAATTACTTTGGCAGTACTTTTCCTTTTCTTTAAAATATCTTTAAGCTCTGTAATGTCTTTTACTTGCCGTACAAATGAAAGTGCTATCCAGTCAACGTTTTGGTCAATGATAAAATCAAGGTCCTTTAAATCTTTTTCAGTAAGTGCCGGAAGGGAAATTTTTGTATCAGGAAGGTTTAATCCTTTTTTAGATGAAAGAATTCCACCAATAACGACCGTTACTTCTACATTATTATTAGGCAAAACATTAGTAACCACCACCTCAAGTTTTCCATCATCAATCATAATAAGGTTGCCAGGAACCACATCTTTATAAAGATCAGTATAACTTACATAAATCTGTTCCTTTGTGCCTATACATTTTTCATTAGTGAAGGTTAATTTATCACCCGGGAAAATATCGAGCGCGTTATTTTCAATTTCACCTACTCTTAATTTGGGCCCTTGTAAATCAGCTAAAATGGCAATATTATAAGGAAGGGTTTCATTTATTTTTTTTATAATTCCGATAATTCTTGCTTTGTCTTCGTGAGAGCCGTGTGAGAAATTAAGCCTGAAAACATTTACTCCAGCCTTTACTAATTGTACCATGGAATCATAATTATCACAAGCCGGGCCAACGGTAGCAACTATTTTAGTACGTTTTATCGAATGGTCAAATCCGGCTTTTTTATCCATTTGCTTATGAAGGTATTTGGTAATATTTTTTGACATTAGTTTTTTGTTTAGGAATCAGAATTTATGAGTTTTAATTAAATAAAAATCTGTAATATAAGTTTGTTTACTATAAACGTAATTGTTTGTGCAAAAAATCAAGAATCTTTTACCACCATTTTAGCTCGATAATATTTTTACAATTTTCATCCAGTCTTCGCTTATTCTTTGCTTCTGTTTTACTGCCTGATCAAGCGGAGTGTAGTGCATTTTATTGTTTACAATGCCAACAAATACATTGAATTTTTTTTCTCTTAAACATTCAACTGCAGCGTAACCCATACGGCTTGCGATTAATCTGTCAAAACAAGTCGGCGAGCCTCCTCGTTGTATATGGCCAAGAATAGTCACTCTTACTTCCTGGTCAGGAATCCTTTCAGTAATAACTTTTGCCAGCTCAACAGCACCAAATTTTTCACCTTCTGCCACAACAATAATATTTACTAATTTTTTGCGGCCATGTTTTTCCATCAATGCCGTTATTACGCCTTCTACATCCGTTTTTTGTTCGGGAATTAATATATTTTCTGCACCTGTAGCAATGCCGCTATGCAAAGCGATATACCCTGAATCACGGCCCATCACTTCAATTATAAAAAGCCTGTCGTGAGCATCTGCGGTATCCCTTACTTTATCAATTGCTTCAACAGCAGTGTTGACAGCCGTGTCAAAACCGATAGTAAAATCAGTACCCGCGATGTCTTTATCTATTGTGCCAGGAAGCCCGATACAAGGAATGTCAAATTCATGGCTGAAAATTTGAGCACCGCGAAATGAACCATCGCCTCCGATGATTACCAGCCCGTTGATTCCATGTTTCTTCAGGCTTTCGTAAGCTTTTTTTCTTCCTTCAGCCAAAAAAAATTCTTTGCAACGTGCTGTTTTTAATATGGTGCCGCCCCTCTGGATAATATTAGCCACACTCTTACTTTCCATTCTAAAAATATCATTATCAATCATACCCATATACCCGCGCATGATTCCATATACTTCTAAATTATGATAAATACCTGTGCGGACAACAGCCCTGATTGCTGCATTCATGCCCGGAGCATCACCTCCTGATGTGAGCACTCCTATTTTTGTAACGTTACTTTCCAAGATTTAAATAATTACCTGTTAAAATACTTTTCCTTTTAAAAAGTGCCAAAAATACACATTTAGAACTATTAAATTAAAAGACATTTTTCAAATCTATTAGAAAAATAATAATTTAAATAAAATAGCCTTAGCATGAGCGATTATTTCATACTAAGGCTATTAGAATTTTTATAAATTGGAAATTATTTTATCATGATTTTAGTTTTCCAGGATTCCAAATTTTCCACTATTAAAATCGTCAATTGCCTGGTTAATTTCTTCTTTCGTGTTCATTACAAACGGGCCATACGCAACGATAGGTTCATTAATAGGTTCTCCGCTTAACAATAACAATACACTTTTTTTAGAGGCTTTTATTTTGATAGTTCCATCGTCATTTTTGAATTGTATATATTGATGTTGGCGGGCAATTGAATTTTCATTGATACCTGCTTCACCTTCTACCACTAATAACCCGGTATTAAAATTTCCTGGCAAATTCAATTCGATCTCTCCATTTTCTTCCAGGCGGATATCATACATTTCTACTGGTGAAAAAGTATTTGCTGCACCTTTTACGCCATTATAATTTCCGGCTATTACGAATATATTGCCCTTTCCATTTTCTAATTCAAAATTTCCTTTTTGTGTATGTGAAATCCCCTGATATTTTGGGGCAGACATTTTATATTTTTTTGGTAGGTTTACCCAAATCTGAGCCATTTCAAAAGAGCCGCCATTTTTTGCAAATTCTTTTTCATGGTATTCTTTATGCAAAATTCCTGAACCTGCTGTCATCCATTGCACATCGCCTGGGTTTATAACCCCGCTATTTCCTGCACTATCATTGTGAGCTACACTTCCTTTATAAGCGATAGTTATTGTTTCAAAACCACGATGAGGGTGAACGCCAACTCCCCGAGGGGCAATAGTTGGTGTAAAATTAAATTCGGGATTAAAATCCATTAGAAAAAATGGATTCATTCGTTTTCCAAAGCTATGGCTACCGGGCAAATAATTAACAACCTTAAATCCGTCGCCCACCATGTGAGGAGAGGATGGTGATAATATTTCTTCTATGGTTCTATATTTTTTCATTTTAATAATTTTTAGAATACAAAATTAAAATCACTCAATAGTTTTGCCAATAACCTAAATCAAGAAATGCGGTTAATATAGGTCAAGTGCTTTATTTTCATTTTAAAAAGTTGTTTGCACGTACGGTTTGATTATTTTAAAGAAATAATTTTTCTGGTATTTGTAGTAAACCGATAAATAATGCAAATTTTTATTTTTAAATCATTGCTCTAAGTTTCAAAAATATTTTTAGGTTACACTCGCTTTTTCATTTTGTCTTGTTATCTTACCACCTAATAAAATCAATTGTTAGGGAATATTATTTAGATATTTTAAAGTTTACCAAATATGCCTCATCCTCTTTTTCGTAAGAAAAGTATTTCTTCAATTTTGGCAGATGCGCATTCAGGCCTTTCCGATGCTACTCATTCTGCGTCAGGTTTAAAAAAAGTATTACGAGTTAAGGACCTTACTGCAATGGGAATCGCGGCAGTTGTGGGAGCGGGAATATTTTCTACTATTGGAAATGCTTCATTCCAGGGAGGGCCGGGTGTTTCAATTTTATTTGTACTTACAGCTATTTGTTGCGGATTTTCTGCATTGTGTTATGCTGAATTTGCCTCAAGGATTCCGGTAAGCGGAAGCGCATATACGTATGCCTACGCTTCTTTTGGCGAATTGATTGCATGGATAATAGGATGGGATTTGTTGATGGAATATGCGATAGGAAATATTGCAGTGGCCATTTCATGGAGTGAATATTTTGTAAATCTGATGGAAGGATTGCATATTCATATTCCCCATTTTTTAACCACAGATTATTTAAGTGCGTCAAGAAGTTTTCATGAAGGAAGTACTGCACTTTTAAAAGGAGAAACGCTTGCAAACCTTCCATCAAATATTCGTGATGGATATTTAGCATGGACGGATGCGCCTCATTTAGGAAATTTGAAATTGATCGCGGATATTCCCGCTTTGGCTATCGTTTGCTTTATCACCTGGCTCGTCTATACCGGTATCAAAGAAACCCGAAGAGCCACTAATTTGATGGTAGGATTTAAAATTATTATTCTTATTGCTGTTATTGCAATTGGGTGTTTTTATGTTGCGCCAGCCAACTGGAGCCCATTTTTACCGAATGGATTTGGTGGAATGATGAAAGGCGTGTCAGCGGTGTTCTTTGCTTACATTGGCTTTGATGCTATATCTACAACCGCAGAAGAATGCGAAAACCCGCAAAGGGATTTGCCGAAAGGAATGATTTATTCACTAATTATTTGTACCATACTTTATATCGCCATTGCGCTTGTATTGACGGGAATGGTTTCTTATAAAGATTTACAAGTGGGCGATCCGCTGGCTTTTGTATTTAAAAGGATCGGCCTTAATCAAATAAGCTATATTATTTCTTTTAGCGCAGTTATAGCTACAGCCAGTGTTTTGTTGGTTTTTCAAATGGGCCAGCCAAGAATATGGATGAGCATGAGCCGCGATGGATTATTGCCAAAAGCTTTCAGCCGGATTCATCCAAAATATAAAACGCCTTCTTTTGCTACTATTATAACGGGCCTTTTCGTTGCAATTCCGGCTTTGTTTTTAAATCTTACAGAAGTAACAGATTTGACCAGCATTGGAACATTGTTTGCCTTTGTACTGGTTTGTGGAGGGGTGCTTTTATTGCCAAAAAGGGAAGAAGGAGAGGCCGCACCAAAGTTTAAAATCCCCTACATAAATTCTCAATTTATTGTGCCGGTATTATTTATAATTGGTGTTATTTTTTTCTGGAAAAATTTCCTTGGGTTATTTGATTTTACGGCTGGATGGGAAGTTTTTAGGGATAAATTGCCGTTCTTTTTGTTTATTATTCTTTCAACCGCAATAACGGTTGCTTCCTTTGTAAAAAAGCTTTCATTGATTCCGGTTCTCGGGCTGGCAAGTTGTTTTTATTTAATGACTGAGTTAGGCTTCACCAATTGGATGCGATTTATTGTCTGGCTGATAATAGGCCTTTTTATATATTTCCTTTACAGCAGAAAACATAGCAAATTAGCAGAAGATAAAACAATAAAATAAGAATAAGCCTTTAAAGTTGGTTTACTATAAATCGCCGTCTTTTAGAGCACTTTTTAATCTAACAAACGCCTCAATTGCAGCATATTTGGTCAATCCCAGGCCTGCAAATAAATTGGCAGTATTTGCATTTCTTTCTTCAGCACGTTGCCAAAATTCCCGCTCATCGCTACCTTGAAAAGGGACAGAATCTTTTTGAGACTGATGAATGAATATTCCGTAACGCTTTTTTCTCACTTGCTCAGGGCTCATTGGTACCGCCATTTCAATTTCACTTATATCCCATTCTTCCCATGCACCTTTATAAAGCCAAACGTAGCAATCATTTAGCCATTCATTATTTTTCTCATTCTTTATAACATTCAGGGCAGCTAAAATGATATCGAGGCAAACTTTATGAGTTCCGTGAGGATCGGCGAGATCGCCTGCACAAAAGATTTGTTGTGGTTTTATTTTTCTTAAAAGGTCAACAGTAATCTGAACATCTTCTTTCCCCATAGGATTTTTTTCTATTGTTCCGGTTTCATAAAATGGAAGGTTCATGAAATGAATTTGATCATCATTTAATCCTACATATTTGCAAGTCGCCCTTGCTTCACAGCGGCGTATCAATCCTTTTATTTCCCTTATTTCGGGGCTGTCCTGCTCAGTAGATTTTTTATCTTTTAAAAAATGCGAAGAAGTTTCCAAAACCTTTTTGCTGATAGTGTCATCTATATGAAATATTTTTTCAAACCCAACGGCAAAATCAAGGAACCTTGTTACGAATTCATCAGTAACTGCAATATTTCCACTGGTTTGATAAGCAACATTTACGTCATGCCCCTGGTCATGCAATCGCATAAACGTCCCGCCCATGCTTATTATATCATCATCCGGATGAGGCGAAAATATTATTACTTTTTTAGGGTAAGGTTCGCTTCTTTCAGGATGGTTTGGCATAATTGCGTTGGGTTTTCCTCCGGGCCAACCGGTAATAGAATCCCGAAGCATGTAATAAACTTCCAGGTTAATATCGTATGCATTTCCTTTTTCGACTAATAAATCACTTAGGCCGGATTCGTTATAGTCATGGTCAGTAAGGCTTAGGACAGGTTTATTTAACTGCAGTGCCATATTAATTACTGCTTTCTTAATCATTTTTGGAGTCCATTCGCATTCACCAGTTAGCCACGGAGACTTAAATCTTGTTAAATCTGAAGCTGCAAATTCATCCAATACAAAAGAACAATCATCATGATGTTGTAAAAGGGAAGCAGGAATTTCTTCAGTAGGTTTTCCTTCTACCGCTTTTTGAATCACGGGGGCTTTCGTTTTTCCCCAAGCCATCAAAACAATTTTACGAGATTTCATTATTGTACTAATTCCCATAGTGATAGCCATTCTGGGAACTTCTGATATATTTCCAAACTCCTGAGAATTCGCCATTCTGGTAGAATTATCCAGGGATATTAACCTTGTTTTTGAATACATTGGCGAACCTGGTTCATTAAAACCGATATGCCCATTTATTCCAATTCCTAAAATCTGCAAGTCTATTCCCCCGGCCTCTTCAATTTTTCTTTCATAATCAGCGCAGTGTTCTTTAATCTTATCTTTTGGAATCATTCCGTTTGGAAGAAAATAATTTTGTGGATCAATATCGGTTTGTTCAAATAAATATTTGCGCATAAAATAATGGTAGCTATTGAGCGCATCAGCTTCCATAGGATAATATTGATCAAGATTAAAAGTGATTACGTTTTTGAAACTTAATCCTTCTTCATTATGCATTCTTACCAGCTCGGCATACAATGATTTAGGAGTAGAACCAGTAGCCAGGCCTATCACTGCTTTTTTACCCTGGGCATTCTTTTCTTTAATTAAAATAGAAATAAGTTCTGCAACGTAATGAGAACCATCTTTAGGAGTTTTAAAAATTTCAACAGGAATTTTTTCCAGGGAATCAGAAAGTGAGATGTTAATTGGCATGTTCAAGCATTTGAATTGAAAAGTAAATGCTGTAAAAATATTGCATTTAAGAATATAATTTCAAAATTCTCAATTCTATAAAATTTAATTTTCATTTTTGTAATAAAGACTCTAAAAAAAATATTTAACTTATTATAACCCAAATTTTTGAGCATATATTTCTCGTATTCACATTTAGGGGAAATAGTACAAAATGTGGATTAAGTGTGGAATTTTTTATACACTGTAGGTAATTTTTGGCACAAAAATTGTCTAAATATGACTGATAATTTGATTTGAAAGTAAAATTAATCCGTTACCAAATCAAATGCCAATATTATTAAACTGTGAAAAACTTTATAATCCAAGGTAAAAATGAAAGTTCGACTGCTTTTATAATAATCCTTACACTTTATCGTTACTAGGCTTTCAGGTGTTAAGCAAACCAATACCTAAGGCCTTTATCACCAACCACAAGAATTGGTGTTTTAATCTATAATCTAATGACCTAATAGCAAGCTAATATGCTAAACAGAAAACCTATGAAACCACTTTTCCTCTTGACATTAATTATCCTGGGGCTCACCACCCGAGCGGATAATAAACCTGCAGGGCCAATAGCCAATGCTGGGCCCGATCAAACAATTTATTTGACCCAAACCTCTTCTGTAACATTGAATGGAAGTGCCAGTTCGGGAGATAACTATCAGTGGACTGAAGTTTCTACGGATCAGTCAAGTGGAGCTACTATCACTTCGCCAAATTCTGCTATAACAACTGTTACCGGATTACCCCAGGGCGTGTTTTATTTTCAATTAGAAGTTACCAGTGGAGGGCAGACTTCTACGGATGTAGTAGTAATCAATGTTGATTTTGACGTTCCACCTGGAAATGGAACTTTGATTAAACAATTATCGATTCCAGGAATTGCTTCAATTGCAAATAACAGGGACAATACAACTGATTATCTCGGTTATACTGCAGCAAATGATTATTATGACCCAACATGGGGGGAGATATGGTTGGAAAGGTGTAGGTCTAATGGAATGTCTGTGGATAATCAAAATGGAAAATTTTATGCTACAATAGAAGATGGCTATCAATGGAACTACTCTGGTTATGCTAGAAGCGAACTGCATTTTGCTAACGAAACAGTTGATGTTTCTAAAACATATATGGTTGAATGGAAGGGGTATTTTCCTCAAAATGATGATGTTGTAAAAGGCGATTTCACCACAATTTGGCAATTACACGGAAATGATGGGCTTTCTCCTGTTTTTCAATTGATGTATTCAAAAGCCTCGGCAAGCATCAAATTTGTTGAAACAAATTCTTCAAATGATCCTACTTCTTCAACATCAATAATTAAATATTCAGATTTATATAATAGTGCTCACACAATTAGAATTACTTTTAAAGAAGGCTATGATGGATCAGGTGCTTTTGTAAAGGTTGAAGTTGATGGAGTGCAGAAATATTACAGGAACTCGGGAGATGTCGGTAGAACCTGGAACCAGGATTGGCCAAAATTTAGCGGAGTTTATGATTGGGGTAACAATGTAGTAGACCCTTATAATTATTCAAGAAATAGAAAATTTTCGCTTGTTACAGAATCCTTCAAAGAGTTTGTATTATCTCAAAATCAGTTACCCACAGCCAATGCGGGGGCAAATCAAACAATTATTTTACCCATTAATAATATAAAACTTTCTGGTTCGGGAAATTCTACAAATTCAAGTATTAATAGTTATGCATGGACACAAGTTTCGGGCCCCTCCACTGCAACTATCGATGATCCTTCTTCGGCCAGTACAAATGTTTCTGATTTAATACAAGGTATTTATACATTTCAATTGCAAGTAACTGACGACAATGGGTCTACCGGAAAGGCAACAATGCAGGTTACTGTTGCACAGATGGCTAATATTGCCCCTACAGCGCAAGCAGGTTCAGATCAAACTATTACTCTTCCAACGAATAGTGTAAGTTTCACTGGTAATGGAACTGATACAGATGGATCTATCAGTTCATATTCTTGGACAAAAATATCTGGCCCTTCAGGAAGTACAATAGTTACTCCAAACTCGGCGTCAACATCAGTCACGGGTTTAAAAGGTGGTGTTTACAAATTTCAACTACAAGTAACCGACAATGAAGGAGCGACAGGAACTTCAACAATAAAGGTAACTGTTAATGCGGCTCCGAATATAGCCCCTATTGCAAAAACTAGCTCCGACCAAACTATTACTCTTCCTACGAATAGTGTAAGTATTTCAGGCAGCGGTTCTGATGTAGATGGTAATATTATTTCATATTTATGGTCAAAAAAAACTGGGCCATCCGGTGGTGTAATTGGGAAACCTACAACACCTACGACTGTCATTTCTAATTTAACAACTGGAGTATACCAATTTGTATTAACAGTAACTGATAACCAGGGTGCTACAGGAACGGCAACAATTCAAATTACAGTAAATGCTGCCAGTAATATATCCCCGGTTGCCAAAGCAGGAAACGATCAATCGATAACGTTACCGACAAATATTGTAACACTTTCAGGAAGTGGCACTGATG
>Ga0134126_10000678_pt1 | contig 43084 bp, 43 predicted proteins | sample KB31752_FD_96881 | JGI IMG/M metagenome (GOLD analysis project Ga0134126, IMG submission 96881) | Terrestrial soil microbial communities with excess Nitrogen fertilizer from Kellogg Biological Station, Michigan, USA - KB3-175-2 | ecosystem: Environmental > Terrestrial > Soil > Unclassified ...
CCTCACCAGGTTCACCGCTTCAAGCTTGAACTCCCGACTGAACGTCCGTCTCGTTCCCATTGACCACCTCCGGCTTCATCATCACACCCAAACCCAGTGTCTGTGAAACCGGCAGCAGCTCAAGTTTCGAAAATCACCCCTTGGCTGATTCGGCCACTTCGGCGCGCAAACATCAATAATTTCGACTGCAAAACACTCACTCTACGCTGCAGCCAGTTCGACTTTCACCCGATAGCCCAATGCTTGGGCCGCACGGCTAAGCGTATCGATGGTGAGACCGGTGTCGGTTTCATCGAGCAGCCGATCGAGCATCGAACGACTGGTGTGCATGCGTTGCGCCATCGCCGTCTTGGTGATGTGTTGAGCCTTCATGGCTTCCTGCAGTTGCCATGCAATCACGCGCTTGATCGCCCGTGCCGAGACTTCTTCGAGCACGCCATCTTCGCGAAGCAGTTCGTCCAACGTGCTGCCAATGTGTGCATTGCGCTTAGCCATGATGAATCTCCTTCGCCCGACGAGCGGCCAATTTCAAATCGTCCTTCGGTGTCTTGTCAGACTTCTTGACGAATCCGTGCAAGAGCACCATGGTCGGTCCGGACGTCGTGAACAACACGCGAGCAATCCCGGCGTCAATTGTGCTTCTCACTTCCCATAACCGCATATCCATCTTTCGCACCAGAGGCATACCCAGCGGCCAGCCGAACTGTACGGTCTTGATATCCTCGCCGATTGCCTTGCGTGATTCCGGAGGCAACGACTTGAGCCAATCTCGAACCGGCTCGCGTCCCTGCTCCGTGGCATAAAAGCGGACCTCGAGAATGGGTGGATGTGGTGGCATGGTTTATTGTACCTATTTAGGTACATCACTACAAGCGGTCTATTGCCCGCTATCGACGGAAACCCCCTGTGCGCTTGTACTGGCAGGGAGTCAGCGGCTATTTCGCGGCAGTCTGGTCAGCCGCCTCATGTGCGCCCCGACCGACTCTTGGATGAAGTGGCCAGCGGCGATATCCGCTTGGCTCGCGGCCAGTGCAGCAGTCAATTCGCACTCGCGCAGATAGCGGTAATGCTCGATGTCCATCGCCACGAAACGATTCTTGCCGCGCACGCAGATCATGGCTTCCGAAGCATCCGCTAGCGCTTTAGTGATTGCGGACACGCCGTGGATCTTGAGATCGTTGGCGTTGATGGGGTCCATGGGATTTTCCAAGTGGCATGTGGAAGCGCACCATACACCGCACTGTTTATGCTGCTGCCTCCAGTGACCAGAAACGCCCGGGTTATCCCGAGCGGTGTCGGACGCAGGAGCGACGGAACCCGAGCAACCCCTCAAAGGTTGGACATATCGCCGAGCGGGTAAAACTCGAGGTAACGTCTCGAAAATCCAACAGCGAACCTCGACTAGTGTCAGCAGGTTACACGAATAGTTCGAGTCCTCTCCTGCCGATTGTTTCGGCGCATCTCATCGAGTATCGCGAATCTCCTGCACCAATCGAGACTCTGAAAACCCGCGCCAGTCGCGGGTTTTTGTTGCCGAATGCCCGCAGCGGTCCGTCAATATCCTATTGCGCGCGGTTTCAGCGCACGCTCGCGATCGACGCGATGCGACGGCTCAATCACAGACTCAGGTTCAGCCATACATTGAGTTTCCACGGATCCACCTTCGCGCTCAGGATCACGGCGCGACAGCTTCGCGTGTATTTCCCGTAGCGGCGCACGTAACCGGCGGCATCGGTTGCACGCAAGTGGCCGACCGGCCAGCCGTCGACGATGACGCTCACCGACGCCCGCCTGTCGAACGGATCGCCGCGCAGCGTGGCCTTGCAGGCATGGCTGACTTGACCCTGCCCCGCGATCGCCCGCAGCTCCCGCAGGTGATCCGATGTGCCCTCGGCAATCATCCCGAATCGGATATCGTCATTCGCAGCGCGAGCGGACAACGCGAACATGCCTGTCTCCCCATGTGTCAGGAACGCGAAGAGAAAAAAAGTCGGCACCGGGTACATCGACCCTCCCGCCATCCTGGCGGGCTTGCCTGATTTCCCCGGTGCCATTGCCAGTATCCGGGTTCGGGGGTCACTGCGGTATCGGGCCCCGGCGGTACCGCATGTAGGAAATGTCCTACCGCTGACCGGCCCTCACCTTGAGGGCCGCCCAAACCGGATGACTTCCGGGTTCACGGTTCGGGGGTGCATCTCCCGCAAGCGTGGCGCACGACCCATTGCGTGATCGTCTTCAGCGCAGCCGGGGAGAACGTCTCCTCGATGTGCGCGAACTCGCCGGGTGCTCCGGTCTGCGCGGTCTGGAACAAGTGATTCAATCCCGGCAGCTCCATCACCGTCGCATCGTGGTTCCCCTTGAGCGCGGCGCGGATGGCCGGCAGGTTCAGCGTCGGAGGCACCGCAAGGTCCAGCGAGCCATTGACTACGAGCACGGGCACGGTGACCTTCTTCAATGCAATCGCAGGGTCGAGCCGGAGGAACTGTTCCATCCAGGCACTCGTCACGGTGCCCGGCAGGCTTTCCGCCTCATTGGGTTCGATCACCTTGTCGGCCAGTCCCTGTTTCACGATGGCCTGCACCCGCGCGTCGACCTGCGCCTGCGTACCGGCTTCGACCACGGCGCCGTACAGTTTTTCATCGAACTGTTTGCGCCGTTCCACATACGCGGTCGGCGCGCCGCTCGCCAGCGCCACACCGCGCGCCTGTTCAACGAACAGCCTGTCTCCGCGCACGCCCGGCCCCGCGAGCATCACGACGAATGCGACGCGCTTGTCCGATGCGGCCACCATCGGTGCGATCACGCCGCCTTCCGAATGACCCATGACTCCGATATGTGCATGGTCGATGTCGCGGCGATGCGCCAGCCAGTCGACCGCGGCATCCGCATCCGACGCGAAATCGCGGGTGGCCGCGCTGCCGTAGTCGCCGATGGATTTGCCCACGCCGCGCTTGTCGCATCGCCAGCGCGGGCACCAGCACCAGGAAGATCTTGTGTCCCGCGCTCACCTCGTCGCGGGTATTCGCGCCGGTGCCCGAAATCAGCACCACCGCCGGGAAAGGCCCATTGCCCTTCGGCTCCGTCAGCGTGCCGGCGAGCATGATGTGGTCCGAAGGATTCGGGAACATCACGTCTCGTTGCAAGTAAGGCAGCGGCCCCCTTGCGATCGCCTCGTCCTGCGGCCTGGCATCGCGCGTCGCTCCGGCAACGGGAGCGCGCGCGCACACGAGGACCAGCGGCAGCGTTTGCCCTTGCATGGTCCATTGGCCTGACCAGGCGTGCTGCTTGTCGTCCCAGGACCCCTCGTAGACGCCGCCCACCTTCTGCGCCGCCAGATGCATATGATCGCCGGAAACATCGATGCCGCTCAGCGGCACGGGGCCCGAATCATTGTCGGTGTTCTCGATCGAGCCTTCGTAGCCGCCTTTGGACGACGCGGCGACATGCACCAGGATATGGATGCGACCGTTCAACACCCCGCCCCAGTAACCCGCCGGATCGTGCGCGGGAGTTTGCGGCCAAGCCGCGCCCGCATTCGCGCAATTGCCGAACAGCAGCAGTACTCCACCGGCGGCGCTCGCCAAGCGGTGAATCCTCATCCCGGACCCCTTGATCGATGCAATCCACTAACGCGGACGGCGGAGCACGGAATTTAGCCTGCGCGCAGCTTCCCGGGCAACGACGCTGGATTCTTCCGGCATTTCATTTGCCTGCGCACACTTGATGGAAAGGCTTCGAGCCCTCTCTGTACCCGCAGACGCCCGCGGAGAACCCGGCGGCCCTGTCCGAAACCGGCGATTGGAGCAAGTTTCTTCCCCGCCCGTCCGCGCCACAGAAATCAGATCACGAACCGATCCATGATGTGATGCGGTTTCTCGGGCCGGAGCAAGGGCGCGAGTTTCCGCGCGGCCCTGAATTTTTCCCGGTCCCGCGCATAGATGCTGCCGTGGTTTTCGCCACAGCAAGGCGTTTCGAAATGCTCCACGCGGCGGAATACGCCGCAATTCCTGCAGTAATACCTGCCCGGTTCGGTTTCCGATTCGTCGCCGTGGACGTAATAACGCAGATCCGGCGTTCTCATGTGGCTGGCCCCCTGTCGGCGTTGGTGCCTGCGCTTTTTTCCTCGCAGACACGGGGGAGCCTTGCATCTCTCGTACCGACCCCGGAAGGTGCGAACGATCGCAGCGGAAGCGCCGGGCTTTCCTTCTCGGACCCTGCGCCGTCTCAGACCCTTCGCCGGCGCCCACTCGCGGGAGAAAGATCGATCAGCAGCGCGATCACGATGCCGATGATCGGCACCAGCGTCCACTGACCGCCGAACCAGTGCTGCACCGCGGTGTACCAGAGCAGCGTGGTGGGCAGGAACACGAAACCCAGCACGGGCCAGAGCGGATTGGGAAACAACCCGCCGAACCACTGGCTGAAGAGGTACAGCAACACGATCACCACGCGAGGAATGCACAGCGCAAGCAGTACCAGCAGGCAGGGCATGGGTTTTCCCGGTTTGTCGCGAAACGGCGATCCTACTCCTTCCGCGAAGCGCGCCGCACTGGAAGCGGCACGCGCATGCCCCCATGATGCAAGGATGGGCGATCCCGTTCCGACACCACCCAGCGGCCATCACGAAGGCGCGGTGACACCGCATGCGACCGCCGCGCCCCGCAGCGAGGACGGGCACGCTACCGTGGCGGAGACCCCCGACGCGATGCCGCCTTCTCCCGATGGCGCGCCGCAGGATTCCGCTGATGGCGGCAAGCCGTCCGTGAGCGAACCCGCCCGGACCGTCGGGGAGCGCCGGGTACTGGCGATGCTGTGGCCTTACATCAAGGGATTTCCCGGGCGCATCACCGCTGCCGGCCTGCTCTTGCTGATCGCCAACGCCGCCACCATCGGCGTGCCGATTTCACTCAAGTCGATCGTGAATCACCTCGACCCGCGCATCGCCCTGCTCACGGTGCCGATCGCGTTGATCGCCGGCTATGGCATCTTGCGGCTGATCGGCACGTTGTTCGGCCAGTTGCGCGACACCGTGTTCGAGCGCGTCAGCCAGCGCGCGATGCGCGCCTCGGGCCTCGACGCCTTCCGCCACCTGCATCGACTGTCCTTGCGCTTCCATCTTGAACGCCAAACCGGCGGCGTCGGTCGCGACATCTCGCGCGGCACGCGCGGCGTCTACAACCTGCTCGGCTGGGTGGTGTTCAACATCGTGCCGACGCTCGTTCAGATCGCGATGGTCACGGGGTATCTGCTGCACGCCCTGGACTGGCGCTACGCGGCGATCACCCTCGCGACCATGGTGGTGTATTTCTTCGTCACCATCTGGATCACCGAATGGCGCACCGCCGGCGTGCGAGCGATGAACGAGGTCGAGAGCCTCTCCAACGCGCGCGCGGTGGACAGCCTGCTCAACTACGAGACGGTGAAGTATTTCGGCAACGAGGAATTCGAGGCGCAGCGCTACGACGCCGACCTGCGTCGGTACGAAGACGCCGCGGTCAAGACCGAATCCTCGCTGGCGGTGCTCAATGGCGCGCAAGCCCTGGTGATCGCGCTGGGCCTGACCGTGCTGATGGCGATGGCCGCGCGTGGCGTGGTGACGCACACGCTGTCGATCGGCGACCTGGTGCTGGTCAACACCATGCTGATCCAGCTTTCGATCCCGCTGAACATGCTCGGCTTCACTTACCGCCAGATCAAGCAGGGCATCATCGACATGGAGCGCATGTTCGTGCTGCTGGACGAACATGCGGAGGTGCAGGACACGCCCGGCGCAAAGCCGCTGCAATTGCAAGGCGCCGGCGTGCGCTTCGAGCACGTTTCCTTCGCCTACGATCCGCAGCGACAGATCCTGTTCGACGTGGATTTCGCCATTCCGTCCGGCAAGACGGTGGCCGTGGTCGGCGCGACCGGCGCGGGCAAGTCCACGCTCTCGCGCCTGCTGTTCCGCTTCTATGACGTGACCCGCGGACGCATCACCATCGACGGCCAGGACATCCGCGAGGTCACGCAGGAATCCCTGCGCGCGGCGATCGGCATCGTCCCGCAGGACACCGTGCTGTTCAACGACACGATCTACTACAACATCGCCTACGGGCGACCCGGCGCATCGCGCGAGGAAGTGCAGGCTGCGGCGCGCGCCGCGCACATCCACGATTTCATTCTCTCGTTGCCGGACGGCTACAAGACCCAGGTCGGCGAGCGCGGCCTGAAACTCTCGGGCGGGGAAAAACAACGCGTCGCGATCGCGCGCGCCCTGCTCAAGCGCCCGGCGATCCTTGTGTTCGACGAGGCGACGTCGGCGCTGGATACGCGCACGGAAAAAGTGATCCAGGCCGAGCTCGCCGAGATCGCGCGCGGGCGCACCACCCTGATCGTGGCGCATCGCCTTTCCACCATCGTCGACGCCGACGAAATCCTGGTGCTGGATCATGGCCGCATCGTCGAACGTGGAAGCCACGCGCAACTGCTGGAACGCGACGGCCGCTACGCCGCACTGTGGGCCTTGCAAGCCAAGGCGCCGCAGTCCGATCCCGTGGCCGTCTGACACGTTCGTTCACAAATCCGCCCTCGCGGGGCGGCATAAACTGTGCAAGAACGCACGTATCCAATAACAGGGACCGCCCCATGTCCGCCCAACCCGCCGCCGCGCAGGCCGCCGCAACGTTCCGGCTCCGCATCGCCCTTTCCGAGCTGGAAGCCGGCGACGCCGAGCTGTTCCGGGCCGCGTTGCAACGACTCGAGGAACGGCTGCCGCACCATTGGGAATGGGCCGACCTGGCGCGCGCCGACGTGGCCATCGTGGACATGGACAGCCTGTTCGGACACATGGCATGGCTGAAGGCGCAGGGTGCCGGCAAGCAGGTCATCACCTTCGCCCGCAACCGCACCCATGGTTCGGAACTGGTACTGGGCAAGCCGCTGGACGACGCGACTTTTGCCGCGGTGCTGGAACAGGCCGCCGGGCGCATCGATTCCAGCGACAACGCGCGGCGCCCGCCCGCGACCGTGCGCAGCTCCGCACCCGCGATCGCGGCGAAGCCGGCTTCCGTCGCCGAATTCGCCGCATCGCCGGCCTCCGAGCCCGTGAGCGTGATGAACCTGGCCGCGGCCGGCGACGTTCCCGCGGATTCCGTTGACGTGCGGGCGACCACTAATCCGGCGCCCGTCGAAGAACCCGAGCCGGAGCCGCGCAACGTTGCCGAGATGATGGCCCGGCGCAAGATCGACCGGCCGCTCCGCGTGGGCGATCTGGTGATCGACCCGGAACACGACGCCTATTACTGCGCGGAAGCCGCACTGAAGCCGTTGAAAGCCGCGCTGGGAAATCCCTGCGACACCCTGCAAGCCGTCGATGCCGACGATCTCGCCCGGTCGGGCCGCAACGGCAAGGCGCAACCGCTGGCGCGCCTGCGCTGGTTCGCGGGACTGGTCGCGACACCGGGCGAACTGGCGCACGGCCTGGACATGCAGAGCAAATACAAGCTTGCGCGCTGGCCGCAGACCGAACGCGAATTCCCCCGCCATTTCCGCATCGCCACCGCGATGATGAAACAGTCCGCGGTCCCCGCCGACATCGCGCAGGCGAGCGGCACGCCCGTCGATGACGTGATCGATTACATCAACGCCAGCCTCGCCGCAGGCTGGCTCGCGGTGGAGCGCGACGAGCCCGCGCAGGCCGAAGCCGATGCGGCATCGCGTGGCAACGTGCTGTCGCGTTTGCGCAAACCGTTCGCGCGCTAGACGGCAGTCCACTCAACCCGGAGAGAAGTGTTGGCCGTGCAGGCCCGCGCTGAGATAGCGCCCGCCCGCCAGCACGGTGGCAATCGCCTCTTCGATTTCCGCGGGCTCGCCTTTCAGCAGATATCCTTGCGCGCCCGCGGCCAGCGCACGCTCGACATATCGCGTCTCGTTGTGGCCGGAAAGAATCAGGCAGCGCACGTGCGGATGCCGTTCGCGCAGCGCGGCAACGAATTCGATGCCGCCCATCGCGGGCAACGACATGTCGATCAGCACCACGTCCGCTTGTGCGGCCGGGAGTTCATCCAACGCGGCCTCCGCGCTTTCGGCCGTGCCGCATATCGACAGGCCTGGCAGCGCTTCGATCCATTCGCGCAGCAGCTCGCGCATCCGCGGATGGTCTTCGACGACGTAGATCCGCTTGCTCACCGATCTCCCCGGGAGCGTGGACAAAGGTTTCGCCTCGCATCGACGCCCGCACGCTTGCCCGATGCTGACGTTTTCACGAAATCCAGCCGCGCTCCTGATCCGGATCCTGCGTATCGATGCGCAACATATCGATGCCCGGCCCCGAAGCCTGCGGAGGTGCCTGTGCCGCGCCGCCGGCAGGTTCCTGTCGCGGGATGCCGTCGAGCGGCACGTGCAGGGTGATGCAGGTACCGAAGCCAGGCGCGGATTCGATGTCCAGGTGGCCGCCGACCAGCGCCAGCCGCTCGCTCGCGCTGGCGAGGCCGAAGCCGCCGCCGCCCGGCTTGGGTTCATAACGCAATTTCTGCGGATCGAAACCGACGCCCTCGTCGACCACGCGCATTTCGAGGTTGTCGTTCCCGCGCCGCAACTCGATCCGCGCACTGTCGGTGTTGGCGTACTTCACCACGTTGAACAGCAATTCGCGCACGACCTGATAGACCAGCACGCGCTTGGCGTCATCGTGCAACTGCAGCTCGCGCTCGCCCGCCAGGATCACGTCCAGACCATGCATCTTGCGCATCTGCGAGACGAGCCACTCCAGCGATTCCGCCAGCCCTTCGCTTTTCAGGATCGGCGGACTCAGGTCCACCGTCAGGCGGCGTGCCGTGTCGACGCCTTCGCCGCTCCAGTTCTCGGCCGCCTCGAGATGGCGGATCGCGGACTCGAACTTGCCCTGCCCGATCGCCGAACGCGCCGCCGAGAGTTTCATCTGGATGCTGTGCAATTGCTGCTGCAGATCGTCGTGCAACACCTGGCTGATGCGTCGACGCTCGGCGTGCTCGGCCATGGTCAGCATGGACGCCATGCGCCGCACCTGCTGCTCGCTGCGTTCCAGGTCCGCGGTACGTTCGATCACGCGGCGTTCGAGGAAGGCGTTGAGCTCCAGCAGTTTCTGTTCGTGGCGGCGGTTCTCGACCAGGTCGGCAGCCTGCCGCGCCAGCAGGTCCAGCAATGCCAGCCGGCGTTCGTCGGGCACGTGGCGTTGCCGCCAGTAAGTGGACAGCATGCCGACCATGCGTCCGCTGCGCGCCACCAGCGGCGTGCTCTGCACGGCGTTGATGCCCTCGCGTTCCATCAGCGCGAGTTCCGCACTGCCCACGAGCTCCTCGTCCTTGCGGACGTCACCCACGATGACGCGCTCGCTCCTGCGCAAAGCGACTGCGCAGGGAAGCCGGGAATCACCGGACAACCATTCCAGATTTTCCCGGGTTTCCTCCGACAAACCCACGTGCGCGCGCAGGTTCAGTTCGCCGCGGTCGTGGTCGAGCACCTGCATCGTCGCGCATTCCGCGCGCATCAGCATGGCTGCGGTTTCCACGATGCGCAGGAACAGCGTGTTCGCGTCCGGCTCCTGCACCATCTCCGCGCCCACCGACGCCAGCAGTTGCATGTCGCCGAGTTCGCCGGCCAGCTCCGCCTCGCTGCGACGCATGGCTTCCACCGCGCGCACGCGTTCCACCGCCGACCACGCGCGTTCCGCCACTTCGCGCACCAGTTGCCGATCCGCTTCCGGCCACGTGCGCGGCTGCGGGTGCATCAGATACATGTAGGCCGCGCGCTTGCCCTGGTTGTAGAGCGCCACACCCGCGCCCGAACACAAACCAAGCTCGCGCCCGGGTTCGAGGTTGCCGGCCCTGCGCATGTCGGCTTCGTAATCTTCGATGAAGATGTTCTCGCTCGCGAGCACCAGCGGCGCATATCCGGAACTGACACCACTCTCGCTGAAACGGCGCCCGCTGATGTCCGGCATGCGGCCGTCGCAGAACTCCCCGCCCGCGATCAGGGTATCGCCGGACGGCTCGATCTCCACGAAACCGGCGGCGGATACACCCAGTTCGCGTGCCAGGGTTTCGGACGCAACGTGGCGGATGGCGTCGGCGTCGTCCAGCAGGCGCAGGCGATCGGAAAGATCGAGCAGGAACCGTTGGCGGTGCTCGATTTCCTTCTGCTCGGTGATGTCGCGGCTGGTGCCTGCCACCGCTTCCACGCGCTCGTCGGGGCCGAGCACCGGGACGAACACGTACTCGTAGATGCGCCGGCCGAATGCGCCGGTGAACGGCACTTCGCCGCGCAACGGGCGCTTGCTGGCCATCACCTGGTCGAGTTCCCGGTCGTGCATCGCCGCATGCCATCCCGGATAACCCAGCTCGAGATAATTCTTGCCCAACGCTTCCTCGCGCGACTTGCCCCACATCGTCAACTGCGCATCGTTGGCGTAGATGAAACGATGATCGAGGTCGAAGACGTAAATCAGGTCCAGGGTGTTGGAAAGGATCGCGTCGTACAGGCGACGCTGGCTCTCGGTGCGGGCATGCGCGTGCACCAGCTCCGTTTCCGCACGCTTGCGGTCGGTAATGTCCACCAGCATGTTGACGCCGCCGACCAGCTTGCCCTGTTCGTCGCGCAACGGCGTCGGGAATGGGATGAACCAGCGGCGCGTGCCGTCCGCGCGTTCGGCGATCGCCTCGACGCCGCAGATGATCGGGCGCTCGCCGGTGAATGCGCGCGCCATCGGGAATTGTTCCAGCGGCAATGGCAAGCCATCCGCGTCGTAGAGCTTCCAGCTCGCGCTCCACGTGTCGCTGCCAAGTTCGGGCTCGCCGCCGGTGAATTCGGCGGCCGCGGCATTGAAGTGCGTCAACCGACCCTGTTCATCGGTGTTGTAGATCGCCGCCGGCATGGCGTCGATGATCTGGCGGAGATGCGCTTCCGACAGCGAAACGTCGCGGTACGCCTGCACGTTGTCCAGCGCGATGGCGGCTTGCGAGGCGATGCCCTGCATCAGGCGTTCGGCACGTTCGTCGAAACGATCGCACGCGGAATGCGCGAAAAACAATCCGCCATGCACCTTGCCGTTGCGCGCGGACACCACCGGCACGGCCAGATAGCTGCGCACCGGCAGATCGCGCCATGGTGCGCCCTCGCCGAATTCGGGATGCTTCGTCATATCTCCGATTCGCACCACCGCCTCGCCCGCGAAGACAGCCCCGAACCCGGACGTATCGGGTGGCACCGGCATGCCGTCGAATTGCGCATCGTCGACACCCGGCGGCGTGTAGAGCGTGTACGACTCGTCCCGGTCGTTGCTCGTGTTGTGGAAGAAGGCACCGTATTCCGCGCCGATCAGCTGCGCCGCAAGATCGGTCACCTTCTGCACGAGTTCGTCGAGCTCCCGCCCGCTCGCCAGGATGCGCGAGGCTTCGAGCAGGGTCTCGGCTTCCAGGCGTGCTTCCTGCTCGCTGGCCAGTGCGGCCTCGCGTTCGCGTTCGACCGTTTTGCGCAAAGTGATGTCGCGCGCGATCATCGACACGCCGGCGACTTCGCCCCGCGCGTCGCGGATCGGCGCGATCGTGAGCGAGATGTCGACCGACCCGCCGTCCTTGCGGCGGTATTCCGTCTCATAGCGGTCGATCAGTTCGCCGGCGCGCAGGCGTTCCACGATGCCGGGCTCTTCACTGACGCGTTCGGCGGGCACCAGCATGGTGCCGGGCTGCCCGACCGCTTCCTCGGCGGTGTATCCGAACAATTCTTCCGCGCCCTTGTTCCAGCTAGTGATGGTGTCGGCCAGATCGCGGCCGATGATCGCGTCGTGCGAAGAGCTGACGATGGCGGCCAGCCACGCGGAGTCGCGCGCCAGCTGCTCGGCACGCCCGCGCGCCGTGCGTTCGCGTTCCAGCGCTTCCGCGCGTTCGCGCTCGATCTGCTTGCGCGCACCGATGTCGCGGGCGATCTTGGAACCGCCGATGATGTCGCCCCGCGCGTTGCGGATCGGCGCGACCGTGAGCGAGATGTCGAGCAGGCTGCCGTTCTTGTGGCGGCGCACCGTCTCGTAGTGGTCCACCACTTCCCCGTTGCGGATGCGCGCCAGGATGCCTGCCTCCTCGCCCGCGCGGTCGGCCGGCATCAACAGCGTGACCGGTTGTCCGATCGCCTCCGCGGCGGTGTAGCCGAAGAGACGCTCCGCACCCTCGTTCCAGCTCGAGATGATGCCGTCGAGATCCTTGCTGATGATCGCGTCAGGCGAGGACTGCACGATGGCAGCCAGCCATTGCGAGTCGCGCGCCAGCCGCTCCGCGTCCTCGCGCACGGCGCGCTCGTGGTTCACCGAGTCGAGCATGCGGCGCTGCGCCTGCTCGCGCTCGCTGATGTCGCAATCGCGCTCCAGCATCACGCCGGCGATGTGCGCCACGAACGTGGCGATACGCCGATGCCAGGCATCCGCCGTGCCGGGCCGGTCGATGTCGATCAGGAACGAGCCTGCGCGCTTGCCGCGCACGAAGATCGCTTCGGAATGGCTCGCCGGTGCCGGGAGCGGGAAAGCGGGGCCGGGCATGAGCGACGGCATCCCGGCCGACGCGTCGGGCGCGCGCGCATCCGGCACGAATTTCCCGCCCGCGAAACCGCCGGTTGTTTCGTCCGCGGTCAACACGCTGGCATGCGCGGATGGATCCAGCCGCGACACCAGTCCGGTGAGCGCGTCCAGGCATTCGGAAAGCGGACGGCCCGCCGACACCATGTCGAGCACGCGCTTCTCTTCCGCGAGCGTGTGTTCGTCGCGTTTCTGGGCAGTGGCGTCACGCGAGACCAGCAACAAGCGCGCGGTCCGGCCTTGCGTATCCGGGATCAGCGACAGGCTCGAACTCCACCACCGCGGCAAACCGTTCGCGGCGCGCCCGGACGTTTCCAGTTTCTGCGGGATGCCGGCCCTGCCGGCGGCGATGGCCGCTTCGACTTGCGCGCGGCATTCCGGATCCATCAGTTCGTGCAGAAACCGGCCTTCGACCACCTGGGTGCGCTCGTCCAGCCCCAGCACGCGGCGGCCCTGCACGTTGATGCTCAGCACGCGGCCCTGCAGGTCCAGCATCTGGATGCAATCGGCGCCGCTTTCCATCAGCACGCGGTTCAGGCCGACGCTGTCGTGCAATTCCGCGGCAAGCTGCACGCGCGACAATTGCGGCGCCACTTGTTGCGCGCACAAATCCAGCATGCGCAATTCGCGTGCGCTCGGCTGGAACGGCCGGTCGAAGTACAACGTGAACATCGCCGCGACTTCGCCGCTTTCGTCCATCACCGGCGTGGAAACCGCCGCGCGCAGATGGAAGGCCGCGGCTTCGCGCGCGAATGCGGCAAAGCCCGGCGCAAAATCGAAATTCACCACCAGCACGCGGCGTCGTTCGCGCAGTGCGGCGGCGCAGGTACTGATGCCATTGGTGTCCACGAACCGGTAGGGATCCATGGACTCGTCCGGCAGGCCCCCGGCCGCGACCAACCGCAGACCGCTGCCGGCACGCAACTGCGCGGTCGCGGCCTGCGCGCGGATCAGTTCCGCGGCGGTTTGCATGGTCTCGCGCATCAGCGCGGTTTCGTCGTGCAGTTCCAGCAGGCGACGGCTCAACGCGTGCAGGCGCTCGAGTTGTGGCACCTGTGCTTCCCAGTCGGCTTCGCGCGCGCGCCAATCGTCCGCTTGCGGTTCGCGCACGCGCCAGCCGTCGTCGGGTGCGCCGCGCGCATACGCGGGACCGGCGATGGCCCCCGAAGACGGCGCAACATCGCCGCGCGAATCGGGATCGCCCGGCGCTCCGCGTACATCTTCCCCGCGCCACTGCGGCCAGCCGCGGCGCCGTTCCTGACCAGACATCGGGAAATCCTTGGATTCGGCCGCAGTATGCGCCGAACCGCAGAATGCGCCAAGACCCCGCGGATAAACGACTTTTTAATACGCAAAGGTATGGTGACGCGAGGGTCGAAACCGCTGTCATCGCCGCGTCACCGCGCGGACCCTGGCGTGCAATGCCGCCTACGCAAGCTCATGGCATCTGGAAAGTAATGGAGCCCATCATGCATGTTGCCCTGGTCACCGAAACCTGGCCTCCGCAGGTCAACGGCGTCGCCCTTACCGTGCACGCGCTGGCGCACGGCCTGGCCGCGCGCGGGTATCGCGTGGAAGTGCTGCGCCCGGGAATGGCCATGCGCGACGGAGAAGTCGAGTTGGTCGCCGCTGCCGGCATGCGCCTGCCGCGCTATCCCGGATTGCAACTCGGCCTGCCACAGCCCTCGCGCCTGCGCGCACGCTGGAAGCGGCAGACGCCGGATGCGGTCTACATCGCCACCGAAGGCCCGCTGGGCGCGTCGGCGATGCGCGCGGCGCGCGCCCTGCGCATCCCGGTCGCGACCGGATTCCATACGCGCTTCGACGATTACTGCCGTCACTACGGCGTGGGCCTGCTCAGCCGCATGGTGCGGCGGCAATTGTTGCGCTTCCATCGACGCGCGCAAATGACCCTGGTGCCGACCCGCGCGCTGGTCGACGAATTGCAGGGCGACGGCGTGGCGCATGCGAGGCGCCTGCGGCGTGGCGTCGATACCACGCTTTTCTCGCCGCAGCGACGCGACGCTTCGCTGCGCGAAAGCTGGAAGGCGCGTGCCGACGCACCAGTCCTGCTGCACGTCGGCCGTGTGGCCGCGGAAAAGAATCTCGGGCTGGCGTTGCAGGCTTTCCGTGCACTGCAATCGCGGCTGCCGCATGCACGCATGGTGGTGGTCGGCGATGGGCCGCTGCGCGCGGCGCTGACGGTGGATCATCCGGAAGTGCACTTCGCGGGCACGCGCCACGGCACGGATCTGGCTGCGCACTATGCCAGCGCGGATCTGTTCCTGTTCCCGAGCCTCAGTGAAACCTTCGGCAACGTGGTGCTGGAGGCGATGGCGGCCGGCCTGCCCGTGATCGCGTTCGACCGCGCCGCCGCGCAGGAACATGTCGTCAACGGGATCTCCGGCCTGGTGCTGCCCTCGTGGGATGCGCGCGGATTCATTTCCAGCACCTTCGCACTCGGGATGGACGGCGAATTGCGCGGGACCTTCGGCATCAACGCGCGCCTCGCGGCACAGCGCTGCGCGCCCGAACACGTCATCGTCGAATTCGAAGCGCTGCTGGACTCGCTCGCGCGCGCGCCTCAGCACGCGCAGCACTGCGTGGCCGCGCATGCGTGAACGCCTCGCCCTCGAACCACGCCTGTGCCTGGCAGCCAACCGTTGGGGCGCGCATCGCGCGATCGGCGCATTCTTCGCATTCATCAGCAAGCTCGGGGACGGCGGGTTCTGGTATGGATTGGCGGCGATCCTCGCACTGGTCGGCGGCCCGCGCGGTGTGCACGCCGCATTGCAGATGCTGGCCACCGGACTGGTGGCCTGGTTGCTCTACCGGACATTGAAACGCTGGACGCGCCGGCCGCGTCCGTTCCGGCGTTGCGACGGCGTGATCGCGCACGTGCCCCCGCTGGACGAATTCAGTTTCCCTTCCGGACATACATTGCACGCGGTCAGCTTCAGCATCGTCGCGATCGCGTGGTTCCCCGTGCTGGTGTTGCCGCTGTGCCTGTTCACCGCGCTGGTCGCGGCGTCGCGCGTCGTGCTCGGACTGCATTATCCGTCGGACGTCCTGGCCGCCGCGCTGCTGGGCGGCGGCCTCGGCGGCGGTTCGCTGTGGCTGTATTCGGCGTTGTTCCCGCAGGCGTTCTAGACACGCTCAATGCGTGCCGGACGATGTCGGCATCGCGGCGCTGCCCATCGACATCGGCATGCCCATGCCCGCGTCATCGTCGTCGTCCTTCGGCGCGCTCGCGACCAGTTTGCGGTATTGCTCAGCGCTCAGCTTCGGCTGTTGCTGAAGGTAGGCCACCAGCGCCCAGAGCTTGTGGTCGTCATGCGTCGGGCCCCACGCCGGCATGCCCGTCATCCTGATGCCGTGCTTGATCACCCAGAAAGCTTCCGCGGGATCGGGCGCGAAGCGCGTCAGGTTGGGCGGCCGCGGGTTCAATCCATGGCGGATATCCGAATCCTCCACGCCGGGCGCCAGATGGCAACCGGTGCACATCTCCGAGTAATGCTGCGCGCCGAGCGCGATCAACGCCGGATCGTCCAGTTTCGGCACCGCGATGCCCGCGGCGCGCTTCTCGATCGAATGCTCGCGCACCACGCCGATCAGGTGTCTGGTCAACGACCAGTGCTGGGTGTCGGCGCCGACATCGTAGACGCCGCTCCACGCGAAGATCGCGCCGGCCAGGACGAACAGGACGAGCCAGAGAATTAGTGCGCCGATGAATCGCATGGCATGTCTCCCGCACGAACCTCCCGCGAGTGTAACGCGACGACGCGCGACTGCACTTGTGTGCCCGTCGCGGGATAATGCCCATCGGACCATGCCGCGTGTCGACGATCAGTGAATTACCACCACGCTTTCCACGCTGGAAATTTCGCCGATGTGTTCAAGCACGTCGTGTTGCTGGCGCTGCTGGATGTGCTGACCGCGAAGGACAAGCCGTTGTGCTACCTCGACACGCACGCCGGTGCGGGCGGCTATCTGCTGGACGAGGAACAGGCACGCAAGACCGGTGAATGGCGCGACGGCATCGGCCGGCTGTTCGATGCGCGCGCCGTGCCGCCTTCGCTGCGGCGTTACGTGGATGCGATCCGCAGTTTCAATCCCGACGGAACGTTGCGCGTGTATCCGGGATCACCCTTGCTGGCGGCACACGCCTTGCGCGCGAACGACCGGCTGGTGCTGTGCGAAACTCAAGACGACGAAACCTCCCTGTTGCGAGCTTCGCTGCGTGGCGATCCGCGCGCGCACGTGCACCAGCGCGATGGTTACGCCGCACTCAGGGCCCTGCTGCCACCGGCCGAGCGGCGCGGGCTGGTGCTGGTCGACCCGCCATTCGAACAGCAGGCGCAGGAATTCCGGGTGATCGAGGTCGCGCTCGCGGAAGCGCGCACGCGCTGGCCGACCGGCGTGTACGCGGTGTGGTTTCCGATCAAGCAGCGCGCGACGATCCGTCCATTCGAACGCTGGCTGGGCGCGCGCGGCTGGCGCGATGTGCTGTACGCCGAATTGCTGGTGCGCGCAGACAATTCGCCGTTGCGCCTCAACGGTTGCGGCATGGTGGTCGTGAACGCGCCCTGGCGCCTTGATGCGGCGGTGGCGCCGATGCTGCCCGCATTGAAGTCGTTGCTGGCGCAAGGCGAAGGCGCATCGCACCAACTGCGCACGCTGGCATGATCACGCGATGGTCCCGTGCGATGGAGGCGGCGGCGTTTCCGCCGGCAGCTTCTTCGCCTTGTACAGCACGCCGAGGTAATAGAACACGTAATAGCCGACCAGCAAGCCGAACAGTGCCAGGGTCAGCGGGCTGTGCTGGTAGGCCTCGAACGGATTGGCCTGTTGTTGCTGCGCCGCCTGCATGGCCGGCCACAACACCACGAAGCGGTAGGCGAGGCGCGCGAGCAGCAACAGGCTGATCGCGATGCCGAACCAACTGTGCGGGACGTAGTGCAGTCCGTCCGGCCGCCGTTCGAAGCGCGTGAGCTGCAACCCCCACCAGCCCAGTGCGAGCCCCGCGACCAGCCCGCCCAGATCGGCGGCAAGCGTTTGCGGATGCAGGCTGGCGGCAAACAGCATGATCGCGCCGACCACGCCGAGCAGCACCACGCGGGCGATCATCCTCGCCGGCCGCACCGGCTGACGCCCGAAGCTGCGCCGGAAACGGCGGTAATACAGCAACACGACCAGCACGAGGGCGATCGCGGTGGAAAGCGCATGGGGAGAAATGGTCATGGCGGGTCCCTGGAAGCGTGCGCGTATTCTAGATGCCGCTCGCTACGCGCTTAAGTTAAATTCGTCATGCGTGCGCCGATCCGGATTCCTTCATGCACACGGCGCTATATATGAATGACATGACCTGGCGCTGGAGACCGACCGTGCCCTCCCTCTTCCCGATTCCGCCGTTGTCCACATCGCGCATCGCGATGACGCTCGCGTTATACGTGCTGCTTGCCGCCTGCGCGCCTGCGCCGATCTATCGCGCCGACGGCGCCAACCTTGCCGTGACGCCTTCCGCGGTTGCCACCGCGCCCGCGCTATACCGGGGGCAGGAGGTGATCTGGGGCGGACGCATCGTGGAAGTGCACAACTTGCCGGACCACAGCGAAATCGAATTGCTGGGCTACCCGCTGGATTCCTCGCAGCGCCCGCAGATGGACAAGACCGCCGGCGGCCGTTTCATCGCCCTGATGCCCGGCTACGTCGAAGGCATGGACTATCCGTCGGGCGCGCCGATGACCCTGCGCGGGCGGATCGAGGGCCTGCGCAACGGCAAGGTAGGCGAAGCCGGCTATGTATTCCCGATGCTGCGCGTCGAACAATCGCATCGCTGGACGCCGGAAGAAATGCAGCGCGGACACGTCAGCTTCGGCTTCGGTGTTGGCGTGGCCGGTGGCATCCACTGAGTCAATGACGATCGATGTTCACGCGCATCGGATAGTCGACGAGCAACGGGAGCCAATCGTCGTGCGCATGCAACCGCAGGTCGACACTCAGATGCAGCAATGCGGGCATGGATTTGCCTTTGCCGAAACCCAGCAGTCCTCCCTGCCAACTGAATTCGGCAAATTTCGCCTGCGCGACATGACCGCGCAAGCGAGCCTGCAACGCAGCGAATCGGGCCGCTGATGCCGGGGTTGGCTGCATGATCGTCCAGGAATGATCCGCATCCGGCGCCGCCGCGTCCGAAGCGGGTTGCAGCGCGAAGGGGTACGCCTGCCGCGCGCCATTCTCCTCGAGCACGAGGACGAGATTGCTCTCGTTCGGGTTGATCCGCGCCGTCGCATCCAGCGCCACCGCCACACGCAGATCGGGTGGATGCAGGGCCAGCACGTCTTCCGCGGAGAAATTCCGCATCTTCCACATCGTGGAGAACGGGATCGCGCCGCATCCGGCAAGCGCCAGCACGCAAAGAAATGCTGCGATCTTTCGCAATGCCTGCCCCCGCTAATCCACGATGTCCGGCTCGAAGAAACTCCAGCGCACCGACGGGAAGCGCGCACGCAACGCGGCCTCCACGCGGTTGATCGCCTCCACCAATTCTCCGGCGCCGCCATTCGTGTCGCTGGCGCGCATGCGCGCCTTGGTCGCCAGCATGATGTCGGGGCCGAGCTGCAGCGTGATCACGTGATAGACCTGCGCGACCTCCGGTTGCGCTTCGATGAAGGCGAGGATCTCCGCGCGCAGTGCAGGCTCCGCGCTGGAACCGACCAGCAATGCCTTGACTTCGACCGCCACCAGCGCCGCGATCACCACCAGCAGCGCGCCGATCGCGAGCGATCCGCAGGCATCCCAGAACGGATCGCCGGTGAGGATCGTCACCACCACCGCGACCAGCGCGAACGACAGGCCCAGCAGCGCGGCGAGGTCTTCGCCGAAGATCACGATCAATTCGCTGGCGCGGCTAGTGCGGAACCAGCGCCACAGGCCCATGCCCCCGCGCGCCTTGTTCACTTCGCGCAGGCAACCCCACATCGAGAACGATTCCGCGACCACGCCGAACGCGAGCACGCCCACGGCCAGCCACGGCCAGCGCAGCGGTTCCGGTTCGCGCAACTTGTGGACGCCCTCGTAGATCGAGAACATGCCTCCGACAGAGAACAGCAGCATCGCGACCAGGAACGACCAGAAGTACAGCGCATTGCCCTCGCCCAGCGGATGCTCCGGCGACGCCGGCCGGCGCGCCTGGCGCATGCCCAGCAGCAGCAGGCACTGGTTGCCGCAATCGGCCAGCGAATGCACCGCCTCGGCGGCCATCGAGCCGGAACCGGTGAGCAGCGCGGCGGCGAGCTTGGTCAGGAAGATCGCGAAATTGGCGCCGAGCGCGAGCAGGATCGCGCGCAACGAACTCGGTTGATTGGAACCGGCATGACCGGACATGCACCGTCCTTGCGTGTGCGGGGACGCCAAGTCTAGCGGCACCGCGCACGCTAAACTTCGCGTTCCGTTCTGCTGGCCGCGCGCGCGTCCGGCAGTGTCACGCATTGCCGCAGGCCGTCATGCCGCATCTTGAATTCCCCGTTCCGCCGCTGCCGCGCAGCGCCAATCAGCGCAGGGCCTGGGCCACGCCCGCCGGCTCGTCGCTGGCGCTGCTGCTGTGCGAAACCGCGCGTGCGCACACCGGCCCGGTGGTTGCGGTGGCGCGCGACACCCACGCCGCGCGACAACTGGAAGACGAACTCGCAGTCTTTGCGGGCGACCTGCCGGTGCTGCACTTCCCGGATTGGGAAACCCTGCCCTACGACCTTTTCGGACCACATCCGGAAATCGTGTCGCAACGCATCGCCACGCTGTATCGCCTACCGTCGATCAAGCGCGGCGTGCTGGTGGTGCCGGTCGCGACGCTGATGCAGCGGTTGGCGCCGCGCACGCACATCGCCGGTTCCGGATTGTCGATCGCGCGTGGCCAGTCCTTCGACCTCGCCGACGAGCAACGCCGGCTGGAAGCCTGCGGCTACCGGCACGTGCCGCAGGTCAACGAACCCGGCGACTTCGCCGTGCGTGGCGCGCTGATCGACATCTTCCCGATGGGGACGCGCGAACCCTACCGCGTCGAATTGTTCGACCGCGAAATCGATTCGATCCGCAGTTTCGACCCGGAAACGCAACGCTCGTTGCAGCAAGTGGACAAGGTCGAACTGTTGCCGGCACGCGAATTCCCGCTGACCGAGGATGCCACCAAAGCATTCCGCGAACGCCTGCGCGAGCGCTTCCCGATCGACGTGCGCCGTTGTCCGCTGTACCAGGACATGAAGGCCGGCGTGTCGCCGGCAGGCATCGAGTATTACCTGCCGTTGTTCTTCGAGCGTACCGAAACCCTGTTCGATTACCTGGACGAACATGCGCTGTTCCTCGTTGGCGAAGGCGCACTGGAAGCGGCCGAACATTTCTGGTCGCAGGTCGGGGAACGCCACGAACAACGCGCGCATGATGTCGAACGACCGATCCTGCCGCCGGTCGAGCTCTACCTCCCACCGCAGGGCTTGCGCGAACAGTTGAATCAGGTGTTGCGCGTGGATCTCGACGCGAGCGATCCGCGCGCCGCGGATACGGGAACGCGTCCGGCAACGGACTTGCGCAGCGATTCGCGGCAGGGTTCGTTCGCGCAACGCCTGCACGACTATCTCGACGGCAATCCGCAGCGCCGCGTGCTGCTCGCCGCGGATTCCGCCGGCCGTCGCGAGGCGCTGCTTGAACAGCTCGCCGCCTCCGGATTGCGTCCGGCGATCGCGGCTGGCTGGCAGGCGCTCACGCAGGCGGATGCGCCGCGCTTCGCGATCGTGGTCGCGTCGCTGGAGCGCGGCTTCGAACTCGCGCAGCCGGCGATCACGGTTTTCAGCGAACGCGAATTGCTGGGCGAACGCGCGCGTTCCGAACGGCGGCGCCGCGCGGTGGCCGATCGCGACCCGGAAGCGATCGTGCGCGATCTTTCGGAACTGGCGGTCGGCGCGCCCATCGTGCACGTCGACCACGGCGTCGGGCGATATCTCGGCCTGGTCACGCTGGATGTCGGCGGCATGCCGGGCGAATTCCTCGCGATCGAATATGCCAAGGGCGACAAGCTGTACGTGCCGGTCGCGCAATTGTCGCTGGTCAGCCGCTACTCCGGCGCGGCGCCGGAACTGGCGCCGCTGCATTCGCTGGGCGGCGACGCGTGGGAGCGCGCGAAAAGAAAAGCCGCGGAAAAAGTGCGCGACGCGGCGGCGGAACTATTGGCGATCCACGCACAGCGCGCGGCGCGCGCCGGGGTGGCGTCGCGCATCGACCGCACGATGCTGGCGCAATTCGCGGACGGTTTTCCGTTCGAGGAAACGCCGGACCAGATGGCCGCGATCGATGCGGTGCTGGCCGACATCGAAGCGCCCAAGCCGATGGATCGCGTGGTCTGCGGCGACGTGGGCTTCGGCAAGACCGAAGTCGCGCTGCGCGCGGCCTTCGCCGCCGCCACCGCGGGCAGGCAGGTCGCGCTGCTGGTGCCGACCACCCTGCTGGCGCAGCAGCACTACGACAACTTCCGCGACCGGCTGGCGGATTTCCCGGTGCGCGTGGAATTGCTGTCGCGCTTCCGCTCGAAGAAGGAAAGCGCGGAAGCGCTGCAGAAGCTGGCCGACGGCAAGGTCGACGTGGTGATCGGCACGCACAAGTTGCTGCAGCCGGACGTGCGCTTCAAGGATCTCGGCCTGGTGATCGTGGACGAGGAGCACCGCTTCGGCGTGCGCCACAAGGAGCAGTTGAAGAAACTGCGCGCGGAAGTGGACCTGCTCACGCTCACCGCCACGCCGATCCCGCGCACGCTCAACATGGCGATGTCCGGGCTGCGCGATCTTTCCATCATCGCCACGCCGCCATCGCACCGCATGGCGGTGAAGACGCTGGTGACGCAATACGATCCGGCGATGATCCGCGAGGCTTTCCAGCGCGAACTGGCGCGCGGCGGGCAGGTGTATTTCCTGCACAACAAGGTCGAGACGATCGAGCGCACCGCGCGCGAACTCGAAAAACTCGCGCCGGACGCGCGCATCCGCATCGCGCACGGCCAGATGCCGGAACGCGAGCTGGAACAGGCGATGCTGGATTTCCATCGCCAGCGCTTCAACGTGCTGGTGTGCACGACCATCATCGAATCCGGCATCGACGTGCCGACCGCCAACACCATCGTGATCGACCGCGCCGATCATTTCGGCCTGGCGCAGTTGCACCAGTTGCGCGGCCGCGTCGGTCGTTCGCATCATCGTGCCTACGCGTATCTGATCGTGCCGGATCGCAAGGCCATGACCGCGGATGCGGAAAAACGGCTGGAGGCGCTGGCGGCGCTGGAAGAACTCGGCGCGGGTTTCACGCTGGCCACGCACGACCTCGAAATCCGCGGCGCAGGCGAGCTGCTGGGCGAGGAACAATCCGGCCAGATCCAGGAGATCGGCTTCTCGCTCTACACCGAACTGCTGGACCGCGCGGTACGCGCGCTGCAATCCGGCAAGGTTCCGGATTTCGACCTGTCTTCCGCGCACGAAACCGAAATCGAGCTGCACCTGCCGGCGCTGATCCCGGACGACTATCTGCCCGACGTGCACGCGCGCCTGACGTTGTACAAGCGCATCGCCGGTGCACGCGACGACGAGGCGCTGCGCGACATGCAGGTGGAAATGATCGACCGCTTCGGCCTGCTGCCGCCGCAGGTGAAAAACCTGTTCGCGGTCGCCGCGCTGAAACTGCGCGCCACGCCGCTGGGCATCCGCAAACTGGAACTCGGCGAGAACGGCGGTCGCGTGATCTTCCGCGACAAGCCGGACATCGACCCCATGACGATCCTCAAGCTGATCCAGCAGCAACCTCGCACCTACAAGCTGGACGGCCAGGACAAGCTGCGCATCAGCACGTCGTTGCCCGGCGCGGCGGAAAGGCTGCGCGCGGCAAACAATATGTTGGATGCGCTGGCTGCGAAGGCCAAGGTGGCGTAGTCGCCCACGACGATCCGTTGTAGGCTGGACGGCAAACTCGGCCCGATAAGGGGTTTTCCATGCGCATGGCAGTTGTAGCCATAAGTTTTGTATTGATTACATCCTCATCATCGGCGGCAATGACGCAGTCAATACAAGTGGGCGGCAAAGACGGGGTGGAATATCTCGTTCCTGCGGGCAGCCCCGTGAAGTACGTTTCCAAGAATGATGGAGAGCTCCAAGCAAACTTTCATGGTCGTTTTACAATTTCCGGTACTTATTATTATGGCACTTACTACGCAGGTTCCATGACAGAAGCTACGGACGATGACCTTGATCTTGATTTTATCCCTGACAAGAAATTTGCAGTGACGTTGCCATATTGGAGAGATCGAGGCCAGGTACACGAAATAGAATTTAGAAATAAGGACGCATTCATTAATGCGGCCATTCCCTCAAGCGTGGTGAGAGATCTGAAATCACGAAAAATAGTTTCGGCTCACGGCAAAGTATCGGTTGTCATAGAAGATTACCAAGCCTCCGTCGAATGTGATGCCCCCGCCTACTCTGTGACCTTTGTTTCGGTTGTCCACCCACCGACTTTGGTTTTGAATCACAATTCCATTGAAGAATATACCTGCTGAAAATTTTTTCCCGCATCGATAAGCTAATGATCCCCCGCTTCACCGACCACGCCGCCAACGAACGCACCTATCTCGCGTGGGTGCGCACGGCGATTTCGATCATGGCGTTCGGCTTCCTGGTCGAACGCTTCGACCTGTTCCTGGCCTATCTCTCGCACAGCGCGGGCGCAGCAGTGGCGCAAGCCGGGCATCGCGTCCACGGCGCGCAGATCGCGGGCCTGCTGCTGATCGGCCTGGCGATCCTGATCATCCTGTTCGCGACGGCGCGCTTCCTGCACCACCGCCGCACCATCGCCTGCGATGAAATCGTCGATTACGGCACCACGCTGGGCGACAGCCTGCTGGCGATCCTGCTGGTCCTGTTCGCCGCTTTCCTCGTCGTTTACATGATCCACCAGTTGCAGACATTGGGATGAGCGCGGAATCCGGCCACCCGCAAGGGAAAAACGTTCCGGAAGCGCGTGCCCGGGCGCGTGCGCACCTCACGCTCGCGGAAGCATTGCAGGTGCTCGCGATGGGCAGCGAGGATTTCGCCGTGTTGTTCGAGCACGGCACGCTGAAAATGGAAATCTACCGGCCGCGCGGCGTCGATCCGCAGCAGCCGCACGGCCGCGACGAGGTCTATGTGATCGCCTCGGGCCACGGTTTCTTCGTCAACGGCGATGTGCGGCATGCATTCGGTACCGGCGACGTGCTGTTCGTGCCCGCCGGCGCGGTGCACCGCTTCGAGGGTTTCAGCGAAGATTTTTCGACCTGGGTGATGTTCTACGGGCCGAAGGATGGCGAACGCGATGACGGCTGACGTACGCGAGCTTGCCGTTGCGCAGGCAACGCTGGACGACATCGATGCGCTGGCGCCGCTGTTCGACGCCTATCGCATGTTCTACGGCAAGCCTTCCGATCCCGCGGCGGCGCGCGCCTTCCTGCACGAGCGCATCGCATTGCGCGAATCGGTGATTTTCCTGGCGCGGGAAAACGAGAAGGGAACCGCATTCGGTTTCACCCAGCTTTATCCGTGCTTTTCTTCCGTCTCCGCACGACGGCTGTGGATACTCAATGACTTGTTCGTCGCGCAACCGGCACGTGGCCACGGCGTGGCGCGCGCATTGATGGAACGCGCGCGCCGCCATGCGACCGCGACCGGCGCATTGCGGCTGGTATTGCAGACCGCGCGCGACAACGTCACGGCACAGGCGCTGTACGAATCGCTCGGCTACGTGCGCGACGAAGGCATGTACGAATATTCGCTCGAACCGACGTGACGCATCCGCGCGCGCGTCACGCGCGCGACGAAGGAAGTCAGTCGTCGCTCGCCCGTTGCGGCTCGACGCCGCGCTTCTGGTAGACGAACACGTTCGCCGGCGGCATGTTGCGCCACGCGGTGCCGGCCCTGCGGGATTTCAGGCCCAGTTCGCGCAGCAGCGGGCGCGGCACCGGACTGATCGGGCCGTAGGTGAACTGCACGAAGCGCCCGCGCGGCCCCAGCACTGCGAAGGCGGCGCGCAGGATGTCGCGCTGCACGTCGCGCGGCATGTACAGCAGGCCCAGTCCGCTCACCACCGCGTCGACGTTGCCGGCCTGATCCAGCATGCCCCAGCGGCTCGCAATCGTCTGCACGTCGCGGGCGTCGCCGAGTTCGACGTGCACGCCGGGAAACCGCTCGCTCAGGAATTGGTGCAGCGCCTCGTTGAGCTCGACGACCAGCAGGTTGCGCGATGCGATGCCGCTGTCCAGCAGCGCGCGCGTGAAGGCGCCGGTGCCGCCGCCGAGCTCGATCACGCGCTGCGGGTTGAGTGGCAACTGCCGGATCATCAGCGCGGACAGTTGCCGCCCGGAGGGCGACACCGCGGCCATCGCGAACGGATTGCGCAGCCACTCCCGGAAAAAGGTCAGGCCGGGGCTGGCTTCGGCGGCCAGATCGGCGCTGCGGGGTCGGAAGTGGGCCTGGCTCATCGCGCGTGCAGTTCCTCGTTGCGTCCCCTCAAGCGGAGAACCTCATCGGAAGCAACGGACGGCCTGGCGCCGCCCGTTGCGATCCGCGAAACATCAGTGATAGTAGTAGCCGTGACCATCATAGACCCGCACCGGGGGACGATTGCTGTAGTACACGGAGCCATACACCACCGGAGCCGGCCGATAGTAAACCGGCGCTGGCGCATAGTAGGCGGGCGCGTAATAGTACGGCGACGGATAATAGGCCGGGTAATACGCGGGATAGTAAGCCGCCCGCGGGTAATACGCGGGCCCGTAGTAGCCCCGATAACCGTAGCAGTTGAAGCAATTGCCGATCCCGACCCGGTAACCCGGGCCCGCAAAACCGATGCCGATGCTCACGTTGGTGTGGGCGAATGCCGCAGGCGCGGCGACCAGCGCCGCGGCAACCAGCGCGGTTGCGAACAAGGCGCGACGTAAAATCCTGATGTTCATGGAAGCCTCCGGAAGCGGGTCTGCTTCGCCTGAAATGGTGGAACTTGCGCGATGAATCTGCACTGAGCATCGGCCCGCGCGGCGTTCAGGATTTTCGCCGCAGCAACCAGCAGCCGTGGATGTTCGGGCGACGCGCGAAATCCGGGGGAATGCTGGCGCGGCCGATGTCCTCGATGGCGAAACGCGCCGACAACGCCTCCGTATCCAGCCGGAAACGCCGTGCATTGTTGGAGAACACGATGATGCCGTCGCGCTCCAGGCGATCGCCGCAGGCATCCAGCAACGCGGCGTGGTCGCGTTGCACGTCGAAATCCGTCGCGCGCTTGGAGTTGGAGAAGGTCGGCGGATCGACGTAGATCAGGCCGTAGAGGTTGGGTTCCACGCGCAGGAAATCCATCGCATCCGCCTGCGCCAGGCGGTGCGAGCGTCCGCCGAATCCGTTGCGCGCGAGATTGCGCGACGCCCATTCCAGATAGGTCGTCGAGAGATCGACGCTGACGGTTTCCGCCGCGCCGCCCGCCGCGGCGCAGACGCTGGCGCTGCCGGTGTAGGCGAACAGGTTGAGGAAATCGCGGCCATGCGCCAGCTCGCGCAGCCGCGCGCGCACCAGCCGGTGATCCAGGAAAAGCCCGGTGTCGAGGTGCGAGAACAGGTCGACCTCGAAGCGCAGGCCATCTTCCTGCACGATCAATTTCTCGTCGTGCGCTTCCTCGTACCTGCCGTACCTGGATCCGCCCTTGCCGCGACGACGGGTTTTCAGCGCGATCCGCGCGCGCGGCACGTCCAGCGCTTCGCCCGCCGCGCGCACCAAGTCGCGCAGGCGCACGCGCGCCGCCTCGGCGTCCACGCTCGCCGGCGCGGCGTATTCCTGCACGTGCAGCCACGTTTGCGTTTCGGCAACAGCCAGCGCATGACGGGAACGGCCCGCGGGGGATTGTTCATTTCCCTGTTCCGGAATGCCGCGATAGACGTCGATCGCCGCCGCGTATTCCGGCAGGTCGGCGTCGTAGGCGCGGAAGCAGTCGACATTCCCGCGTGCGAGGTATTTGCGCAGGTTCCGCAGATTCTTCTGCACGCGGTTGCGCACCATCTCGCCGCCGGCGGACAGCGGCTTGCGCTCGCGCACGGGGCGTTCGCCATCATCGATGCCGAACACCAGCAGGTTGCAGGCGATGGCGCCGTTGTACAACGCGTAACGCTTGTCGATGCGCAATCCGAGCGCGCGTGCGGGATCCGGCTGCTCCGCCTCCACCGCGGCGGTGAGCACGGCGCCGCACCAGCCCGCGAATCCTTCGCGCAGGCGTTCGCCGAACGTGCGGTACGTCGCCGCCAGTTCGTCGCGCTCGCCCATGCGCTCGCCATAGGGCGGATTGGTGACCAGCAGCCCGGTGTCGAAGCCGACCGGCTTTTCAAGGTGCGCGACATCGCGCTTCTGCAACTGCACGAACCCGGCCACGCCCGCGTCCTGCGCGTTGCGCTTGGCCACCTCGATCATGCGCGGCGAATGATCGCTGCCGAAGAAACACGGACGCAGCGCACGCAAGCCTTCGTGCGCACGGGTTTCCGCTTCGTCGTGCAGGCGCTGCCATAGCGCGGCGTCGTGTCCGCGCCAGGCGAGAAAACCGAAGTATTCCCTGCGCAAGCCGGCGGCGACGTTCGCTGCCATCAGCGCGCCCTCGATCAGCAAGGTGCCGGACCCGCACATCGGATCGAGCAACGCACCGCCCTGTGCGTAGATTTCCTGCCAGCGCGCGCGCAGCAACATCGCCGCGGCGAGGTTTTCCTTCAACGGCGCCTCACCCTGGTCGCGCCTCCAGCCACGGCGGTGCAGCGGTTCGCCGGAAAGATCCAGCGACAGCGTGGCGCGATCGCGATGCACGCGCAGGTTGAGCCGGATGTCCGGGCGTTCGATCGCAATGTCGGGGCGCACGCCTGACCGCTCGCGGCACTGGTCGACGACCGCGTCCTTGATGCGCAGCATGGCATAGCGGCTGTGCGTGATCGCGCTCTGCGACACCGTGGCGTCGATCGCCAGAGTCGACTCCGGCGCGAAGTGCTGCGCCCAGTCGACGGCTTGCGCACCCGCGTAAAGCGCGTCGGCGTCCGCGGCATCGAATTCCGCCAGCGGCAGGAGCACGCGGCTAGCGAGGCGCGAATACAGGCAGGCGCGATAAGCATGTTCGAGCCCGCCTTCGAAACGCACGCCGGCCAGCACTTCGTGAGCCTGCGCGCCCAGCGCGACCAACTCGTCGCGCAGCAGGTATTCCATGCCCTTCGGGCACGTGGCGAAAAAAACGCTCACCCTCGCACGCTCATGCCTGCAATGATTGCAAGAACAGCCGGAACTGCCGCCCGATCACTTCCACGTGCGCGGATAGTCGGTGATCGTCAGGCAGCAACAGGGTCGGAATGCGGCGCGCATTGCCGAATACGGCGACCGGCATGGCCGGGCACAATTCGTCATTGAAACCGTGCACGATCATCGCGGGCACGTCCGCGACCATGTCGAAACGCTGCGACCAGCGCGGGATCGCCATCGGCAGCGCCACCAGGAACAACGCCCGGCACGGCGCCTGCAACGATGCCAGCCCGGAAACGAACGCGCCCATGCTGGAGCCAGCCAGCACCGGCGGCTGCGCGGCTGCGCGCGCCATGGCCGTGAGCTTGTCGACGCGCGGCTGGATCGAACCGACATGCCCGTGCGCATCGTCCGGACGATAATCCGGGCGTTCGGTGTGCCAGCCGATCTCCTCGGCGACCTTCGCCAGCGCGCTGACCTTGGTCGCGTCCGGGCCGCTGTCGGAACCGTGGGAGAGGATGACCGTGCCCGGCATGTGCTGTGCTTCCCGATGGGGCCGGCAATGGTAGCAAGCTTCATGCGACACTCCCCCGCATGCACGACGATGGTTTCCACGACTGGCCATTGCCCTACGTCGACAGTCTGCGCCGACGCGCATCGCGGGACCTCGACCTGGTGGTGATCCATTGCACCGAATTGCCCGATCTCGCGACCGCGCGCGAATACGGGGAACGCGTACTGCACGACGACGGCAGCGGCAACAGTGGGCACTTCTACATCGACCGTTCCGGCGCGGTGCATCGTTTCGTCGAAGCCGAACGCGTCGCGCATCACACGCGAGGCTACAACGAACGTTCCATCGGCATCGAACTGGTGAATGCGGGACGCTACCCGGACTGGTTCGATTCGCGCAAACAAGTGATGACCGAACCGTATCCGCAGGTACAGATCGACGCCCTGCTCGCCCTGTTGGAGAGGTTGCGCGAGCAATATCCCGCTCTGCAATGGATCGCAGGACACGAAGACCTCGACACCGGCAAGGTGCCGGCCGGCGACGATCCGTTGCGCGAGGTTTTCCGCAAGCGCGACCCGGGGCCGATGTTTCCCTGGAATGAGGTGCTGCGTGCATGTGGATTGCAGCGGCTGGTTCCACCCGAACCGCTATGATCCCCACGCGTGGCTAGGCTCTGGTTTCCTGCCCCCTTCAGTCGAGGGGCAATCGATCGTCGCGAAGCGATGATTCGATGGTGGTCATGGGAGCGTGCCCGGACACACAGAAACGAAAGCCCTTCAAGAGACGAAAAACTTCATGACCAACCCACGCGTCGCCGAACTGATCGAACTGCTGCGGCTGGAACGGCTGGAAGACAACCTGTTCCGCGGCGCCAGCCGCGACATCGGCACGCGGCGCGTGTTCGGCGGACAGGTGCTGGGCCAGGCGTTGTCGGCCGCGCAGCAGACCGTGGACGAAGAACGCGCCGCGCATTCGCTGCACGCGTACTTCCTGCGCGCGGGCAACATCGAAGCGCCGATCGTGTATTCGGTGGAGCGCGCGCGCGACGGCGCGAGTTTCTCCTCGCGGCGAGTGCTGGCGATCCAGCACGGCCAGCCGATCCTGAATTGCGCGGTCTCCTTCCAGACCGACGAGCCCGGCATGGAACACCAGTCCACGATGCCCGAGGTGCCGTATCCGGAGGATCTCGAACCGCTGCAACCCTTGCCGCCGGAGGAACTGGCCAAGTTGCCGGAGAAAACGCGGCGCTGGTTGGGCCTGGATGGCCCGTTCGAATTCCGCTACGTCTGGCCGCGCGACGAATTGCACCCGGCCAAGCGCCCGTCGTTCCAGCACATCTGGTTCCGGCTGGTGGACCGCGTCGAGGATTCGCCGGTGCTGCACCGCGCGTTGCTCGCCTACGCCTCGGATTTCCATTTCATCGGCACCGCGTTGTTGCCGCACGGGGTTTCCTATCTCACCCCGAACCTGCAGATGGCCAGCCTGGACCACGCGCTGTGGTTCCACCGCCCGTTCCGCGTGGACGACTGGTTGCTGTATTCCTGCGATTCGCCGACCGCACAAAGTGCGCGCGGGCTGGTGCGCGGCCAGTTGTTCGACCGCCGGGGCGCGCTGGTCGCCTCGACCGCACAGGAAGGATTGATCCGCCTGCGCACACCGCGCTGAAGCTTTCGCGCAGCCCGCGTAAAATCGCCGCATGCGCCAGATCTACACCTCCCCCCGGCAACAAAACGTCGAGCGCGTCGTGGCGTTGATGGCCGAACACGGCATCGCCACTTCCGTCACCAACCGGCGCGCATATGCACGGCCGAGTTATTCGCGTTTCTCCTACAGCCGCGCCAACGACAGCGAGGAATGGCCGAAGGTGTGGATCACGCATGCCGCAGACCAGACTCGCGCGCGGCAACTGTTGCGCGAAATCGGCATCGAGCCGGCGACCCGCTACGTCGACACGCTGGCGGCAGAACGCAACCCCGCGCTGCCGGACCCCGAGCGCCACCGCCGCGCGGCCTCGCGCGTGCGCATCGCGGTGATGGCGGCAGTCACGGCGGCATTCCTTTTGCTAGTACTGAGGATGCTCGCCGTCTTCTGAGAGATCCGCCGTGGCGCTCCGCTCCGAACGGGTACGCCTGTTCCAGACCCTCCCGCACGCCTGCGGCTATTTCCACGCGCGCACCGCGCAGAACCTGGTGCTGGACCCTTCCGCCCCGGGCCTGGACCGGCTGTATTCGCTGGCGCTGGGACGCGGCTTCCGCCGCGCCGGCGGCCATGTCTACCACCCGCATTGCCCCCGTTGCCACGCGTGCGAGCCCTGTCGCATCGATGTCGCGACCTTCAAACCGGACCGCAGCCAGCTGCGTTGCCTGCGCCGCAACGCCGACCTGGAAATCAGCGAACACGTGCCCGGCCTGACGGACGAACGCCACGACCTGTATTCGCGCTATCTGCGCGCGCGCCACCCGGGTGGTGGCATGGACGAAGCCAGCGGCGAGGACTTCACCCACTTCCTGGCGGCGCCATGGAGCCCGACGACCTTCCTTGAATTCCGCCTGCAGGACCGGTTGCTGGCGTTGGCGGTGACCGATGTGTGCAGCACCGGCGTATCGGCGGTCTACACTTTCTACGATCCCTCGTATCCCGCCCGCGGCCTCGGCACTTTCGCGATCCTCAGCCAGATCGAATTGACCCGCGCGCGCGCGCTGCCGCACCTCTATCTCGGTTACTGGATCGCGAACCATCCGAAGATGGGCTACAAGTCGCGCTTCGATTCGCTGGAAGTGCTCACGGCCAAGGGCTGGTCGCGTTTGAACGCCGCGGCCCCGACAGCAACGGAACCGGAAGTGCCGCGGGACGCGTAGAAGCATTCCTTCCGGATACCCTGCGGTTTCGATCCAGCCGTTTTCAATTCGGCGATTCTGTGCCGCATGCGCACCAATGCACGGATGCCGTACGCTTACTATCTATCGGATTTCACCGGAAGGAGCGGTGAAACCACTTTCGTATTTCATCCTATTGGTTTGATTTGCAAATAATTCAGACGGCTCCGCATCTGCCCTTGCAAATTGATATCAATTTGATATCTTACTCCGGCCTAATTCCGGAGCGTGCCATGAACGAGACCAAGACCTTTTCGATCGCCGGCATTCCCAGCGCGATCCTGCTGCTGTTGCTGTTCATCGGCTGCGGCCTGTTGTTCCTCTACGGCGGACTTTCGCAGAATCCGTTCTGCATCGTGGTCGCCGTGGTGTGCTTCGTGCTCCTGGTATTACTCAGCAAGGGCTTCTTCCAGGTGCAGCCCAACCAGGGCGTGGTGATGCAGTTGTTCGGTCGCTACTCCGGCAGCGCCCGCGACACCGGCCTGCGCTGGACCAATCCGTTCTATTCCAAGCGCGCGGTCTCGCTGCGCGTGCGCAACTTCGAGTCCTCCAAGCTCAAGGTCAACGACTCCGACGGCAATCCGATAGAGATCGCCGCGGTGATCGTGTGGCAGGTAGTGGATACCGCAGAAGCCGTGTTCCAGGTGGACGATTACGAGAATTACGTGCACATCCAGAGCGAATCCGCACTGCGGCAGATGGCGCAGAGCTATCCCTACGATTCGCACGACGACGCCAAGCCTTCGCTGCGCAGCCACGGCGACGAGATCACCACGCACCTGCGCGACGAGATCCAGGAACGCCTCGGCAAGGCCGGCGTGAAAGTCATCGAGGCGCGCATCAGCCACCTCGCCTACGCGCAGGAGATCGCGCAAGCCATGCTGCAGCGGCAGCAGGCCGGTGCGATCATCGCCGCCCGCACCAAGATCGTGGAAGGCGCGGTCAGCATGGTGGAAATGGCGCTGGAACAACTCAGCCAGCGCGGCGTGGTGCAACTGGACGAAGAACGCAAGGCCGCGATGGTGTCCAACCTGCTGGTGGTGTTGTGCGGCGAGCGCGGCACCCAGCCGGTGCTCAATACGGGCACGCTCTATCAGGGCTGAGCTCGTGAGCACGGAGAAATCCGACAAGAAGGCCTACCCGCTGCGCATCGGCACGGAGGTACTGGATGCCATGCAGCGCTGGTCGAACGACGAACTGCGTTCGCTCAATGCGCAGATCGAATACGTGCTGCGCGAGGCGCTGCGCAAGGCCGGACGCCTGAGATCCGAACCGAAATATTCCGAAGACAAGCACTGAAGAAACGCTCATGGCCGCGAACACGCCAAGCTGGAATTACAAGGTCGTGCGCCTGACCTCGGCCGTCAACTTCTGGGGAAAGATCGTCGAAGACGAAGCCCAGCGAGCGCTTGACGACCTCGGGCGGCAAGGCTGGGAACTCGTCCAGGTGCTGCGCCCTTACGGACAGAACGTGCCGACGGCATTCCTGAAACGGCCGGCATGAAGTCTGCCCGACCTTTCGGTAGCCTTCGAAAACGATACCCTCATGCGAAACACATCCTCACGCTGGATCGTTGCCTTGCTTCCACTCGTGACGACAAGCGCCATGGCGACCTCTGCCGCTCCAGGCTTCCATGAAACACCGGTCGAAGTAGGGAGTCATCCCTTCCTGCTGAAAGGCATGCTGACGCTGCCGAATGGCCACGGCCCGTTTCCCGGCGTGGTGCTGGTGGGCGGTTCCGGGCCGACGGACATGGACGAAACGATCGGCCCGAACAAACCATTCCGCGACATTGCACACGGCCTGGCCGCGCGAGGCATCGCCGTATTGCGTTACGACAAACGCACTCGCGACCATGCAACGCTGGCAGTGCAGGACAAGCATTTCGACATCGATGACGAGTACACCGACGACGCGCTGGCGGCACTGAAGCAGTTGCGCGCGACGCCCGGCGTCGATCGTCGTGAGGTATTCCTGCTGGGCCACAGCCAGGGCGCGGCCGAAGCGCCGCACATCGCGGAGAAGGACAACACCATCGCAGGCCTGATCCTGATCGCCGCGCCCGCGCATCCGCTTTTCGACGAAATGATCCGGCAACTGAATTATTTGATCAGGATCGAGCCGGCGCAAGCCGACACGCTGCGCGCGCAACTCGTCATGGCCGAAGCAGCACGCAAGCAAGTCGCCGCGTTCACGTCCGAAAACCCGCAAGCGCCCGGCCCGTTCGGTACCACCGCCGCCTACTGGCTGAGCCTGCGCCAATACGATCCGGTCGCAGCCGCGCGCAAACTGTCGCTGCCGTTGCTGATCCTGCAGGGTAGCCGCGATTACCAGGTCACGCCCACGGAAGATTTCCCGCGATGGCAGCAGGCTTTCGCGCACGATCCGCGCGTGACCTTGCGCGAATATCCCGGGCTGTCGCACCTGATGACGCCCGCCGACGATCCGCCCTCGCCCGCCGATTACGCCAGATCCGCGCAGGTCGATCCGCAAGTGATCGCGGACATCGCCGCGTGGATCCATGCCCATGCGCGGCAATGATGTTCACGCCTTAACGGCGATCTGATGCCTGGCCGCCTATGCTTTCTCCGTGCGACATTCGCCTGATTGAAGATGGAGGTTCGGCATGATCAGAATCACTCCCCTGCCGTGCATGGCACTGTTGATCGCCAGTGGTTCCGTCCACGCTCAAGCCAGCGCGCCACCGGCAACGGCGGTCAATACTGCCGGCGCTCAGACCGCGGCCGCCGCGATCGAATCCTGCAATGCCAAGATGCAGACGTTGCTGGCGGCGCTGGACAAGCACGACTACGCCGGCGCCGAGACGGATTTCAACGACACCATGCGCGCTGGCCTTACCCCCGACCAGTTGCAACAGGCATGGGAGTCGCTGCCGCAGAAATTCGGCACGCCCGGTCCGCGCGGCATGCCGCACAACAGCGCCAGCCACGGTTACAACGTCATCACCGTGCCGATGTCGTTCCAGAACGCTTCGCTGGCGGCGCAGATCGCCTGCGGCGCGGACGGCAAGATCGCCGGTTTCCATGTGATGACGCTGCCGTCGCCCTCGCCCGCCACTGCCGGTTCGGTTGCAGCACCTTCATCTTCCGGCCATTGAACACCGAACGCTCGACGCCCCGACAGCGACGCGAACTGCTTGCCCGTGCGCATGCGCTGGGCGTGCCGCAATCCTACGCGCGCATGCACCGCCTGCATCTGCAACGCGAACCCGCGCGACTGGCCAGCATCGGCATGGACATCCATGGTCGCGAGCAGTGGCTGGCGCCGCGTGCTGCAAAAACATTCGCCGCGCTGCGTGCATCGGCGAGCGCTGACGGCATCGACATGCAGGTCGTTTCCGCGTTCCGTTCGATCGAATACCAGCTCGGCATCATCGAGCGCAAACTCGCACGCGGGCTCCCGATCGACGAAATACTGCGCGTCAGCGCTGCCCCCGGCTACAGCGAACACCACTCGGGACGCGCACTCGATCTCACCACCCCTGGCTACGCGGCGCTGGAAGAAGAATTCGACGGCTCGCCGGCTTTCGCATGGCTGGTACGGCAAGCGCCACGATTCGGATTCACGCTCTCCTACCCGCGCGGCAATCCGCACGGCATTGCTTACGAGCCCTGGCACTGGTGCTGGCACGCGTCACGCGAGTGACGACGCAGAACCAATCGCTCGATCCCCGCTCGGTCAGTCCTGTGAGCGCTTGACCGGTTTCTTGCGCTTGCCTGCCACGGTCTTTTGCGGTTGTGCGGCTTCGCAAATCTTCCAAAGGTACAGACTGGCCAGCGTACGGTACGGCGCCCAGATTTCGCCGAACGATTCCAGTTCCAGCGGTTTCGGCATTTCCTTCATGCGGTGCACGACCTGCGCGCCCTTGCGGATGCCGAGGTCGTGCACCGGCAACACGTCGGGCCGGCCAAGCCGGAACATCAGCATCATTTCCACCGTCCAGCGGCCGATGCCACGCACCTGGATCAGGTGGTCGATCAATTCCTGGTCGCCCATGCGCGCCAGTTGTCTGTGCGTCGGCACGATGCCCGCGCGCGCCTTGGCGGCAAGATCGCGCAACGCCGCGATCTTGTTGCGCGACACGCCGGCGGCACGCAACGCTTCGTCGCTGGCGCCGTCGATACCGGCGGGCGTCATTTTTTTGCCACGCGGCATCAGTTTTTCCACGCGCCCGACGATGGTGGCCGCGGCCTTGCCGGAAAGCTGCTGGTAGAGGATCGCGCGCGCCAACGCATCGACCGGATCGAAGCGCGCCGAAAAATCGCGATCCAGCGAACCGATCTTCTTCATCCATGCCGCGAGCTTGCGATCGCGCTTGCCGAGGTGCGCATGCGCCAGCGAGAAATCGAATCCGCGCGGAATGACGGTCATGGGAGCTCCGGATGAATCGCGCGCATCCCTGCGTGCAGAATCACAAAGCGCGCATCCTGTCGGCGCTTCTCAATCGCTTTCTCTTCCCGGCCGCATCATTGCAACGCCCAACACGATCCACCCGAAGATGAAAGCCATGCCGCCCAAAGGGGTGATTGTTCCTGTCCAACGCGGCGCGCCCAGGGCCAACGCATACAGGCTGCTGCAGAACAGCACAACGCCGACCGCAAACATCACCGCTGCCACCTTGCCCCAGCGCCCCGGCAGCATCGCCGCGAAACCGAACGCCAGCGTGTGCCAGAAGTGATATTGCCCGGCGGTGCGCCAGATCTGCATGGCGTTCTCCGGCAATGCACCGCGCAAGGCATGCGCGCCGAGCGCGCCCATCGCCACCGCGCTGGCGCCCAGCAATGCGAGCACGATCCCTTGCCAACGCCTGCCCGCGAACGCCTGCGCGCTCATGCGCCCGTCCCGCGCCGCGCGCGCCAGCCGCCATAAGCCAGCGCGATCAGCGTCAGCAGGATCGGCATCAGCAGGATGTCGATGAACTTCAGGCGCGCACCCAGCGTCTCGATGTCGGCATCCAGTTGCCGCTGCACTTCACGAAGTTCCGCGCGGATCTGCAGTTTGCGTTTCACGAACTGGTCCACGGCTTCTTTCTGCGATGCATCGGAACCGCTGCCACCGCGGCCCTGCAACGCGGCGAGCCGGGTTTCCGTATCGGCCAGCTCGACCAGCAATTCGTTCTGCTTGGCCTTGAATTTCTCGTCCGCCGCGCGCCGCAGGTTGTCGACGGTGGTGAACGGGCGATCCGCGACCGCGCGGCGGCCGATCCTGATCAGGTCCGGCGAGCCGGCCAGCGCATCCACCGCGTTGAAGAAGAAGTCACCGTTGTCGGCGAACGCGTTTTCCATGGTCTGTCCGAACGACGATGTGAGCTGCACCCACAGGCGGTCGGAAAGCACGTCGGTGTCAGCCACCAGCACGATCCGGGATTCCGCGGCAGAGTGGGTCAGGTGTCCCGCCTCCGTGCGCTGCGGAAAGGCCGAGACGAAACGGCCGACGACGCGCGCGGCGATCGCGTAGTGCTCGCCGGACGGCGTATACCCGGCGTAGAGCGAAGACGGATCGACCGCCTCGCGCACACGCTGTGCGGACACCACGGTGGCGGCGGCCGAACTCTGGATCAACGGAAGCAGGCGCGTATCGGTGCCTGCGGCCAGTTCGATGCGGCCTGCGCTGGAGACATCGATGGTGCCGAGCGCGGCGGTGATCGGGTCTTCGCGGTTGAGGTCGCCGCCGGAGAAACCGAGCACGGCCGGATGCCGAACCGGCGCGGCTTCCGGATTGGGCTGGATGGTCAACGCGCGATCGCGATCCAGCACCACCTGCGTGGGGTCGAACGTCACGCCCCACGCGCGGAACAGGCGCGGCAGGTCCGCGTCGCGGCCCGCCTCCAGCTCCATGTCCGGGTCGACGAACGCCAGCAGCGCACCACCACGCAGCACGTACTGGTCGATCGCGTACAACGCGTCTTCCGGCCAGTCGCGCGGGCCGACCAGCACAAGCAGGCGCGTCGCGGGATCGATCTGCTTCAGGCCGGCCGGCGACAACACGTGCACGTCGAACAGCGGCTGCAACTGTTGCAACGCCATCCACGGTTGCTGCGTCGCGGGATCGGTGCCGCCCGCGATCGGCAGGGTGCTGAGGACATCGACGCGCGCACGCGTCGCCTGGCTGGTTTCCAGGATCAACTTGGCGAGGTCGTATTCCAGCAGCGGTTCGCGATCCGGGAAGAAAAACGGGATGGCGGCACTGCGGCCATCGGAGAGGTTGCGCGCAGTGAGGCCGAAAAACAGCTTCTCTTCGCCATTGCCGTAAGGCCAAGTGACCAAGCCGGCCGCGGACGCGCGGTCCTCGTCCTCAGAATACGGTTGCGGATCGACCACCTGCACGTGGATGCGTCCGTTCGAATGGCGCGCGATTTCGTCGAGCATGTCGCCCACGCGCTGGCGGTAGGCGCGCAGTTGCGGCAGGTCGCGGCTGGCACGGTCGGAGAAATACAGGGTCACCTGCAATGGCTGTCGCAATGAGGCAACGATCCGCGTGGTGCCCGACGACAGCGTGTACAACCTGTCGGCGGTGAGATCGATGCGTGCGCCGCGCAGCGCCACGGAACTGCCGAGCACCAACAGCACGTACAACGCCGCCAGCAGCAGCAGCGCAACGGAGGCATTCAGGCGCGGACGCTTGCCCCAGTACATCTACGCTCCCCGCTTGGTGTCGAGCACGATCACGCATGCGGTCAGCCAGAACGCGATCGTGAGGATGAAATACGCGAGGTCGTGCAGATCCAGCACGCCGCGCGAGATCGCATTGAAGTGCACGTACAGGCTCAGCTCCGACAACGCGTCCGCGAGCGCAGGCCAACCGAGCGCCTGCAACGGTTCCTGCACCAGCGGATAGCCGGCCATCAACAGCAGGAAACAGATCGCCGCGGTGAGGATGAAGGCGATCACCTGACTGCGCGTCAGCGCCGACACGCATTCGCCGATGGCGAGGAACGCGCCAGCCAGCAACAGGCTGCCGAGATAACCCGCGAGGATCGCGCCGTTGTCCGGGCTGCCGAGGTAATCGATCGTCAGCCACATCGGGAAGGTCAATGCGAGCGCCACGCCGACGCAGATCCAGGCCGCGCAGAATTTCGCAAGCACCGCTTCCCACGGGCGGATCGGCAAGGTCAACAGCAATTCCAGCGTACCGCTGCGGCGTTCCTCCGCCCACAGTCGCATCGCCAGCGCGGGCACCAGCACCAGGTACAGCCACGGATGAAACTGGAAGAACGGCTGCAGGTCGGCCTGCCCGCGTTCGAACAGGCCGCCGAGGTAGAACGTCAACGCACCTGCCAGCAGCAGGAAAATCACCGTGAACAACCACGCGACCGGCGTGATCAGATAACTGCGCAACTCGCGCAGCAGCACGCCGGCGAACGCGCCGCGCCGCAGGCGCCGACTGTCCAGCACATGGGTCGCGTCGCGTCCGCTCATGCCGCCTTCGCCGGTGCGACATGCCCGGTGATGCGGCGGAATACTTCGTCCAGCCGGCCGCGTTCCAGTTGCAATTCGTCGACCTTGATGCCTTGCGCGTCCAGCATGCGCTGGACCTCGCCGAGGATATGCGCACCCGCGCGCGGCAGTACCGTGACGCGCCCGTCGGCCGAATCGATCTCGACCTCGTCCACTTCCGGCAGGCGCGCCAGCAGTTCGCGCAACAGCGCACTGGCAGGCGCGTGGAAACTCACCGCGCCGTGATAGCGCGATTGCGCCTCCAGTTCCGCCGGCGTGCCCTGCGCACGCAGGCGGCCGTCGGCCAGGATCGCCACGCGATTGCAGACCGTGCTGACTTCGTTGAGCGCGTGCGTGCACAGGATGATCGCGCGGTCGCGCGCCATGTCGCGGATCAGCGCGTGCACCTCGCTCTGCTGGTTGGGATCGAGGCCGTCGGTGGGTTCGTCCAGGATCAGAGCGGGCGGATCGTGCAGCAGCGCCTGCGCCAGGCACACACGCCGGCGGAATCCCTTGGACAATGTTTCGATGGTGCGTTCCAGCACCGGCTCCAACTGCAACAATGCGATGATTTCGTCCATGCGGCGACTGCGCGCAATCCCGCCCTTGCCGCGCACGCGCGCGACGAACAGCAGGAACTCGCGCACCTTCATCTCGCCATAGCTGGGCGCGCCTTCCGGCAGGTAACCGAGCGCGCGCCGCGCCGCCAGCGGATCGCGCACCACATCGTGTCCGCACACATGCGCGCTGCCCGAACTCGGCAACAGATAACCGGCGATGATGCGCATGGACGTGGATTTGCCGGCACCGTTCGGCCCGAGCAGGCCCAGCACCTGGCCCGCCGCCACACGCAAATTCAGGTCATCCACGGCCTGCAGCGTGCCGTAGCGCTTGCCGAGATGTGTGGTCTCGATCATCCGCGGATTCTCGCGCAGCCCGACCCCGAAAGCGACAAGCCCGCCAATGGCGGGCTTGTCTGCGAATCACGTGAAGCAGGAAGAATCAATGCCGCTTGTGCTTCGCGGGTTTCTTTTCCTGCTTCTTGGCCTTGTCGTTCTTCTTGGCCTGGTCGCCGGAATCGGCATTCGCCGGAGCGTTGGCGGCGGCCGTCTGCCAGATCGCAGGGTCCAGCGGCGCCAGCGCACCGACCTTGCCGGATGCCTGCTCCGGTGTCTGCTGCGGCGCGTCGCCCTGCAGCGGCAGGAACACGCGGAACTGCTGCTGGTCATAGGCCGCATTCGACGGCGACACCAGTACGTCGTAATAGCGATGCGTGGTGTCATCGAAGGTATAGCCGTGTGTCAAGGCATAGGCCTTCAGCGCCAGGCGCATCAGCGGAATGCCTGCGGGCGTTCCCTGCCAGCCGCCCTCGAGCGCCGGGCCGCCCGGAAGCATGCCCGCGCGCACGTTGCCGTCCACCACCAGATTGCCCTTGGAATCGACCGCGCCCGGCGTCAACGCGGGCGCGGCGCCGGCGGAACTGCCGCTGGCCGGAGCCGCCGCGGAACCGCCGCTGGCGGGCGCGGCAGACGAAGCCGACACCGGATCGCTGCCCGGCGCGTTTTCGGCCTGCGCGGTCAGCTTGGTGAGATCGACAGTCTGCCCGTTGACGGTGAGCGAGGTGGCGTCGATCGGCACCGCGATGTCGAACACGTAGTTCTCGTCGCCGTAGTCCGTGGTCAGCGTGATGCGCGGCCCGGCCTGGTGCACGCCGAGCTTCTTGATCGCAGCATCGATCTGCTCCATCGCCTTGGCGGTGGCGGCATCCACGTCGTCCAGCGTGCGCGGCGCCTGGGTGGAAACGAACAGGATCGGCTGCGCCTGGGTGGCGACGATGCGGGTGTCGATCTTGGTGTAGTCGACATTCGGAATCGTGGCCAGCGTGTTCTGCAAGTCGTTCAGGCCGAACTGGATCAGCGTGTCCGGATCGCCGCGCAGGAACAGGCGCGAGTAACGATCGATCAGGTTCCAGCCGTAATCGACGTCATACGACCAAGTCACCTTGGTGAGGCGCTGGTTGTTCTGCGGCTCCAGCGTCAGCGTGAACTGTTTGTCGTGGCCGCGCCAGTCGCCGTCCATGTCCCATATCAACTGGCCCTGGCCCGTCGGATCGAGATTGCCGGACTTGTTGGTCAGGGTGGACTCCCCGATCTTCTTCGGGTCGCCACTCCAGGTCACCTTGGCGCCGGGACCATAGGGAGCCCCGGAAACCGTGATCTTCACATCGGGGTCTTCGGCCTTCAGCACCGGACCCGCATAATCCGCGAAGCGCCGGAAATTGTTGAGCAGGTCGTAGGTCTGGTGCGGGTCGTGGCTGATCGCCAGCGAACGCTCGATGTGGCCGTGCGAGGGCATGAACAGCCCCACCACGATGGCCGCAAGGAACACCAGGATGATGGCCACGATGAATTCGAGCAATCGCGACATGCCAGCAATCTCCGCGTTTTCTGCATGGATGCGGGAGGACGCAGCGCGTGGCGCGAACCCGCCGCCGCGCACCGCGCGCGGCGAAACATGGATGGTAGCCGCTCCCGGCGTGCGGCGCTATCCACCGGCGCCGCGCCGCGGGAATCCCTTGCCACGCGGGCCGTTGTGCAGCGGCGGCGCCACGCCCCGGCGACCGGCCGTTCGCGACAGGCATCGCGCGGAACACCGCGGAAGCAGCTTGCCGGCGGCTGTATAATCGCCGGATCGCATGGTGGAAGAAGCGGCAAACGTGGTGTCCGACCACGCCGGAGCCGCTGCCGAAGGCGCAACGCCCGTAATCGCTCAGGCCCAAGACCATCACGCGACGGGTGTGTCCGTCTGCCACAGGCAAGGTCGCGACGATTTTGCCGTTGATGCAGCGCAAGGAAGAGCGAGGGCGCGTATGTCGATACGCAACCGCGCGATGACGCAGCGATGCGCAGCGGCAACTCGTCCCGAAGGTCGCAAGACGCGGCCTGCCGGGGGCAGGCGGACACACCCGATAAACTCTGGAGAGACCGGACCGCTTTCGCGGCGGCCGGCGCCGAAGGGGCACGAAGCGCGAGCTTCCAAACTCTCAGGCAAAAGGACAGAGGGGCGCCAAGCGTGCAGCTTCGCACGCGTCGACCGGATGCCCGCCCCATGCCCGCCAACACGCCCTCGCTGCGCGACCTCGAGCAGCACGACGCCTTCATCGAACGCCACATCGGCCCCAACGACGCCGAGATCGCGCACATGCTGCGCGCGGTCGGCCAGGAATCGCTGGACGCATTGACTGATGCGATCGTGCCGCCGGCGATCCGCCAGAAGAATCCGCTGGCGCTCCCGCCGGCAATGACCGAGACCGAGGCGCTGGCGAAGATCCGCGCGATCGCCGACA
>Ga0134126_10000679_pt1 | contig 43073 bp, 44 predicted proteins | sample KB31752_FD_96881 | JGI IMG/M metagenome (GOLD analysis project Ga0134126, IMG submission 96881) | Terrestrial soil microbial communities with excess Nitrogen fertilizer from Kellogg Biological Station, Michigan, USA - KB3-175-2 | ecosystem: Environmental > Terrestrial > Soil > Unclassified ...
CTGATACGTTTAACATGGATCCTGCAAAGGTAGAAGCCGCCATTACCCACAAAACAAAAGCCATTATCCCCGTTCATCTTTTCGGTCAATGTGCTGATATGGATGTCATTATGGATATTGCAAAGCGGCATAATTTATATGTGATAGAAGACACTGCCCAGGCCATCGGGACTGAATATACTTTCAAAGACGGTTCCAAAAAGAAATCAGGCACCATAGGCCATATTGGCTGCACGTCTTTTTTCCCCTCAAAGAACCTGGGCGCGGCAGGCGACGGGGGCGCGGTTTTTACCAATGATGATACTATGGCCAAAAAGATTTCCAGCATTGCCAACCACGGGCAGGGCGACCAGTATTTTTATGATTATATAGGGATTAATTCCAGGCTTGATACCTTGCAGGCAGCCATCCTCCGGGTAAAACTGAAACATCTTAATGAGTATAATAAAGCCCGGCAACGGGCGGCAGCTTATTATGACAAAGCATTTTCCGGCAACCCGCTGTTGCAAACCCCAAAACGCAACCCTGCATCCACACATACTTTCCACCAGTACACGCTAAAGGTGCTTGACGGTAGAAGATCTGAACTGGAAAAACAGCTTAATGATAAGGGCATACCCAATAAAGTATATTACCCCGTTCCCATCCACGCCAGCAAACCCTACACTGATTCATGCAGGTACCGTATTGATGATCTTGAAAACACGCTGGCCGTATCCAACCAGGTTATAAGCCTGCCCATGCACACCGAATTGAGCGAAGAACAATTGAAATATATTACGGATGCGGTGAATGATTGTTCCCGGCCCTGATTGGTCCATTCATTAAACCCTTATATTTAGGTATTTTCCCTAAATTTGCACCCTGTTTTTCAAAAACCAGATGGCCACACTCAGCATTATTATTCCGGCATACAACGAAGGACCTACCATTCACAGGATATTGAACAAGGTGGTGGCTGTAGAGCTTATCGGCGACATTGACAAGGAAATTATCATTGTGAATGATTGCTCTAAGGACAATACCAAAGAGGCGGTTAACGAATTTATCATGGAAAATAATACTGCCCGGGTACGCCTTATTTCCCATGAAATAAATAAGGGCAAAGGCGCCGCGCTGCACACGGGCATAGAGCATGCAACGGGGGATTACCTTGTGATACAGGACGCTGACCTGGAATATGACCCTGAAGAATATAATCTGCTCCTGAAGCCTGTATTAGACGGGTTTGCTGACGTGGTATATGGCTCCCGGTTTATGGGAGGCAACGCGCACAGGATCCTTTTTTTCTGGCACAGTATCGGTAATAAAATGCTGACCGCTGCCTCAAATATGTTCACCAACCTGAACCTCACAGATATGGAAACCTGTTATAAACTGTTTAAAACAGGGATCATTAAAAGCCTCAACCTAAAGGAAGCAAGGTTCGGCTTTGAGCCTGAAGTTACGGCGAAAGTAGCCAGGGTGCCAAACATAAGAATTTACGAAATCGGAATATCGTATTATGGCCGAACTTTTGAAGAAGGAAAAAAAATAAGCTGGAAAGATGGGTTCAGGGCTATATATTGTATTTTGAAGTATAATTTGTTTGATAGGAGCTATTTGAAAATTTGAAAATTGGGGAATTGGGGAATTGGCTGACGCATGAAATAAAATTGTCGTATAGACACGCGAATTGTAGAGACGCAATGCTTGCGTCTCCCTGTGAAGTTTGAAAAATATAGAAAATGAATATATCAGTTGTAGGAACGGGGTACGTTGGGTTGGTAACAGGCACATGCTTTGCCGAAACCGGTAACAATGTTGTTTGCGTTGATAATAATATTGAAAAGGTACATAAACTCCAAAAGGGAAAGATAACTATTTATGAGCCCGGCCTTGATACGCTTTTTGAAAGGAATATCAGCCAGGGCAGGCTTAAGTTTACTACCAGCCTGGCAGAAGGCATAGAAGATGCAAAAATTATTTTTCTCGCCTTGCCTACCCCTCCGGGTGCAGACGGGTCGGCTGATCTGAAATATGTACTGGAAGTGGCGAAACAACTTGGGCCGCTGTTAAAAGACTATACTGTTATCATTGATAAAAGTACCGTGCCTGTAGGAACTTCAGAAAAAGTAAGGGCCGAAATTGCCAAAGGCGCCGCAGTTCCCTTTGATGTTGTTTCAAACCCGGAATTCTTGAGGGAGGGAGTTGCGGTGGAAGATTTTATGAAACCTGACAGGGTGGTGATAGGTACTGGCAGCGACAGGGCAAAAGAACTCATGGAAAAACTCTATGCGCCTTATGTGCGCCAGGGCAATCCCGTGATTTTCATGGACGAGCGTTCGGCAGAGCTTACCAAATATGCCGCCAATGCTTTTCTTGCCGCCAAAATCACTTTTATGAATGAAATCGCGAACCTTTGTGAAAAAGTGGGGGCTAATGTAGATGATGTGCGCAGGGGCATCGGTTCAGACAGCAGGATTGGCAAACGTTTCCTTTTTGCCGGGATAGGTTATGGCGGAAGCTGTTTCCCGAAAGATGTGCAGGCCCTTGGCAAAACATCGGAAGAAAACGGTTATGATTTTAAAATCCTTAATGCAGTCATGGATGTTAACGCTAAGCAAAAGACAATGCTTCTTCCAAAACTGGCTGCTTACTTTGAAGGGAAGCTCTCGGGGAAAAAAATTGCGCTTTGGGGACTTGCTTTTAAGCCGAATACAGATGATATAAGAGAGGCTGCTTCCCTGAACAACATTAATGCTTTGCTTGAACTTGGGGCTGTTATTACTGCATACGACCCGGAAGGGATGGAAAATGTAAAAAACCTTATCGGCGATAAAATCAAATATGCCAAAGATCAATACCAGGCCGCCGAAGGAGCTGACGCCATCATGATCATGACGGAATGGCCTGTTTTCAGGACTCCTGATTTTGAACTTCTGGCAAAAACAATGAAAAATAAAGCGATATTTGATGGCCGGAACCTGTTTGAGCCTCATGAGATGAAGCAAATTGGTTTTCATTACGAATCAATTGGCAGGACGCCGGCAATCATACATTCAGAAGTGTTTTCAGAAAACCAATAATCCTATCCGGGATAAGCTATAAAGAAATGAGAAAAAGAATTTTAATAACGGGCGCGGCGGGCTTTTTAGGGTCGCACCTATGTGACAGGTTTATTAAAGAAGATTACCATGTTATAGGCATGGATAACCTGCTCACGGGAAACGTGAGGAATATTTCACACCTGTTTAAACTCGAAAATTTCGAGTTTTACCATCACGATGTTTCAAAATTTGTGTTTGTGCCGGGGCAGCTTGATTATATCCTCAATTTTGCCTCCCCCGCCAGCCCGATTGATTACCTGAAAATGCCCATACAGACCATGAAAGTTGGTTCCCTGGGCACTCATAACCTGCTCGGGCTTGCCAAGGCGAAAGGAGCGCGCATCCTGGTGGCTTCCACATCTGAAGTATATGGAGACCCCAACGTTCATCCACAAACCGAAGAATACTGGGGCAACGTTAACCCCATCGGTCCACGCGGTGTGTATGATGAAGCCAAACGGTTCCAGGAAGCGATAACGATGGCCTATCACCGCTTTCATGGTGTACAAACCAGGATCATCAGGATTTTTAACACATACGGGCCGCGGATGAGACTGGACGATGGCAGGGCTTTGCCAACTTTTATGGGGCAGGCGCTTCGTAAAGAAAACATATCTGTATTTGGCGATGGCAGCCAGACACGATCTTTCTGCTATGTTGATGACCTGGTAGAAGGTATTTACAGGCTTTTGCATAGCGATTATACACTGCCGGTAAACATTGGCAATCCGCAGGAGATCACCATAAAAGACTTCGCCGAAGAAGTAGCCAGGCTGGTGGGCACAGGATGCAAAGTCATTTATGAGCCGCTGCCAACGGATGATCCAAAACAAAGGCAACCTGATATAACCAAAGCAAAGGAAATTCTCGGATGGGAGCCAAAAGTAGGACGAGAAGAAGGATTGAAAATCACTTTGGATTACTTCAAATCCTTACCGGAATTTGCGTAAACAATGTGATAATGTGTTGATGTGCTGATGAAATACTTCGCTCACCCAACTGCAATAGTTGACAATGGTTCACAAATTGGCAAAGACACTAAGGTCTGGCATTTTTCACATGTCATGCCTGGTGCTGTTATAGGTGAAAACTGCATCATCGGCCAAAATGTTTTTATTGCAAACGGAGTAACAGTAGGCAACGGGGTCAAAATTCAAAATAATGTTTCATTATACACCGGGGTTATCGTAGAAGACGATGTATTCCTCGGGCCGAGCATGGTGTTTACCAATGTGATAAACCCACGGAGCTTTATTGAAAGGAAATCTGAATACAGGCAGACCTTTATCCGGAAAGGTGTAACGATTGGGGCCAATGCTACTATTATTTGCGGCAATGAAATTGGAGAATATGCTTTTGTTGGGGCGGGAGCAGTTGTTACAAAAAGTGTTAATTGTTATGCATTGGTTTTTGGGAATCCAGCGGTACAAAAAGGCTGGGTGAGCCGTAATGGACATAAATTGATCTTCAACGCTGAAAATATCGCCATTTGTCCGGAGACGGGTGAAATTTATACCATTGAAAATGGAATTGTATCTTTAAAAAATGGGGAACTGTGATGAGTTATAAAATAATTATTACCGGCGGAGCGGGCTTTATCGGTAGCCACCTGGTGCGACATTTTGTGAATAAGTACCCTGATTATTCAATCATCAATTTAGATAAGCTCACGTATGCCGGCAACCTTGAAAACCTGAAAGACATAGAAGATAAATCCAATTATGCATTTGTAAAAGGTGATATTTCCGATGCAGCATTTATTAATAACCTTTTTGAGACGGAGAACCCGGATGCAGTCATTCACCTGGCCGCAGAATCACACGTGGACCGTTCTATTCTCAACCCGGGAGATTTTATCAATACCAATATCATTGGCACGCTCAACTTATTAAATGCAGCGCGAAGTATTTGGAACCCGGGCAGTGACAAAAATCTTTTTTATCATATTTCTACGGATGAAGTGTATGGGTCGCTGGGCAAGGAGGGATATTTTACGGAGGAAACCGCTTATGACCCGCGTTCCCCTTATTCGGCTTCCAAGGCAGGATCAGACCATCTCGTCAGGGCATTCTTTCATACCTACAATATGCCTGTTGTAGTTTCCAACTGCTCAAACAATTACGGGCCTTATCAATTCCCTGAAAAGCTGATCCCGTTAATGATCCATAACATTGTCAACCGGAAAGCATTGCCGGTTTATGGACAGGGCGCGCAGACCCGCGACTGGCTCTGGGTGTTGGACCATGTTTATGCCATTGATTTGATTTTTCACAAAGGAAAGGTGGGCGAAACCTATAATATCGGCGGCAGCAACGAGTGGCAAAACATCAACCTGGTGAATACGATTTGCAGCATCATGGACAAAAAACTAAACAGGAAAACGGGAGATTCTGCCAAACTCATTACTTTCGTAAAAGACCGTGCAGGCCACGATATGCGATATGCCATTGACGCATCAAAAATTAAGAATGAATTGGGATGGAAGGCTTCTATAGGTTTTGAACAGGGCCTGGAACAAACGATAGACTGGTACCTTGCCAATGAAGAATGGCTGGAGCATGTCACGAGCGGGGCGTACCAGAACTACTACGAAAAGCAGTATGAGGAACGATAGGATTTTACACCTATGAAAAAAATTCTTCTCACGGGAGCAAGCGGTTTTTTAGGCGGTAACTTTTGCCATTTGTATGCCCATCAGTTTGATATCCATGCCATACACAATGGTCACCCGGTCCAAGACAAAAATGTTAAATCCCATCAAACAGATATTACGGATTCAGCTGCACTTGAAGCGTGTTTTCATCAGATAAACCCGGATGCCGTTATCCACCTTGCGGCATATTCTGATCCTAACAAATGCGAGCTTCAACCTGAAGTCTCTGAAAAAATAAATATTGAAGCGTCAGAGAACCTGGCATACTTGTGCAAAGAAGCTAAGATACCCATGCTTTTTTCTTCAACCGACCTTGTATTTGACGGCAAAAACGCACCCTATAAAGAAAGCGATCTTCCCGTCCCTGTAAACGTTTACGGTCTTCACAAATCCATTGCAGAGCACTCTATCCTGGACATATATCCGGAAGCCACGATTTGCAGGCTGCCGCTGATGTATGGCACTGATTTCGGACATAAACCAAACCTGCTTCATCAAATACTAAAAAAATTAACTGAAGGTGAGGAGCTAAAATTATTTACCGATGAATACCGGTCTGTAGCCTCAGCAAGAGATGTTTGTGCGGGTTTGATATTATGCCTGGAACATCCGGGGCAGATATTTCATCTTGGTGGGGATGAAAGGATTTCAAGATATGGTTTCGGAAAACTCATTTGTGAAATATTTGACTTTGATAAAGATTTAATTGTGAAGTCGAAACAAAAAGATGTACAAATGCCTGCCCCGCGGCCAAAAGATGTTTCATTGAGCAGCGAAAAAGCAAAAAGCATGGGATGGAAGCCGGGAAATATAAGAGATGAATTAGAGGGAATAAAAAAAGAAATGGAATCGAAATTGTAATGAGATATCAGAACATAAGTTATAGGTTTTTTCTAAGTGTCGTAACCTTCTTATTGCTTTTTAGCATTTCTGCCATGGCCCAATCCAATCCCGATAGCCTCGCCCATACTCTTCTTTGGAAGATAACCGGCAATGGCGCCAAATCGCCATCCTATTTGTACGGCACCATGCACACGGGCGATGACAGGGTCTTCAGGCTGCAGGATTCTGCATTGATAGGATTTGATTCTGTACAGGAGTTCGCCATGGAAATAAATATGGATTCCATAGACAACGCTGCGATGGCACAGGAAATGAAACTTCCTGACGGACAAACATTAAAGCAGCTTCTCGGGGGTGCAGATTATAAACTGGCCGGCAAGTGCCTGATGAAAAGCGCCGGGGTTCCTATTTTCCTGTTGAATACCATCAGGCCGATATACGTATGGGTATTTATAGCCGAAGGCAGGCAAAGCAAAAAAGATGTATTGGACACGTATTTTTTTAAACTGGCAAAAAAAGAAAATAAAAAAATCATTGGCCTGGAAAAAGCCGAAGACCAGATGAAACTTTTGATGGCTATACCTATTGACAAGCAAGTTGAAATGTTGCGGCAGGGAATCCATGATTATGGCGCTATGAAATCATCTATGGAAGAGACAACGATAGATTATTCTGACGCCGACCTGAATAAACTCCTGAAGGAAACCGAAAGCGATACCAGCATGGGCGCAAATTTTATGCAGGATTTTATTTACAAACGCAACCAGGTAATGGCCAACGGAATGGAGCGGGTTATGCGTTCCGGCAAAACGCTTTTTACGGCAGTAGGAGCAGATCACTTGCCCGGGCAAAAAGGGATCATTTCATTACTGGAAAAAGATGGTTATACAGTAACCCCGGTTATGAGCAAGAATTTTTTGAAGGCGAAGGATGTGAAGAGAAAGGTGAAATAATTTTCATTCAATACACCTTCTCTACCTCCACTTCTTTACCATTTTCAAATGGACCTTTTTCCTTGACAACCAACTTATAGCTAAAAGTATATTCTCCTGTTTTTAGCTTTTCAATAAAGAAATCAGCGCTATTGCTGCCGAAGCTTTGTTCTATACTGAGTCCATCGCGAAAATGAACCGCTGCTTTGTCCACCGGCTGCTCTGTATTTTCATCAACCGGGCTTTGTACAAGCACATAATCAATGTCTTTGGAGGTCTTAACCACAAGGTTTACCTTTAAAGAATCCCCCTCTTTAAGGTCTGTTTTCTTTGAGAGCAATTCCCATTTTACCCCATTCTCCTTCGTTAAAAAATAAACCTGTTTAGTGGCGGTTATCCCTTTAACATCAACTCCGCTACTCTTCTTTTGGTTATACTGCATGGTGATATCCACCCAGGCCGTAGTATCCGAATCGGTTTGTATTTGTATGTGTTTCAGGCGGCTGGTAATTTCTTTGTCCTTCCATACACGATACCAGTACCCCGAACCTTGCCCGGAACTTACATCTAACGGTTTACCACTCACCGTTATCTTCGGAAAGTTATTGGTTATGACCGAATCATCATCATTTCTCAGGAGCGCGTATACTGCGTCTGCCGTAGCAGTACTTGTCGTCCACCTGTCTGGTTGTTTCAATCTCAAAAGCCATTGTTTCATGCCTTCCAGGGTCCGTGTTTCCGGAGCTGGGAAACGCATGATGTTATACCCCTCAAGCAGCATGGCCTGGGTTTCAATTTTTTGTGTGGTATTGCCGGAGTTTTCTTTCCAGTAAACACCCTTATCATGAGAATGAACAGCCTGGCTGTCAATGGCCCTGAACATTTTAATATAAACCGTATCTTCCCCCTGCCTGTAGAATGCCGATACCAGCCTGGCCTTTTCCAGTAAGGAACGAGACCGCCAGTTGGCCCAGCACTGTTCCTGCCAATAATAGAGCGGCCTTTCAGCTTTTACCCCAATCGGCAGCCCGTTCCAGAATGTACGGGAATATAAATAGGCGATTATATCAGACGTAAGATGGTTGTCTTTCAGGTTTTCTTTTTTGCTTACAATATCCTCATAATCATTGGTCATCTGCTCGTCCATGTAGCTAAAGGCATGCATCCCCATGTCATTCAGCCTGTCAGAATACTTATCATAAATATGCATATCAAACAACCTTCCTATACCCGTGCAGATCAACTGTGTAATATACCTGTTGCCCTTCATTCCCGGGAACCAGGGCCAGCTCCCGTCCGCTAACTGGGATTGTTGAAGTTTTAGAATTTCATCACCCATTCTTTGATTGATGACCGTGGTATCAAACATATACCCTATCCTCCTGTGCATTTCATTTTCAGGCCTGTTGCCCGGTTCTTTCTTCCAGTAAGCCATCAGCACATCCAGGCCTACTTCCTTGTTTAAAAGGTAGAGCGCAACAGAATTTGCAAAATAGGCATTCAAAACCTGTTCGGTTGACCCGTTTTGTTCATCAATAAGGTATGGCAAAGCCTCTATGGCAAACCAGATAGGGCTTTTGGCCATTTCCATGGTCATGGAAAAAGGTTTCCTGCAATGATAAGACTCTTTGAAATGAAATTTTTTGGACTGCTTTCTTATTACAAAAAAGGGGATTGACTTTGAGATAATACCATGATTGGACGTGACCCTTTGAGATTCAATACTTTGTCCAAATGCGCTGAAATAAAATAAGGAGAGAAAAATGATGAAGGAATAAGTAAGGTATCTCATTTTGTGGTACGTCAATCCGGATTCCAATAATATTACAAATTAACGCAAATAGATTTGACAACTCTTAAAAAGTTGACAAATTCCAACCTCAACCACAAAAAAACCCGACCCGAATAATCGGGACGGGTTCCTTTCTTAAAAAAACAGAGATTTACATGAGGTTACTTACGGTTTATTGTATCTCAATAACCTTGCCAGATTTTTCAGGGGCTGATTTTTCTATACTGATTTCAAGGATGCCATTTTTAAAACCGGCCTTAATTGACTCAGTATCGACGTTTTTTGGAAGGTTAAAGCTCCGTTTAAATTTTCCATAAAAACTTTCTACCTGGTAAAATTTTTCGTTTTCTGCGGTTTCCTGTTGTTTGCGTTCTCCGCTCACAATAAGTTTGCTGCCTTCTATTTCCAGGTTTACATTCTCTTTTTCCAGGCCTGGAAGCAGTACATGCAGTTCGAATGATTTTTCTTTTTCAAGAATATCTACCCTGGGACGGAAGTTGATTTCTTTGTCATATTCCGGAAGTGTTTCGGAAAGAAAATTATCAACCAGCCTTGAAAAGTTCCTGGGGTTGCAAACATCGGAAAGCAAGTTTCCATTATTAAATTTAACGTGTGTCATAATCTTATTAATTTATTTTTTTGTTATGCCACGGATATTTCAAATGGCATACCAACCATAAAATTGGCGGATTAGCTGACAAATTGTAAAATACTTGTGACATAATATGCTAATATATAGCTCATTACTGAAATTCTGTCCTGACATGGATACAATTTGACAGGATATATTGCCACGAAGGCCCAAAGTCGCTAAGTAAGCATCTTTGCTCCTTCGTGCCTTTGTAGCTTAATTTTTCGGCTTGGGCTGAAGCGGCCTGAACTCAATCGTTGTGGTAAGGAAATTATCCGATGTTTCAAGCGCCCTGACGATCTGTAGCGCCACTTCTTCGGGTTTTAACATGTTGTCGTGAGGCTTCACAGCAGGCGAATTACGGAAAAAGTCGGTTTTGGTAGACCCAGGATATACACAGGTTACTTTCACGCCAAAATCGCGAAGTTCCTTATATAATGATTCTGAAATGCCCCTCACTGCATGTTTTGACCCGCAATATGCGGCAACCCATGCCATCCCTTCCTGGCCTGCCGTGGAAGATATGTTTACAATATGCCCATATTGCTGCTTTTTCATAACCGGGATAATATGGCGGCAGGTATAGTAAATGCCAAACACGTTCACTTCAAATATCTCGCGGAACTGCTCAAGTGGCATTTCTTCAAAAGCGCCAAAATATCCCAGTCCGGCATTGTTTACCAGTACATGGATTTCATCGCCCAGGATATTTTTTGTCTTATTAAAAGCAGCTTCTACCATGGCGGCATCCCTGATATCCGTTTCAAAAAAATGAAAATTTTGATTCCCGATATCCGGCCTATTCATTCCCCAGCCTGCTACTATCGCACCCTTATCAAGTAGCTGTTCTGTAAGCGCCTTCCCTATCCCTTTGCTGACACCCGTTACAATTGCTATTTTGTTTTTTAAGTCCATGTTGATTTATTGTTTTTGTCTAACGCCTAATGCCTGACCACTAACGACTTTTTTTTCAAATTTCCCCTTTCTTTATTAATAATAGTATGGGTTCTTTTCATTTGACTTATTTTTGTCCGTAAACTGATCCTCTTTTTGAAACTCTTTTTCACAAAACACCGCTACTACTTTTTATTCCAGGCTATTGCGCTGGCAGTCTTCGTGGGGTTCAGCAGATTCGCCGAAGCGGGGCTCAATGACGGCGACAGTATTACACATTATTATATATCAAGGTATTCCTGGCAATATCCGCATTTGTTTTTGGATAACTGGGGCAAGCCATTTTTTATTTTGCTCAGTTCGCCATTTGCACAGTTCGGCTATGGAGGCATCCAGTTTTTCAATATTCTTTGCGCAGTAATATCTTCCTGGTTTTGCTACAGAACTGCTGAAAAACTTGGCATAAAATGGGCCTTCGTGGCTCCCGTATTCCTGCTTTTTACGCCTGTTTACCTGGCGGCGATTCCATCAGGCCTCACTGAAATTTTGTTCAGTCTTGTTTTAATTGTATCAATCTACTTAATGGTTAACAATAAATACATTGCGTGCGCCATTGTCATTTCCTTTCTCCCTTTTTGTCGAACAGAAGGAGTGCTTATTATCCCTGTTTTTGGGTTAATGATGCTGTTGAAAAGGAAGCTGAAAGCCATACCATTTTTATTATCCGGTTTCTTCATCTACTCCTGCATCGGATATTTTTATTACCACGATTTTTTATGGATCATGCATACCAACCCATATCGTACAACCGATGTTTATGGGCACGGAACCCTTGATTTTTTCTTTAAATCACGCAGCGCCATTTTCAGTGATTTACTTGCGACTATTTTTGCAATAGGCACCGTCGTGCTTGGGTTTCGCCTGGTTAAGGCCGCTATAAATAAAAACATACCCACAAATCTTATTATTGAATGTCTTGTGGTGTGGGGATCGTTCGCGATTTACTTTACAGCACATTCCATTTTTTGGTATAAAGGATTATTTGGCTCGGCAGGTATGTGGAGGGTGATGGCCGGCATTGCCCCGGCATTTGCATTGGTTACACTTATTGGGTTCAATTTTGGCATTCCCTTTTTCAAAAGAGTCTTCTGGCTGTATTATGGTGTTGCTATTATATTGATAGCCATCGTTCTCATTGATGCTATCCATAGAATTCCCCAACACCTCTATGGAGGCAAAATAGCCGTCCGCAATGCCTGCGACTGGGTGAAACAAAATAATCTCGAGTCCCGTAAGATATATTACTCTGAGCCCTTTACCAAGATGTGCCTTTCTTTAAACCCTTACGATACCGTCACATCCAAAGAGCTCATGTATGTTGACCGCACTAATGTGGGCGCCGACATGCCCCCTAAAAGCATCATTATCTGGGAACCAGGCCTTGGCCCGCGTGAAGATGGAATACCGCTCACAAAATTGACAGAGAACCCAAAGTTTGTTTTCTTAAAAAAATTTGAAGCGGCACATGATATGATGGGAAATGAGAAATATACAGTCTGGGTTTTTGAAAGGAGGTGACTAAGCTAAATTGCCGTTATTATACCCCTTAATCTTCTCTATCAATCCCTTCCCCTCTTCGAAAACCTCTGCTTTATCTATCTTCAATCCTATCGGTGCATATTTCACCATTTCGCAACGCTCAATCAGGCCGAGATAGGATGTTATCAGGTCTTCGGGGACAGAATTTTGTTCAAGTGTGGTTTGTATTGCGGAGTACGACAAGTCTGAAAAGGATATGTTATAAGTCTGGCATATAAAGGCGTACAGCGTATTCAGCATGGCGGTAAAAAATCCATCATGCTCGTCATGCAAAGAAAGGCTTTCTGCTTCTGCAAGATAGAGTGTGTAATCCTTTTCTGCATAGGTTTCTTCAGGTTGGATATAAGTTGGTTCTGGCAATTTCACTTTTCGCTTTGCAAACAAAAGGACTGCCGAAAGCAATACCAAAGAACTGGCAAGCAGAATGCCCCACTTCAATAAAGAATTGTTTTCATTTGGTTTCGAAGAGGTTGAGGCGGTGGTAGAGGCTGCATTTTTATTAGCTTCCACCGTAACGGTAATGGGCTGTGTTTTTGATTCAAAGTATTTTTTTTCGGCTGGGTCGTAAAATGAAAAGGCGAGCGAAGGGATTTCAAATTTCCCGGCTTTATGCGGCATCAGGGTATATTCAAAAGCGCGTGTGCCAGTCAGGTTGTCGCCGGTGCGGTCAAATTTATCAACCGTTTTAGGATCATATACTTCCACATCCGGCGGGAGGTTCAATTTCAGGGGTTGTAACAGGCTTAGGTTTCCTTCGCCGCCAATGGTCAGCGTGTAGGTCACAGGTTCATTTGCTTTTACGGGGTTTGGTGTTGCAGAGACAGAAAGCGCCGCTTTACCCACCATCCCGGTAAAAGACGCCGGTTTTCCTCCATCCGGAAGCGCAGTTACATTTACAGTCAGCGGATCGCTTTTGATATCCTTATGAAAAGGTACCGCATTCATATCAAAAAAATCGCCAAACATATCAGAAAAGGGATCAGAGGGATCGTGTTTTTTTGGCAATATCATCTGCCCCTCACATTCAATTTCCAGGGGGTCAACGCTAAGCATCCCAGTCTTTTGTGGGAACAGTAAAATTTTCCTGATGCTATACACCAGGTACTGTTTGCCTTTATACGTTTGTCTTGAAGCATTGATCTGTTTGGGCTCAGTTCCGTTTTCCACCCAGAAGCCTGTAAAATTTGGCATCCCCGTTATCGTTGGCGCTGAGATCCTTATGTTATTTGCGGCGTATAGGTAATAGGTTACCGCGATAGCTTCGCCGCGCACAGCAGTTGTTTTATTAGCCGACGCCATTAAAAACAGGTCCCCGGAATTTGCCGTAGAACCATTTGGGTTTTTGTTCTGGCCAATTGCCTGCTCACGGGATATATCCAGGGTTAGGGAATTTGAATACACCTTTTGGCCGTTGACCTGGATGGAAGCAGGTTGAAGAACAGTTTTCCCGGCCCTGACGGCCTGTAACACATAACTGTATGAGGAACTTCTGGATACCTGGCTGCCTATACTGATGCTGTTTGAAACATTTGGCCCTGAAATAATCCTGAAATTGGTAAAAGCAGGCGGCTGAAATTGAGACCCGCTTACCCCGCTAAGGGTATAGCTTACGGTTACTATATCCCCGGTTTCCAGCGAATTATGATCTATGCTGGCTATGAACTGTTGTGCTTTAGTTCCAGCTGCTATTGCAAAGAAGGATAAAAATAATGCGATCCTTATAATTCTGTTTTTCATGTTCTGCTACCAGGGTTTATCGGTTCTATAGGGTGCCCCTTTGCGACTGTCAAACAACCGCTGCCTGATTTTTTCTTCGTTATTGTTAATCGCGCTCAAAATCTGTTCCGCTTCTGCATCGCTCATGCCGCTTTGGTCGTGAGATGGTGTGTTTTTGTATTGAGGATTTTGGTTTTGACCATTTTGTGGGGAAGGCTGGTTGTTTTGCCCGGGTTTATTTTGCTGGTCACTATTTGATTTATTCTGTGCCGTTTGTTGTTTCTGCTGCTGTCTTTGCTTATTATTTCGTTTGGCAATAGCATAGCTCAGGTTGTATTTGGCATGGAGGTCATCGGGGTTTATTTTCAATGCCTTTTTATAAGCATTGATGCTGCTTGCATAATCATCTTGCTTTAAATAGCTGTTTCCCAGGTTATAATATCCTTGTTCTTGTTTTGCCCTGTCTTTTTCAAGCCCGGCAGCACGGTCAAAATACCCGGTGGCTTCTTTGTACTTGCCTTGCTTAAACAGGGCATCTCCTTTGTTAAAATTCGCACCATAGGAGTCAGGTTCTTTATTAAGGGCATCACTATATGACTTTTCGGCAGCATCGTATTTCTGTTTGTTGTAGCTGCGGTTCCCTTCTTTTAAGAGACTGTTTACCTGCGCCTTCGCATGGCAGGATGCAAAAGCTATCAATAACATTGACAATGAGTATATTACCGTCTTATATTTCATCTTTAATTTTAGTTCCTATCATTCCATTTTTGACTACAGTCTCCATTAACAGCAAAAATAATGCTGCTCCTGCAAACCACTGAAAACGGGTTTCTTTTAAATCAAACAATTCAAAATCTTCTTCGCCTTTTGAAAATGAATTTAGATCATGGACCATTTTATCCTCAATATTACGGTCAGCATTATAAAAGGTTCCATGCGCCTGGGCAACAATGTTCTTCAACTGGCCATCATCCATTTTGCTCACAACTGTCTCGCCATTATTGTCTTTCAGATAGTTTTGCAGCAACCCGTTTTCATATATGGGTATTGGGGCGCCATCCGCAGTTCCCGCGCCAACCGCCATGATAATAACTCCCTTTTGCCCTGCCTCTTTGGCTGCCTTTATGGCATCGCCTTCATGGTCTTCTCCATCGGTAATAAGGATAATTATTTTGGATGCGGCATTGTGCGCCGGCTGGACTGCACCATTCGGAAATAGCAGGTCCTCTGATGTTTCTATCGCTCCTTCTATGGCCGTGCCCTGCTCCTGGATGATGTTGGTATTTATATTAGCCAGGAACAATTTCATGGCGTTGGCATCTGTGGTGAGGGGCATTTGTACATACGCGTTCCCGGCAAAAACCACCAGGCCCAGTTTATTGCCGGCCAGTTTCTCAGTCAGTGCATTTACGAGATGGGTAGCCCTGTCCAGGCGACTTGGTTTTATGTCTTGTGCATCCATGCTTTTAGAAACATCAAGCGCAAAGACTACATCAAGTCCGTTGGTTTTGCCTTTCACGGGTTTTGAAGTACCTACCGGGTTTGCGAGAGCTATTATAATAGCGGCCAATGACAACAAGAGCAGAATAGCGCTGGTAAGGTATCCGAGGTTTTTATAGCCAGGCAGCAAAAGAGGCAAAAATGAAGGGTTGGCAATAGCTGCCATTTTTCTTCTTCGCCATCGTATATAAAGCCACAATAAAGCTATCCCCGGCAGCAGCCACCAGGCATAGTTGAAATATTCTGTATTAGCGAATTGCAATCCTTAAATTTTTTAATTCAGCGTCTTAATAATGGCATACCTGCACAAATATTCAATCCCAATAAATATAAACGCGGCTATAAGCCAGGGAAAAAACACATCGGTTTTTTGTTCAAAGGCGCTGCTTTGGATTTTTACTTTTTCAAGCCTGTCTATTTCTTTATATATATTGCGAAGCGCTTCATTGTCAGTGGCCCTGAAATATCTGCCTCCCGTCATGGTTGAAATTTTTTGAAGCAGCGCCTCGTCAATATCCGTAGAAATGGAGGCGCCTGTACCTGGTAGTTCAAGCTCACCGCCGTTGATGCTTCCTACCCCGATAGAATAAATTTTTACATGGTATTTTACCGCAAGGCCTGCCGCAGTGAGCGGGTCAATAGAGCCGCTGTTATTTACCCCGTCTGTGAGCAGGATCACCACCCGGCTTTTGGCATTGCTTTCACGCAGCCTGTCCACGCTCGTGGCCAATCCCATCCCAATAGCGGTACCGTTTTGAAGGAAATCCGGGCTGACCCTGGAAAGCTCGTTGATAACAATATTATGGTCTATGGTAAGCGGACAAAGCGTAAAACTTTCCCCTGCAAAAACCACGAGCCCTATGCGGTCATTAGGACGCATATTGATAAATTCCGTTCCGATCCTTTTGGCCGCCTCAATTCTATTAGGCTTAAAATCCTGGAGTTCCATGCTGCGGGAAAGGTCGGTAGCCATAACGATATCTATGCCTTCTGAATCAATGGGCTGTACCCCGAAACTGGTTTGTGGCCGGGCCAAAGCAATGATGATCAGAATAAGTGCCATTGCCCGCAGAAAAGGGATAAACTTCAATGCCCTGATTTTAAGGTCAGGTTTAACAGCCACAGCGCCAGGCAACCCGGGCATTAAAAGGACAGAGCCACTCTTCCTAAAATTTCTCGACGATACATAAAGCACCGCAGGAACAAGTACCAACAAGAGTAAAAACCAGGGGGAGGCAAATGTAATTCCGTTGAACAAGATCAATCAATATGATAAACGTCTCGCAAAATTACCAATAAGTAGGGTATAAGGTTCATTGATGCTTCCGGATCATCCACATTTCACCCTTTTACCTAACGACAAATTTTTTTTTGCTATTCTGGAACAATGTTACAACATTAGATGTTATAACATTTAATTAACGTTCAAAAACTAAAATTAAAACAAATGGAAACTTTAGAAACAACACCCACCGCAACCAAAACAACCTGGAACCTGGACCTCATTCATTCAAACCTCGATTTCAGTATAAAGCACCTGATGGTCAGTAATGTGAGAGGCTCCTTTAAGGATTTCAGCGTAAACGTCATTACAGATGACAATGAATTTACAAGCGCGAAAATTGAAGCAAAAATTGAGACCGGCAGCATCCATACAGGACAGGAACAAAGGGAAGGGCACCTTAAATCCGCCGACTTTTTTGATGTAGAAAAATACCCGGATGCAACTTTTAAAAGCAAATCCATTGAGAAAACCGGGAATGAAGGCGAATATAAAGTGAATGGAAACCTCACCGTTAAAGGCGTGACCAAACCGATAACGCTTGATGTAGAATATAATGGCGCCGCCACAGACCCTTATGGAAATAAAAAGTCAGGTTTTGATTTTAAAACCGTTATAAACCGTTCAGACTTTGGAATTAACTTTAATTCCCCTTTAGATTCAGGAGGGGTAATGCTGGGCAACGATGTGAAAATTTCCGGCGGACTGGAACTGACAAAGCAAAAGGAAGCCTAAGAGTCTTTTAAAAACCTGCTCTAACATTCTCCAATTGGAGTTCTGCAAGAGCAAAATGAATTTAAGGATGAGGCTCTGTATTCCAATAAAAGCTAAATTGCAGGCTTATTATTGTTGATATGGCAAGACAGAAAAATCGTTCATACCGTGATGCCGGAATCCTGGTTTTGCGACTGGGTTTCGGCATCATGTTTATGTTTCACGGTTTCCCTAAAATTATGGGTGGAACTTATGAATGGGAAAAAGCAGGGACAGAAATGCAGGCGCTTGGCATTAGTTTTCTTCCTGCTTTCTGGGGCTTTATGTCTGCCTTTGCAGAGTTTGTTGGGGGTACCCTGCTGATATTAGGGCTTTTTACAAGGGTCTTTGCGGTATTAATGTTTATTAATATGATAGTAGCAGCAGTATCACACCTTACTAAAGATCCTGCCCTGCTGGCTTCAGCATATCCTATAGAAGATGGCATTGTATTTCTAAGCCTTATCATTATGGGCCCGGGGAGGTATAGCCTTGACGCCATGATAACCGGCTGATAAAATTTATAAATAAAAAGCGATGCAGCTCGAGGAAGAAATAAAACAGGAAAAGTTTAAAACGCAGGAGCAGAAACTTACCGTAAACCTCATTTTTACGTATTACTGGCTTCTGGACAGGTTGAAAGACCGTTTGCGCCCGCACGATATATCTATGCAGCAATACAATGTTTTGCGGATTTTGCGGGGCCAGGGCAATAATCCTGCAACTATAAACCTGCTCAAAGAAAGGATGCTCGACAAGAGCTCTGATGCCAGCCGCCTCGTGGAACGGTTAAGAGTGAAAGGTTTGGTGGAACGCATTACATGCCCCATGGACCGCCGCGCTGTTGAGATCAGGATATCAGGCAAGGGACTGGATTTACTTAAAAAAATTGATGATGAAGAAAAGCAGGCAAATGAGGTTTGCCATTCTTTAAAATCCCAGGAAGTCCGCAACCTTAACGACCTGCTGGATAAGTTAAGGGACTGATCCTTTTAAATTTGCAATACTTAAGTTATGAAAGATAAAAGCGGGCAACAAACCAAATTGTCCGTAAAGAATATGGTTTGCCACCGGTGTGTTCTTGCCGTGGAAGATATATTGCAAAAGGAAAAAATCCCTTACGTAAAAGTGCTTATCGGCGAGATTTATTTAATGGGTGATATTACTCCCGGGCAAAGGGAAACCCTCGATAAAAAACTTGAAGAAGTTGGCCTTGGGCTGATTGACGGCCACGCGTGGGTATTAATAGAAAAGGTTAAAAAACTTATTATCAGCAGGGTGCAAAAAGGCAAGGAGGCCGAACCAAAAAATAAAAAACTATCAGATTATCTTTCAAGTCATTTGCACCATGAATATACCTACTTGAGCAGCCTGTTTTCTTCAATAGAAGGACGCACCATTGAAAGTTTTTTTATTGAGCAGCGCATTGAAAAAGCAAAGGAGCTTATTGTTTACGGCCAGATGACCCTTTCCCAAATTGCTTTTGAGCTTGAATTCAGTAGCGCTGCACATCTCTCGGGGCAATTTAAAAAGATCAGTGGTTTGTCCCCTTCTTATTTCAAGAAGGTGGGGGACAACAGGCGCAAATCATTAGACAAGGTTTAGCAACCCGCAAAGAACCCAAAATTGTATAAGCATTTCCCAAATTTATGTAACGAAGGCAGCAGCGCGGCGCAATACCTTTGTATTGTAAATTTTAAATAAATAAAGTTATGAAAGTTTCAATTATTATGGTTTCGCAAACCGACAGCGGCTGCGATAATCCCAATTGTCCCTGCGGACCTGACTGTCAGTGCGGGCCTGATTGCAGTTGCAGCAAATAAGTTGCCGTAACAATCAAGAACCGGCGCAAACCTTTTCCGCATAGGTTTGCGCTTTTTTTTTGCACCGTCATTTTCTTTCCGACCTTGCCTTAATCTCATCTACCAAAACACCCGAAGCTTCTTCTTTTGTTTTGAGATGGATATAACTCCCCTGCCCTTTATCAGCGATGGCCTGCATTTGTTTAATGGCCATCGGGATTTTGCCCACGCCTACAACAGAGATGATAATTCCTTCAGCGGCCTCGTGCTTTATAAAATTATACAAGGCCGCGTTTGATTTATCCAGATCAAAATCGCCATCTGTTGCAAGGACAATTTCATTGTTTCCGCCTTCAATGAAGTTTTCGGTCGCCACTTTATAAGCTTCCCTTATTCCCTTTCCGCCTTCGGTATTCCCTCTTGCTTTGAGGGCATCAATTTTTGCAGCAATTGCATCCTTATTATCGGCTGTGGTTGAAGCCAATGCGAGGTTTACACCGCTCGCGTATGTTACAATAGATACCCTGTCAATGCTCCGCAAAGAATACAACAGTTTTTTCATGGCTATTTTTACCAATGGCAATCTTTCGGGTGTCATCATGGAGGCGGATACATCAAGCAGGAACACAATATTATTTGGCCCATAAGCGCTGATGGGCAATTCGCCCGGCTTTTCTTTTACCAGGAGCGTGGTATCTGTCCTTTTCTTACCTATTTCAGGCTTTGGGGCTGGAGCAAGCATCTTGTCAATTTTCCGGATGACTTTATCCGTAAATACTGTATCTGGATGAGCGGTTGCAGTGTCCCTTGCCGGAGCTTTTTGAGCAATTATATGTGTTGTATCCTGGTGCGGAACAGGAATTTTATCCAATAAAAATATTGTTGAAGTTGTATTCCTTCCTACATATATTGTTTGAGATGATGGCTCATACCCGGGGACTTCCACCGCGATATCATACAGGTCAACAGGTAAAATGTTTCTGCAAATGCCATCCTGGTTTGTACTATGTGAAACAATAAACCCGGGACCAGGATCAAAAGAAACACTTGCCTTGCTGATAGGTTGATTGGTAGCCCTGTCTATTACTTGTACCGTAAAATCCTGTTTAATGATTTTGTATTCGACAGGTTCGTTAAAATCCGGACATTCAGGATCTTCGCTCCGGTCAATGAATTTTATATTACCTGTAATATGCAATGCAAATGACTCGCCATCTGCACTGGTATAGATATTTACGATCTCATGAAAATAACCTCTTTTCTCACGGTTCACCTTAATGCGGAGTGTAACTGTTTGTCCGGGAAGCATTTTTTGAACCGAATACCGGTACACAAAATCATCAGGTACCACTGCCCTGAGCATATATACTTCCATTGAACTGTTATTGGTAAGGATAAAATCCGCAACCCTCGGGTTTCCCTCGTATATATCACCGAAATCATGGACATCGGTGTTCAGTGAAATATTTCCGGGGAGACTTACCTGGGCAAGGGCGGGGTTTTGCCAAAACCAGGGGACAAGTATGATCAAAAGCCAACGGAAACGTGTCAATATCATTATGGTAGCGGTGTTAACAATATATAACGGGCAATTTCAGCAAAACTTGCGTGAAAGCAATTACTCAAACCATGACAAAAAAAAGAAGTATCGCTAAAAGCACAGTCTTACGCGCCAGCCAATTGTCTCTACTTGTCCCGCCTGTCCCGACCTCTTTGGGACTTATTCGGGATTTTCAAATGGCCAAATTGTCTCATTGCCTTATTTTCAAATTGTCTCATTGCCCCATTTTTCTTTTGAAAACATTTTTATATCTTTGCTTTCTTTAATTAAAAAACAAAATCATGGCACTTGAATTAACCGGAAAACTCGTAAAAGTATTGGCTCCCCAAACAGGCACCGGCAAAACCGGCAGCAATTGGGTGAAACAGGATTTCATCCTTGAAACCATTGAGCAATACCCTAAAAAAGTATGTGTGTCAGCCTGGGGCGATAAAGCAGAAGACATAAAAAAATATGGGCTTGGCGATGTCCTCCGTGTATCTATAAACCTGGAATCGAGGGAGTTCAACGACAAATGGTACACCGATGCCCGCGCATGGCGTATAGAAGATGAAATTTCCGCCAACAAAAACAGGCCGGAAAACGCAACAGCTCAACATGCTGCAGGCGATAATTTTGGATTTGAGCCTTACGCTCCATCCGCTACGAAGGTAAGCGAACCGGCGCCTGCGGTAGATGATGACCTGCCGTTTTAGTATTTGTTCGGTTTTGGGAACACAGCAGGGTGGGTGATTGAAATCTTTTAATTTTTTCAATCTTCAATCTTTGAATTCATATGTCCAAAACAAGGCTTGAGGCATTCAGCGACGGGGTACTCGCCATCATCATTACCATTATGGTGCTGGAATTAAAACCGCCGCATGATACAAGTTGGGCATCCGTTCAGCAGGTATTCCCGACTTTATTGAGCTATGCCATCAGCTTTATTATTATAGGGATTTATTGGGGCAACCATCACCATTTGCTACAGGCAGCTCCAAGTGTAAACAGCGCTATCATGTGGGCCAACCTCAATTTACTTTTCTGGTTGTCGCTCATTCCCTTTACCACCGCCTGGATGGGCGAAGAAGATTTTAAAGGGCTTACAGTATCAATATACGCCGGCCATCAGCTTGTAGCAGGCCTGGCTTATTATATATTATTACAGTCCATTTCCCGTACTATTCCTGAACATGCTCCCTTGCAGTCGGTTTTACAAAAACAAGGCCGCAAAGGGCTCAGGACCTTCTTTTTATATGCGGCGGCGCTAATTGTGGCACTGTATTATCCCCCCATATCACTTGGTATTTTTGGTATCGTGTTAATCATCTGGTGGATACCCGACAGGAATATTGAAAAGGCTGTGAAGGAGTGAAATGAATCTTTGCTTATCACGCTATACTGTAAAAAAAATGAGGCTGTCTTAAGCTCCATAACATTTCAAACCAACCAGGTGTTGATATTTTAAAATTCCCTGGGAATTCAAAATTAACAGATATGGCAAAAGTCAGTGTGCGTTATATTGTGAATGATGTTGATGAAGCTATTGAGTTTTATACAGGCCATCTTGGTTTCAATCTGGATATGCATCCCGCTCCGGCTTTCGCTATGCTTTCACGGGGGGATTTACGTCTTGTTCTAAGTGCCCCGAACCCTGCAGGCGGAGGTGGCCAGTCCATGCCCGATGGCACAAAGCAAGAACCTGGGGGTTGGAACCGTTTTGAAATTGAGGTAAATGATATTTCCGCGACAGTAAATGCTTTACGAAAGGCAGGAGCCCATTTCCGAAATGATATTGTAACCGGGGTTGGTGGTAAGCAAATACTCCTGGATGACCCATCCGGCAACCCGATTGAGTTATTTGAGCCGACCATTGACGAGGCCCGGCTTAAGGCGTAAATTAACCATCTTAAAGTTGCCTGCCGAACAAATTTTCCGCATTTATCATTATCATTATCCACCCAAACCTATAAATGCCCGAAGGCCCCTCCATATTTATCCTGAAAGAAGAAGCTTCACCTTTTATCGGTAAAAAAGTTTTGTCGGTTGACGGCAATAGCAAACTTGATATTCAAAGGCTAAAGGGGGAAAAAATAACCGATATAAAAACATGGGGCAAGCAGTTTTTGATATGCTTTAAGGGATTCACAGTCAGGATTCATCTACTGCTCTTTGGCAGTTACCGCATTAATGAAGAAAAAGAAGGCAGGGTTCCGCGGCTGAGCCTCCATTTCAAAAACGGGGAACTGAATTTTTACGCCTGCTCAGTAAAGTTTATTGAAGGCAATATCAACGATGCTTACGACTGGAGCGGCGATGTGCTTTCGGACGCCTGGGACCCTGCAAAAGCAAAGCAAAAACTATTGGACCAACCGGAAACCCTGGTTTGCGATGCTCTGCTTGACCAGGACATATTTGCAGGTGTAGGCAATATTATAAAGAATGAAGAGCTGTGGCGCATACAGATGCACCCGCTCAGCCAGGTTGGCGCATTGCCCAAAAATAAACTGGATGAACTGATCTATGAAGCCCGAAACTACAGCTTTGACTTCCTGAAATGGAAACGCATATACGAGCTCAGGAAACATTACCAGGTACACACTAAAAAAATCTGTCCGCGCGACGGCGCCAAGTTGTTACTAAAAAAACTGGGCAAGCGCAACCGCCGAACTTTTTATTGTGAGGTTTGCCAGGTGCTGTATGAGTGATTCATAACTTCGATAAATCTCATCACAATTTGTGATAACATGCCTGATGAAAAACTAACTGCTGATCCCTTACCTCTATTTAAGGAAACAAATTCCCTACAAATCTCGGGAACGGAATAGATTCCCTGACGTGGGGCAGCTTGCATACCCAACAGATAATGCGCTCCAGCCCCAACCCGAAACCGCTATGCGGTACAGAACCGAAACGTCTCAGGTCTAAATACCATTCAAATGCTTCCATCGGTAGTTGGTGATGATGGATAGCTTCGAGCAGTTTGTTGATGTCAGTTTCACGTTCGCCGCCGCCTACTATTTCGCCGTAGCCCTCGGGCGCCAGTACGTCAACGCCTTTGGCAATGCCGGGTGTGTTGGCATCTTCTTTCATGTAGAAGGCCTTCACGGCTTTGGGCCAGTTATATACCATGATCGGCGTATCAAACATCCTGGTAATCACCGTTTCATCGCTGCCTCCAAAATCTTCCCCGCGTTTGAAATTCCTGGCAGATTCAAGCCAGTTGGGGATGTTGCGTTCGTCTTCTTCCAGTTCTTTGAGTTCTAATTTTAGCTGGCGGACTTTCTCTTCATTAAAAGCAATCACACCCTTTTTTAGTCCCGGCTGTTTTAAAGATTGTTCGCGGGTTTCTATATCGGCCTGGATTTCTTTGATCCGGCTTTTAATGTTTTCCAGGTCCTGCTCCAGGCTCTTGATAGCATTCTTTCCATTCACGTCTTTTTCTCCACGGATAATGGATACCGCATCGTCATATAATATTCTTGGAAATGGTTTTATAACGGTTTCCAGTTTGGTTGTATCCCGCTCGATGATCGCCAGCTCGTTCTTGCATTTTTCAAGGACATCCGCTACCACGCTGCGCAAAAAATCTTCGATCAGGTCCATATCCATTTCCAGGTCATAGAAAGCCATCTCAGGTTCTATCATCCAGAATTCAGATAAATGCCTGCGTGTCTTCGATTTCTCTGCCCTGAAAGTGGGCCCGAAAGTATATATCTTGCCCATCGCCATGGCCATCGCCTCGCCATAGAGCTGTCCGCTCTGGCTCAGGTAAGCAGGCTGATCGAAAAATTCCGTTTCAAAAAGGTTAGTGGTTCCCTCTACCGCATTGCCCGTAAATATCGGCGAATCCATCTGGACAAAACCCCTGTTTTGGAAGAAAGTGTGAATGGAATAAATAATCTGGTTACGGATACGCATGATGGCCCACTGTTTTTTAGAGCGGAGCCATAAATGCCTGCGGCTGAGGAGAAAATCAATCCCATGATCTTTTTTGCCAATAGGATATTCTTCAGCCTCAGAGAAAATTTCCACAGTATCAGCCTGAATTTCATAGCCGCCTTCTTGCCTTTCATCTTTCTTCACTGCACCGCCTATCCGCACACCGCTCTCTAAGCCAAGGCGTTTGATACGGTCAAACAGTTCTGCGCCAACAGTCTCTTCCAGGATCACGCATTGGATGAACCCGGTGCCGTCGCGCAATACAATAAATACTATCCCTTTGCTGTCGCGGCGGTTTTGTACCCAGCCCTGCAGGATGACATTCTGGCCCTCATGTTTGGGAAGGTCAGAGATATAGGTAAAATTTTTTATCAATTCAGGCATAAGGTTTCTCCTTGAGCAACAAGGCTTGTTAAATGTTATTATATTTGCGTATCTTAATTTGTCGTTAAAGTATATTGCAAAATTAGGGGTATATAAATGTTAAAACAAGGACTTAGCCAGAAACTGCTTCAAAAACTGTCGCCCCAGCAGATACAGTTTATTCAATTGCTCCAGCTCAATACCCAGGAACTGGAAAAAAGGGTAGATGAGGAAATTACAGAAAACCCCGCCCTGGAAACAGAAAAAAATGAAAGCACGGATGTGGACAGCAACGAGGAGGAAAAGTTTGACTCTGAGGCAGAACCCGATTTTGATGACAGCGACGAAAATGAAGCCAATGATTACGACGATTATGAAACCGGCCTTGATGAATATATAGGCGACGATGGGGACGATTACTCCTATAGCGGACAAACAGACCAGAACGAAGAGAAAAGGGAACTGCCAATTGCCAATGTGAATACTTTGTTCGATGTGCTGAACGAGCAACTTGACGCGGTAGACCTCAATCCCAGGGAAAAACTTTTGGCGCGCCACCTGGTAGGGATGCTGGAAGAGGACGGATACCTGCGGCGGCCATTGAAAAGTATTGCAAACGACCTGGCATTCCTGAACCAGGTACAGACCGACGAACAGGAGCTTGAAAAGATCCTGCATATCATACAGAGTTTCGATCCGCCGGGGATAGGGGCCAGAAGTCTGGAAGAATGCCTGATGTTGCAGCTCAATAAAATGGAGCAGACCCATGAAGTGCAGCAGGCCAAAAAAATCATCCACCACCACATGGACGACCTTGCCAAAAAGCACTACGACAAGCTGATGAAGGCGCTGAAAATAGACCGCGACGACCTGAAAGCCGTGATAGATACCATAACCCACCTGAACCCCAAGCCCGGTGAAAGCCAGGTAAATATAAAAGCCCAATACATTATTCCCGATTTTGTAGTGACCACCCTTGACAATGAGCTTCATGTAAGCCTCAACTCTAAAAATGCCCCTGAACTCCGGGTGAACCGCGGCTACCAGGAAACGCTAAAGGGATATAACGACAGCACGGTCAAAAACAAAACCCTGAAAAACCAGGTGCAGTTTATCAAGCAGAAATTAGACAGCGCCAAATGGTTTATTGACGCTATAAAACAGCGGCAGAATACCCTATTGCAAACCATGAAATGTATTGTGGAGTTTCAAAAGGATTTCTTTTTGACCGGGGATATTGAAAAGCTACAGCCAATGATCCTCAAAGATATAGCAGACAGGATTGGGATGGATATTTCTACCGTGAGCCGTGTGGCAAACAGCAAATATGTTCAAACTGATTTTGGCATTTTTTCCTTAAAAGAATTTTTCTCTGAAGGCATCCAGACAGAATCCGGCGATGAAGTCTCAAACCGGGAAGTGAAAGAATTTTTGAAAGAGTACATCGGCAAAGAGAGCAAAAAGCGTCCCCTCACAGATGAAAAACTCACCAGCATGCTCAATGAAAAAGGCTACAACATCGCCCGCCGCACCGTAGCCAAATACCGTGAGCAACTTAATATACCTGTGGCAAGGTTGAGGAAGGAGATATAATTTGAATTTGGGAATTTGAAAATGGGTTCGGCATTAACTAAAATTCTTTTAACTACAATCGGCTATTCCAACTAACCAGCGATTGTAGAAGTTTTGAACTCAATTCCTCATGTATAGCAATTATACATGAGAAAGTTGTCATGTATAAAAAAATGCAATATCTTTGCATGAGAAATGTATCAGGTATAATTGCTTTACATGAGAAATTCAACGCAAATAAATATCAGTAAGCCATTTAACCGGCTTCCTGTTTTGCCGCCCGCAAAAGAAAAGATCGAAACGCTGAGTATCCTTCGGCAGGTTATTAATTCATCGGTAGCATTGGCTGAGCTGAAAGGGCTTGCCAATACACTGCCCAATCCTGATATATTGCTCAATGCCGTAGTTCTTAAAGAAGCAAGGGCGAGCTCTGAATTGAAAATGTAATTACGACACAGGACAAGCTCTACAGGGCATTGTCTATCAAAAATCTTGAAGCAGACCCAGCTACTAAGGAAGTGCTGCGGTACAGAGAAGCCGTTTTGTATGGGTACCGCTTTATACAAAGCAAGGGCTATTTGAATACTACTGCCATTGTGAAAACACAAAAGGTACTGGAGCAAAATAATGCAGGTATCCGGAAACTGCCGGGTACGGCATTACGGAATGCCTCAACGGGTAAAGTAATCTATACCCCTCCGGATAATCATGATACCATTCTGAAACTCATGAAAAACCTGGAGGACTACCTGAACCTGGAGGATGATATTTCCCCTTTGATCAAAATGGCTATTCAACATTATCAGTTCGAGAGCATTCACCCGTTTTATGATGGTAATGGCAGAACAGGAAGGATCATTAACGTGCTTTATCTGATCCTGCAAGGCATGCTTGACAGCCCGATATTATACCTGAGCGAATACATTATCGCCAGCAAAGGCGACTATTACCGGCTGCTACAGGAGGTTCGCACCAGGGGCAATTGGGACGGTTGGATCCTTTTTATATTAGAAGGCGTGGAGGAAACTGCAAACCAGGCTATTAAACAGATATCCGGCATCAATAAACTTTTCCTAAAAACCCTTGAAAAGCTGAAAGCCAGCGGGAACAAGCAATACAATAAAGAATTGCTGGAACTGCTGTTTGAGCAGCCTTATTGCAAAATTGATTACCTGGTTGACAGGCTTGGGATTTCCAGGATCACTGCGTCCAAATACCTCAAAGACCTGGAAGGGTTTGGTATACTTGAATCTAAAAAGGTCTGGAAAGAAACCTTGTGATCCGGATATTATATTATGGGGGATTGAAAGCAGGAGATTGGACATATCGCAGTCTTATTACCGGCACAGCAGTAGATACTTCCGAAACCCAGTATCCTTATGCCGGGCATTTTGATGACCCGGTTACGCCGACACTTGATATAAATTTCGGACTTCCTGCCGAACTGTATTACCAGGCTAAAGGACAGTCTATTACAGATAATAACCTTTTCAATTCTTATTACAGCACGCAATACGATGAGGTAACGGATAAGGACAGTAAAGTAGTGGATATGTACCTGAACCTGAACCCAGCGGATATACAGTCGCTTGATTTCAGGAATGAGGTTTACATAGCCGGGCAATATTACAGGCTGGTAGAGATTACGGACTATGATATGATAAATGCGGGACTGACCAAATGCCGCTTTTTGAAAGTAAAAACCGGTCGGCAGTTCGTGGCGACAACGCACAACCTGAATGGTGGCAGGGGGGTATTCAGCAACCAAAGATTACCCGTACTTAACCTGTTAGGTATTGGACTTTCTTCCGGCGTGGTTATTGGCATTAACAATTCCACCAAAAAAGGCGGGCTTGTGATAACCGGGGACGGCAATGCCGTGACAGGGAAAAATGTGCAGATACTTGGCGGGAATAATAATGTTATTAACGCCAATAATATAACCCTGATAAATACCAGCGGCCAAACCATTAGCGACGATAACTCCACTTATATTGACGGCGCCAGATATGTGAAAGCCTCCGATATGAGCGGACAGGCCACACTATCAGGTGGAACCGCAACTGTAGGTTTAACCGGAGTTTCTTCAACAAGCATTATCCTTGTAAGCTGGACAGGCGCAGGAACTTTGACAGGAACATTAAGCGTAGATGCCGAGCCGGATTATTTTATCATAAACTCTACCTCGGCCACTGATACCGCAGTAGTGAACTGGTATATACCGAAGATGTAGGTTCCCTTTGCGTCTTTGCGCCTTTGCGAGAGATTAAAAAAATCATTTATTAAATATTTAATCAAATTATTATGACCCCAAACCTACCCATTTACCGCCTTGCCCTGAACGATGACCCTGACAGCGGCGTGGATTATATCGCCCTTGTGGATGATCCAGCGATCCAGCGCCAATTCATGGCTTTCAAATCTCAAACAAAACCGAAACTACAGTTCCTGGCCACAAACCCTGACCAGCAGATCGTAAGCGGCCCGCTCATGGTGGCCGATATGTGCATTTTCAGGAACGATCCCGCACATGGTGAGCATCTCGTTTACTTTGATGCCAAAACCATCAGGCAAATTATCCTGCGCTTTTTCCAGAAAGGCCTCACATCCAATATCAACCTCATGCACCTTTCCGATGCAAAACCAGATGGGATTTACATGTTCGAAAGTTTTATCATTGATTCCTCCAGGGGAATTACCACTCCCAAAGGTTTTGAACCGCTCACTGATGGTTCCTGGTTCGGCAGCTTTAAAATTGACAATGCCGACATCTGGAACCATTTCATCAAAACCGGGGAATTCAAAGGGTTTTCAGTTGAAGGGTTCTTTAGCTATCAACAAGAAATTTCCAAAGAGGAATACCAGGTAAAGGAGATTATGAGGGTGATTGAAAGGGTGGGGTGATCACCGCTTTTCTGCCTCATTTTTAATATGTTCCATTACCTGCATGTGTATCTTGTGAATAATATAATCACTCCAGAGATTCCAGTATATTCCGGGAGAAATCCTATTGTAATACCAGGATGTTCCTTGAAGCAATGTGTGGCCATTTGATAATGAAGTTAGTTTAAATTCACCAACTTTCGATACAAGGTATCCCCTTAAATGATTCGGATGAATATCATAAAAGCTTAATTCCTTCATTGGTTCGGGTTGAGACAAGATGTCGAACCTTAAAATATTGGGCTCGTTCCATATTGATATTTTTTCTACCGCAGTACCCGTAGTAAAATTACAATATCTGGTCGCGCCTAAACCTCCTTTTGAAAGAGTTGCACTTAGAGGTTTTGCAATGCCAATTTTGAATATGAAGCAGGTTGGTTCATTGATTTCACTAACGGCGGTCAGGTTTTGCCATATCTTCTCTTTTGAGGCATTGATTTCAACACTGGTAACGACAGACCTTATTTTGGGCATTTGATCAAAAAGATTTTTTTGGACGCCCATTGTTCCAGGAACCAAAAGAATTAAAAATGAAAGGGTTGTAGTTTGATATATATTCTTTAATTTTTTTAATATAAACAATCCAGTCTTGTACCCTAACCATGTAAATAAAATTGCTAAAGGAGAAGCCATTGCAATACATATTATGCCCTCCCAGGCATAAGCAACTATGCCAATGCAATAAATAAGAAGCGTCCAGTAGCACGCATTCCTGAGATTAATCCTGCTGACGTTGCCTTTGTAGCCACAAATTATCGTAACTGATACTGCCATGACAAATGGCATTAATAGAAACAATCCAGAGGCATAATCATGGAAAACTTCAGTATCTAAATAAGTCAAACCCCAGCCAAAACAGCAACCTAACCCGATAGCCAAAATCTGCCTTTTGATTAGCTTGCTCTTTAATTCATCCTCTGACATTGCGATAATTATTCGAATTCAAAGCTAATAAAAATAATGCCCCATTTACTTCTCAGCCTTATCACCTCATATTCTCCACCCTCGCCGTATAAACCTGGTCATTCACCATCATTTTTAAAATATACATCCCTTGAGGGCAATGGCATTTTGCAGCATCAAAAACATCGGAATAAATTCCTGCTCCGTACGTCCCGCTTTTTAGGACAGCCACTTGCTTTCCAGTCAAATCATAAACAGTAATATTTATATTACCAGGGGATTGAAGTGTATAATTTATATGGGTTATCCCTGAAAAAGGATTTGGATATATTGTTATTCCATCCAATCTATTTACTTGTTGGTCAATACCGGAGTTGTGAATCGTAACGCTGTCGGTTTTCTCTGAAATACAGCCTTGCGGGCTCGTAACAAATAACCGGACCTGGTATTTGCCGTTATTTACAGGGTAAGTAAATGTCGGTTCCTTTAATGAAGAACTGTCCTTGTCAGGGTCTCCGGAATACCATTTAAATGTGCCGATTGAGGTATCCTGCGGAGTAAAGGTTACCACATCCGCGTTTTGTTTTTGGGTCAGGACGCCAATAACAGGCAGCGGGTTGATGTTGATAGATTTGGATATGGAATCGGCACAGCCTGAGGCATTGGTTGCAGTCAGTCTCACGGTATAGGCCCCTGCATTGGTATAGGTATGCGTAATATTTGCTGCCGTACTCTTTTTGCTGTTATCCCCAAGATCCCATACATAAGCCAGGCTTCCTGAGCCTGTAGAGGTATTGACGAAATTCGCCGGCTGCTTATTGATACAAACATCAGCAGTTGTGAAACCCGCTTTTGGAAAAGCTGCAATAACGATGCTGGTGTGCGCACTGTCAACACAATAGTTCCCCGTTTGCACGGAGAGGGAAACATGATAAGTGCCGGGGGAGGCATAAGTATATCTAATAGAATCGGCGCTCGATTGACCGGAGTCACTGGCATCAAATTTCCATGTAAAAGTAGAATTTCCGTCATTGGCTCCCGTGTCCGCAAAAGAAACCGGTACCCCCGCGCAAGCCCTGCCATATCCTATGTACACTATGGGTTTGGGAGAAGGAGTAATAATTTGGGTAGAGGTGTCAGTACAACCGTTCCCGGAAATAATAACAAGCCTGGTTTTATAATTGCCGTTCACCTGAAAAGCATAGGCCGGGCTTGCATCGGTAGATGTAAAACTTCCCGTCCCAAAGTCCCATTCATATTTTGGCGTCCCTGTGGCACCTGTGCTGGTATTGGAAAAATTGATCGGCTGCCCGTGCAACCGTTCTTGTAGTGAAAACCTGCAACTGGCGATTGTAGAATGGTCATCGTTTCAGATAAAGTATCTGTGCATCCGAAAGAAGAGGTTTCAACCAGGCTTACCGTATAAGCGCCCGATTTAGCATAAATATGTGACGGGCTTTTTAATGTAGATGTGGCAGAATCCCCGAAATCCCACGCCCAGCCTGAAATACTGCCTGAAGAAATACTGCTTGAGTCCAGAAATTTTGTGGCAAAACCGCTGCACTCTATCGTCTTGCCATAGCTTATGGCCGGCAATGGGTATTGTTCCACAGTTTTGCTTATAAGGCTCCCACATCCCTCATCTGATAAAGGAATGAGTTTAACTGTATATGTGCCAGGTTTTGCATAATCGTAGGTGGGGTTTTGCAAAGTACTGTTTGCGCCATCGCCAAAATCCCATTGCCAGCCTGAAATATGTGTATAGAACGGTATGGTGCTTTTATCTTTAAAGCCGAGCGGCGTTCCCATGCAATTGTTTGTAAAAGTGAAATCGGGTACGGGTTTTGCCAGGGACTTTACATACCTGTATATGATAGAATCACAGTTTCCCGGCATGGTCTTAATATCAATTTTCAGTAGGAAAAGGCTGTCGCCATTTTTTGTGGGTGAAAAACGGAAGGTTGCACTTTTACCGCTTATGGGGAATTTTGTCGCTGTGTCTTTAATATATGCCGGTGAACCGGAAAGCGTGAGAAATGAGATAGAATTAATGACCCATTTTTTCCCGTAATCTGAATTTAAGAGGCCTTTTGGCGGTGTCACCTGATAGATATTGGTATCGCCGAGGCAGGTACAGTCCGGGTTTAAAGCAGTTCCGTCATTAAATTGCCCCCTGTATGGCGCCCCTTTGGTGAAAGCAGCGCCAATTGGTGAATTATAAATGGTGACGAACTTATTTGTGGAGGCCTGGCAGCCTCCGTTTGACACTGTTTGGGTTATAGTATAGTTTCCGGGATTTTTATATAAATAAGACTGGCTTGCGCCTGTTACAGAGTTGCCATCCCCAAAATCCCAATTAAAACTTAGCTGTCCGGCGGGTGTGGCAGTATTGTTGGGCACAACCGGCTGTCCATAGCAGGTATTGCTTACGGTGAAGCCTGGCGCGATAACGGATTTTGCATTTATATACCTTGTAAAGGTACTGTCGCAGCCGGAAACTAAATTGGTTGCCGTGATGGTAATGATATAGACACTGTCGGCGTCAATGCTCTTTGGGAAAAAGGTGATAAGGCCTTTCGCGGAGGATGAAGGATAGGTTATGGTATAGTTTGCAGGCGCATAGCCTTTGGCAGATTTCAATGAAAATGATATTTTCCATTTGGTCCCGTAATCTGAATTTGCAAAATTTGCAGGTACCCCAATATCATATTTCAGGGTATCGCTTACACAAATCTTGTCAGGGCTGGATGAAGTACCGTCGTTGAGTGAGCCGTGGGATGTTTTGTTTTTAGAAAGGGCAAGGGATTTTACTACAGGCTTCACAGTGCCGGTTATTGCCGACAGTGGGCTGAGGCATCCGGGTGCAGAATAATAAATCCTGCCATTCCAATAGTACCCACTTGTATTTTTGCTGAATAAAGCGGTAAGGGCATCCCCGGAAGATATTGTTATATCACTGTTTGCAGCGCTATCAGTTGAACTGCTGGTCTCAGCAAAAAAACCTGCTTTAGATATACTTATCCCTGGTTTCCTGGTAACATAAAAACCATAAAGGTTGCCACCACTCAATGAAAGATGCCCGATAACTGCCCTGGAAGGCGCTAATGCAGAAGACGGTTTCACAAAATACTTTCCAACCAAGGTCCAGGCCGATGAGCTGGTCTGGTATCCTGAATAAGTTCCCGTCTTGTAATATACATACACAGTATCATTTGTCTTTGTAGAGAAGTCAACATCAAAACTATCAACGGTAATGTCTTTTAAGACTCTTACGTTGAACATGTTTCCCAGTTGTTTGGATGTTGCCCCTGAAAACGTGGTGCTTAAACTGTCAAATGTTATTCCGCTTGTGCATGCCGCATAATAGGTTCTGGTAGCTGATAAATTTTCAGTAATTGAATCCCCTTTTGCAAAAGGGGTCGTTGCCGAACTGCTATCGTACCAATATATTTGAGAACCTTTTACCGCAGAAGACGCATTGAAAGTAACGGGCCCTGCACCACAGCTGCTCCCTGCCGAACCGGTAGGCGCAATAGGGGTGGGATTGATTTTCAGGGTGAGGGAAAGTGTATCATTGCTATGACTAATATCACCTGATACCGACGACCAGATTTTAAAAAGCCAGGTTCCCCCGCCTGATGTATTTATTGTTGATTTAAAAGTAAGGGTATCCTGGCTTCCGGAGCTAATGCTTTTTTTCAACGTATCGGCCAGTGAAAATGATGAAGGCCCAGAAGCTGACAGGCTTACCGGAATATTGGATATGGTGGTACTTCCGTAATTATATACAATAACCTGCGCCGCTCCGTTTTTTAACCCACATGAAAAATTGGTTGGAGACAGCATTTGGGTTACGCCCGCGTCCTGCGCATGCGCCGTGCATAAAGATAGAAAGACAAAAAGAAAAGGCGCTAAGGAAGATTTCTTGTACATGTTTTTCATATCGGAGAAATTTAGGTTTAATAGTTTATTACCAAAAACGCTGGAATGTTAACCGCTACTTAAGCTCCATATCTTACATGTGAACCCGAACCATTTATGTAAGAACGCGCACCACGAAGCCCGAAATATAGGTAAAATATTTTTGTTTCCTGCAAAATAACCCAGAATTATGAAAACCCCAACCCTGAACCGGGCGAAAATTACCCTTCATTCCAAAAATCGTCCAAAAATCCAAAAAAATATTTCACTATTAATCAATCATTTACAAACTATTTTTGGGCATTTGCCAGCCACTTGGGCATCTCGCTATATATGTACATAAAAAGCAACTTAAAATTATGACCAAAATCAATGCAAAAGACGCAATCGAAAAAATCAGGAAACTGCTGTTTACCGACAGCGGTAAAACAGACGCCCCGGCAACAAAAGACGGCGCAGTATCCTACAACCTCAAAGACGGCACACCCATTAAAGTTGTGGGCAGCATGGAAAATGGATCTGAGGTACTGGTATCCGGGGCCGATGGCGACACGCCTGCACCCGACGGAGAACTCGAGCTCACAGACGGCACGGTGATTAGCGTTACCGGCGGCATCATCAGCAGTATCGAAACTGCAGGCCAGGCGGCAGATGCCAAAGACGGCGGCAACGCGCCAAATGAGAGCCGGTTCAGCGCAGTAAATGCACTGGAAACCAAAATCGCAGAAATCGAAAAAGAAATCAATTCTTTCAGGCAATCTTTTAAAAACCAGTCACTGGCGCAGGAACAGGTGCTTGACCTTATCGGCAAGCTGGCAGAACTTCCATCAGGCGAGCCCATATCCAAACCCAAAAACGCCTTCTCTGAAATCCGAAGCAAACAGGAAGAAAAAATGAGAAACCTGGCTTCCAGTCTTAAAAGACTTAAGGAGTCAGGAGTCAGGAATCAGGCGTAAGCAAAACATTTTCAAATTCACAAATTCACAAATAACTAAATTACACCTATGGCATTTGACGTATCCGCATTAAGCAATTATACCAACCAGAACAATTTTCCGCTCATCACCAAGAGCCTGTTCGAGGCCAAAACCATGAAGCTGATGACCCCTATGACGGGCATTAAGTCAGCCGAGACCGTAAACATCATGGAAACAGATTCCATTTTCCAGGCGGGAGGCACCTGCGGCTTCCTTACTTCGGGAACCACTTCTTTCAGCCAGCGTACCCTCACTGTGGGCCGGATAAAAATCAACGAATCCCTTTGCCCCAAAACTTTGGAAGCATATTATCTACAACTTCAGTTGCCCACCGGAAGCCGCTATGAAAACCTGCCTTTTGAAGAAGTATATTCAAATGAAAAAGCCGGGAAAATAGCCCAGCAGCTTGAAGTAGCCGTTTGGCAGGGCGATACCACTTTGGCAGATGCCAACCTCAAACGATTCGATGGGCTTTTGAAGATCATTGACGCATCTGGCTCTGCTATTGCTGCCGACAATACCAACAATACAGAAGCCATCACTTCATCCAACGCGATTGCCAAATTCGATAGTCTGTATGAAAACATCCCGACCCAGCTTCTCAACAAAAATGACTTTACAATTTTTTGCGGCCTTGATGTGTTCCGCCTCTACACCGTGGCCCTCAAAAACCAGAACCTCTTCCACTATGACGCGGTAGCAGCTGCCGCCGATATGGAAATTATTATGCCCGGAACCAACATCAAAGTTATCGGCGTGAACGGGCTTAACAGCGCCAATGACAATACCAATAATACCGGACTGAACAGGGTTATCGCTCTCCGCACTTCTAACATGTACTACGGCACCGACCTGATGAATGAAGAGGACCGTTTCGAGATTTTCTTCGCCAAAGAAGCAGACGAGATTCGGTTTGTGGCTGAGTTCAAGGTTGGTACACAGGTAGCGTTCCCGGCAGAAATTGTTCAATACGGTAAATAATCTGCAACTTCCTTTTTTGAAATCCGGGCAGGCCACTTCGACAGGCTCAATGACCTTTTAAGGCCTGTCCGGATTATTTAATCTTTATCAAACCACCGCCTTCGCTAAAGCTACGGCGGTCAAAGCAAATTTCAAATTTCATTCCTCAAATTTCAAACCACATGTCTTGCGCACTTACACAAGGATACACTCTCGACTGCCGCGATAATGTCGGCGGCGTAAAGGAAATATATGTTACCGAACTAGCCAATGTTATTGCTTCTACGGTTTCATCGGGCGCCGTTACCGCAATTACCATGCTTACCGGCTCACAGTTCTGGAAATACCAGCTCGAAAAGGAAACTTCTTCCCTGGTAGAAAAAATCCAGACCAATGATACAAACGGCACCATCTACTACGAGCAGGACCTCGACTTTTCCATCAGGAAACTACAGGCCAACTGGCGGAATGAAATACGCTCACTCGCACAAAACAGGCTGGCTTTCATTGTCCTGGACCGAAACGGAAAATACTGGTACTGCGGCATTAATAACGGCCTCGAACTCCAGAACAGCGATACCCAAACCGGCAAAGGAATGGCAGATTTCAATGGTTACCAGTTAAAGTTCAAAGGCAAAGAAGAACTCCCGATGCCCCAGGTAACGCTGGGAGATTTCGCGGCACTTTTGAGTCCGGCCCCTTAATAATTAATAATTAGGAATTAATAATTAAGATTTTTTTTAACGATCAATAACTCCCGCCCGTACCGAATCGGACCGTTCGGGCGGGCAATAACTCTCCAACTCAATAACTCAATAACTTCTCAATAATGATAACCATCACCCGGGGAACCGTGAACACCATCGTCCTTACGCTTACGGAAAATATAAGCATAAGCAATCCAGTATTCCTCTTTGTGTTTACAAATGACCAGACAAGGCAGGCCTACCAGTGCATCGCAGCCGACCAATCGGGATTCACCTACAGGTACAACGAATTCTTTATTTCAGAAACGGCTTCTCCTGCCCCATTTGCCGGAGGGGTAAGCCTGCCTTCCCCGGGTGATTATCATTACGCGGTTTATCAGCAGACATCCACTTCAAACCTTGATCCAACCCTTGCTGAACGACTGCTCGAAACCGGGAAAATGATTGTATTAGCCAGCAGTTCTGATACCAATAACACCTACGATTCCGAACCCAAAACAAATATCGTTTACGGAGAATAACCGCCCGAAGGAATTTTTTAATCTTTTAATTTTTCAATCTTTTAATTAACGATGAGCAACGAACAAAAAAATTATATGCAGATCCTCCGTTTCAGCAACCATACCGTCCCGGAATTTGTGGAAGTGCGCGGCAAGCCCTGGATCTATTACGGGGAGAATAACAACTATCCCGATTACCTCGTGAATTTATTCAACCGTTCGGCCAAGCACAATGCCATCGTTACCGGGAAGAAAGAATATATTACAGGGAATGGTTGGGTAATAAATGAAGCCGGATTGACCACTGCCCAACTCGCTGACGCTACTGCTTTTCTGAATGAGGCAAACGTTGACGAGAGCATGGATGATATCCTGGAAAAAGCTGCGCTCGATATGGAAATATTTGGTGGCTTTGCCATCCAGGTTATTTACACCAAAGGCACAGGTCGCGTTGCTGAAATTTATCACATAGATTTTTCTAAGATAAGGGTAAGCCAGGACGGTTCTTTTTATTATTTCTCCAACGACTGGACAAAATACCACCAGAGCTTAGAAAGTACAGGGCTAAAAGGATTTAACCCATTCAATCCTGACAAGCCTACCGGTACGCAACTGCTTTATTTTAAGGAATACCGGCCGAGGCTTGAAGTTTATCCCATACCGGATTATATAGGTTGCATCCCTTATATTGAAGTGGATTATGAAATTGCCAATTTCCATTTGAATAATATTAAAAATGGCTTTTGGGGAAGTTTTATGATCAATTTCAATAATGGCGTACCTGTTCCGGAAGAGCAGCAGGCCCTGGAAACCATGCTGAAAAACAAGTTCACCGGTTCGGGAAATGCAGGCAGGTTTGTATTGAATTTTTCGGATGATAAAACCAAAGCGCCCGATCTTTTGCCGTTGCAGATCCCGGATATGGATAAGCAGTTTACACAACTAAATGACAGTGTACGGCAGGAAATATTTACAGGGCATAAAATCACAAGCCCTATGCTTTTTGGAATCAAAACCCCTGGGCAGCTTGGCGGCAGGGATGAGCTTCGCGAAGCATCGGAACTGTTCCAGAATACTTATATCAATCACAAACAACAATTGCTCAATCGCGTGTTCAACAGCCTTTTGGAAGTGAACGGAATCCATACGAAGCCTTTGAAAATCATGCCGTCAACTCCTATTAGCTGGCAGGTACCCGATGCCGTGATTGCTACTGCAATGACCAAGGATGAAGTACGCGAAAACATTGGCCTCAAACCACTGCAGATTAAAGGCGTGAGCGATGTATTGCCTCCTGTGATACAGGCTTCATTGCCACCAACCAAAATCTGACCTTTCTGCGTGTCGCAGACAGGGATTTTCCTGAATAAAGGACTTTCAAATTGCCTCATTGCCTCATTTTCAAATTGCCTAATAATTACAACTATGTCTGTTCTATTTATTTCTGAAAAATACGTAAAGGATAATTCATACATTGATAACAATGTAGATGATAAGCTACTGACTCCATTGATTATACTGGCGCAGGACAAGCACATCCTACCCGTAACCGGCACTTCGCTGTGGAATGATTTGATAACCCAGATCGTGTCTGCCTCGGTTTCATCCGGTTACCAGGACCTGCTCAATAATTACCTGCAAAAAGCAACGCTCTGGTGGACGCTTTCTGAGGCGGTACTTCCGCTGGCGTACAAGTTCACTAACAAGAATGTACTGCAAAAAAACAGCGATAACGGACAGCCCGCCTCCATGCCGGATTTATTGAAATTAAAAGATCAGTTTACCCAAAACGCGGAGTATTACAGCGAGCGCGCCATCAGGCATTTAAGGGCCAACACGGATGTATTTCCACTTTACCTGCAGATAACAGGAAACAGCCTGGAATCAGTTCGGCCTGAAGCTAATGCATACAATGCAGGTATGTTCCTGGGCGTGCCGCCCGACCCCCACCACAGGATTCCATTCAGTGAACTGTACCAGGGGAAAAATGGAATATGCCCTGAATATTTTGATAACAATTTAATTTATTACAATGGATAATTACAAATTTATTGACGACCCGAAAGAAAACCGCAGGAAGCTGAAAAGATGGCTTCATGAGGAAAACAAAAAAGTAAGTAGTACTCCCAAAACCTTAACCGAACCAACCCTTCATGTACAGTTTAAACCAGTTTGTAACCCTGCTTAATTCCCTCGCTTCAGGGCACGAGCAAATCAAAACATTCGGCGAGGGAGATGCCTGGGAGATAGGAAGTTCCGACCCTATTCAATACCCACTGCTTTGGGCGGTGCCGCAGCCTTCGTCCATGGCGGAGAAGCTCCTGAACATGAAGTTCAGCCTCATCTTTGCGGACATCCTTGACACGGATAAAGCTAATGAAAAGGATATACTGAGTGATACCTTGCAGATCGCGCTGGATATTCTCGCGCAATTAAATAATCCCGATTATTCTGATAATTTTATTCTCGATCCCAATACCACGCTAACGCCGTTCACAGAGAAATTTGATGACGACGTAGCCGGTTGGAAAGCCGATATAAATATCAGGATCAATTTTCTGTCAGACCGTTGCGCTGTCCCTTCCACCATAGTACCAGCCATTGAAACGCCAAACTGTGCACCGGTTATTGTAAAAAATTCCGATGGAACTTATAATGTCAGTTTTGATTCCGGCGCCACGGCTATAATACCTGATTCATCAATTACCGATTCTGATGGAACAGTTTCATCCTTGCCTGCCACCCAACCATTCTCGGCGAAGAGTTTGCAACTGCTCATTAATGCCGCAACAGTTTCCACTCTTTACGCCGACCTGGTAGCAGGCGCGAAACTGGAGGCGCTGGTACAACTCCTATCCGGACCTGATCTTGCAAACCTGACTCCCACGCAGATTGCCTTGTTGACTTCCACCCAGGTCCAGGAACTTACATCCCCGCAGATTGCCGGGCTTATTTCCAGCCAGGTACAGGCGCTTACCAATACACAGATAGGGTATATGACGGCGGTGCAGGTGCAGGAATTGGTGAACAGCCAGCTTTCTAACCTATCTGTACCGCAGCTGCAATACATATTGGGTTCCGTGATGAGCAACCAGTTTTTGCAGGATGATTTGGGCATATCCCAGCGAAATTCCTTGAATGAAATTTACACTCTCCAAACCGGGCAGACTACCTCTTATGCACCCGGTGATGATGGCAGCCTACAGCACGGAAGGCTTACTGATTTCTTTACGTTAAAGACAAATAATATTTTCGGCAACACCCACCGCTTCACCGACGAAAACGGCAGCCAGGCCTACCCAAGTAATTATGTCATTGATCATGCGACGGGGTTGGGGTGGTGTAGGAATGAGCAGACAACAGCGCCTTGGGCAATCGCTATTGGTAGTGCAAATGGTTTTACTCTTAGTTCATTAATTGGAACACTTACAAACTTTTATCTGCCTAATATGGCAGAATTCCTAAGCATTATGAATTTGGAAAATGCGAACAATGCTGCTCTAAACTATTCACCGTTCAATATATCAGGATCAAGTACTGGACGATGGGTATCAACTTCTATTTCAAGCCCTAACACAAGCGCCATAAAAATTAGCACAGCTGTTGTGCCACAACTCACAACCGCTACAAGAACTGGAACAGCCCCTTATTTTGTAGTTAGGAAGCATTTCTAATCTTTAATAAATTAAAACAATGAAATCAATTCTCAATTTTTTATCAAATAATACTGTCCAGGTATCCGCAGTTAATGCAGGTATCTGGCTCAGCGCCGTTGACTGGAGCATTAAACTGGCATTCGGGCTTCCCTCCGCAATATATGTATGCCTCAAGCTCTACCACGAATTTTTTAAACGCAATCACAAACAAAACAGGAATGATAAAAACACTACTATTTGAAAACTGGAAAACAAGCCTGCTTGGCATTGTCCTTATTTGCGCCGGCCTTTTTACCGGTTTAACCGCAAAACAAAGCTGGATGGAAAGCGGGTCCATCATTCTTGCAGGCGCCGGGCTGGTCTTTTCAAAGGATGCGCAAAAAACACCCGGAACAATTATTAAAGACGCGTTAAACCACAATACACATGATTGATAAATTAAAATGGGTTGGATGGATTGTTGCTACTGGCCTGTCCCTGATTCTTTTGCTCCAGAAATCCTGTAGGAGCAACTATTTAGCTCTTCCTGTTCATAAGCTTGATACTATACTTGTACGGGGGGATAGCCAGCTGTATATAGTGCGGGATACTATCCTAAAGCCGTATAAAATTTATTACCGTGACAGCATATACAAAGCGGACACGGAAGAGGTTATTAAAGACTATTTTGCAAGCCGCGTTTATAATGACACGATTATGGATCGGGATGTAACTGCTGTTATTCAAGATAGTATTTCCGCCAATAAAATTGCCAGGCATAAAGTCCTTCTTGAAAACAGCCGTGACACACATCTTGCCTTGCCGGCTTCAAAGGCAACCAACAAAATATTTATCGGGGGATTCATCGGGTATTCGATGAAGAGCCTGCTACCTGCCGCGGGTATTTCCTTGTCATTAGTTACACGAAAAGATGTTCTGTGTTATTACAGTTACGATGCCCTGAACAGAACCCATTTCATTGGGGCATCCTGGAAAATCCATTTTTCAAAAACCAGGTAATGACCATCAGGGTATAACCATTTTAGTTGATGTAAATTGATCCTGAAATTGCAGGGTTATAAAATACATGCCTGGCTTCCAGACTGGCGCATCTGAAAAGGTATAGTTATTAGAGCCCTTTTTCCCGGCAACCTGCTCCCTGTGAATTAGTCTGCCATTTATGTCGGTAACAATCAATGAGATAGTTCCACCTTCAGGCAATGAATAAGAGAGGGTAGCGCCCTGTGGATTCATCAAAGTTTTAACAATTTTCAGGCTATTGCGGGGAGTAGCGGTATTATTTATTGACACCATGTTAAAGTTCTGTGATGCGCCATTAAAATCAGTTTGGCGAAGCCTGTAATAAGATGTCCCTGGCAATGGATTTTCATCATAAGCAGTATAGTTATTTCTCACACCACTGGTGCCTGCACCCTGAACATTCAATATCGGGAAAAAATCCGATCCATCTGCGCTGCGCTCAACCGTGAAATAGTTATTGTTGATCTCAGAGGCAGTTGTCCAGGAAAAAACTGTTTGTGAATTCTTTAGTTTAGCTGAAAAATTTAAAAGGGTTACGGGTAAAGGATTTACAGTTATTCCATTAAAAGCACCTTCATCAAAA
>Ga0134126_10000681_pt1 | contig 43028 bp, 32 predicted proteins | sample KB31752_FD_96881 | JGI IMG/M metagenome (GOLD analysis project Ga0134126, IMG submission 96881) | Terrestrial soil microbial communities with excess Nitrogen fertilizer from Kellogg Biological Station, Michigan, USA - KB3-175-2 | ecosystem: Environmental > Terrestrial > Soil > Unclassified ...
CCTTGCTGGAACAAGTACCACGCCCGAAGGCGACGCCATTCGCGCCAATCATGGGGCTGCTTCATGCCTCCTATTATAAACGCCAACGGAAAGTTTAGTTTCGAGCGCAGTTGTCAGTAATTCGGATGATTCGTAATTTTTTCTGGTTTTGTCTTCTCTGTGCCTCTGTATCTCTGTGGTTAATTCCGCATCATCTTTTCCGCGCCAGTTGCACCACCAAGCGTTCCAGCAAGGTGCGCGGCGGCAATTGGCTGGAGCCTTTCAAGCCAAGGTCGGTTTCCAGCAGCCAATCGTATATCAGATCCAATCGGCGACGGCCGAGATGACGGACCTGCTGCTCGGCATTGCGACGGCCAAACGGCGGGACGCCGGCTTTCTCCAGCGCCGCCGGCAACGCTTCCCCCTGACCGTGCAGGCGAGCCGCTTGCGCCAGCCGGCGCAGCTGCATGCTGAACGCGCCGAGTAAACGCAACGGTTCCTCGCCCTGGTCGAGCAAGCGTTCCAGCAACGTCAACGCCTCGCCCATTTGACCGGCACCGATCAAATCGAAAATCTTCCAGGTATTCTCGGCCCGACTTTGGCCGACGAGTTGATCCACGTCCGCCGTGTCGATGCGTGCATTCCCGCCGACGTAGATCGCTAATTTGGCCATTTCCTGATCGAGCAATCCCATATCGGTGCCGACCAGATCGACGAGCAGCCGGGCGGCCGGCGCGGACAACGGCTTGGCGTGCTGGGCGGCGCACCACTCGGCGCACCATTCCGGCAATTTCTGCGATGAGGGAGCCTTGCATACGAGGGTGGCCGGCTCGGGCAGAGCCTTGGCCAGCTTCGTCGTCGCCGGCCACGATTGCACATCGAGAACCAGCACGCCGGTTTTCGACGGCTCGGCGAAGTATTTCTCCAGGCGTGCGCGTTCGCGCGTGACGAACGGTTCGGCGCGATCAACGACGACGAGACGGCGCGGGCTGAGGAACGGTAGCGTTTCCAATTCGTCGTGAATCTCGGCCCAGTTCGCCTTGTCGCCTTCGCGGCTGGACAGACCAAATCCGCCATCCTCCGGCCCAAGCACGAGCGATTTCAACACCGCCAATACGCGGCGTTTGAGGAAATGTTCGTCGCCGTGGAGAACGTAGATCGGTCGCGGCTTGGCCTTGGCCGCGCCCCGGAGAAAGGTGAGGCTGTCCATGCCGACATTGTAACCGAATGGGCGGCCACTCCGCCACTCCGCCACTCCGCCACTCCGCCTACAAGACAAGAGAGTTCCGGCCTTGTCGATTAATTCGTTTGAACTAAATAAATAGTTAGGTTAGACTAATTTATTGTTTAGGTTGACCTACGTAGTTTCGTTCGTCTCAACGAAATAAGGAGGCCGGGTTCATGGATTCGATCGACTCTCGCATGGTGAACCATCACACTCGCGCCGCCTTCACATTGATTGAGTTGTTGGTGGTGATTGCCATTATCGCCGTCCTCATGGGGCTTTTGCTGCCGGCTGTGCAGAAGGCGCGCGAGGCGGCCAGTCGCGCCCGTTGTGTGAACAATCTCAAACAGATCGGCCTGGCCCTGCACGGTTACGAAGGGGTTCATGGTTGTTTCCCGCCCGCGTTCGTGAAAACGTCGGGGCAACAGTCCGGCACGGTCTACGGCGTCCCCTACCCCGACGATACTTGGAGCGCGCTGCCCGGCTGGGCGTGGGGCACCCTGATTCTTCCCTACATTGAACAAGACAATTTGTACAAGAGCTTCCGGCTCGATTTGCCTTGCTGGGCACCGGAGAATATACCGTTCGTCCCTACCAAGGTGCCGCTCTTTCTGTGTCCCTCGGCCAGCGGCGGCAGCGATGGTTTTGCGGTGGAAGAGGACTCCGGCGATGGCAGGCACGGCACGCCAATGACGCCGGCCCTTCTCCTGGCTCACTCGCACTACGTCGTCAATGCCGGCGTCAATCAACCCTGGGGGCGAACGATGCCCTATTGCGTCGATTACACCGTGCCCGAACCGGTTGCTACTCCAGCCGGCCCACAATGGGACATCATCAACGGTCCCTTTTATCGCGATTCACGGACGCGCGGGGTGGAGATAACGGATGGTTTGTCGAATACCGTTTTCGTGGGGGAACATAGTTCGATTTTGAGCAACAAAACCTGGGTGGGCGTGATACCGGGCGCGGCCGTCTGTCCGCGTTTGGATTTGCGGCCGTGGCCTTCCGACTGTAACGCCAGCGGCTGCCTGGTCGGCGTCCACAGCGGCCCGGATGTGCATGACCATCCGCAGGTCATCATCCACGCTCCCAATAATCCCTTTGGACACACGGATGAAATGTGGTCCGAACACACACCGGCCGGCTGCAACGTGCTGCTCGGCGACGGTTCCGTGCGTTTTATCGGCGCCTTCATCCATCCGAGTACCTGGGTAGCGCTGTCCACCATGAACGCAGGCGATGTTCCTCAAGGAGATTATTGAGTGGCCATCCAGAACTTTCTCCCGACGCGGCGTAGATTGCTGGCATCGGCTTTCGTCGGCCTTGCGGTTGTGCTGGGGGCCGGCTTCATCGGCTGCGGCCGACGCCACAAATGGGCGCGGGCGCGGAAGTCTTTCATGCGGTGGATGCCCTGTTCACGGCCATCACCGCTCGCGATGAGGCTCTACTGAGCCAATGCGAACAGCGTTTACACGCTTTCCGAGACGCGGGAGAGATGCCGGCGGACGCATCAACTTATCTGGATAGAATCATCCGCAAAGCTCGCGCGGGCGGCTGGGAGGCGGCGGCCGAAACGCTCTACGCCTTCATGAAGGCTCAGCGACGCGAAGGAACGCGCGATCGCGAACCCACAAAGCAAACGCCGCGCCTGCGGCGGACCAAGGCAGCCGCTTGTGCGCTCGCTCCGGCCAGGACCAAAACGCGGCGGTGAGTTCATGCTTGCTATTCATGGCCGGTTGATGGAAGAGTTTGGGCCGCTTCTCGTGTTCTCGGATGCGAACGGTTGTGCTACCATAAGACACCCCCGCCCTCTCCGGCGGACAGGAGACGGCATTATGGCGCGCAAGGCGAAAAAAGACGACAGCGAAGGCATCACAATTATTTGCCGTAATCGGCGAGCGTTCCATGAGTACGACATTTCCGACAAGCTGGAATGCGGCCTCGTACTGACCGGCACCGAGGTCAAGAGCCTGCGCGAAGGCGCGGGCGGACTGGAGGACGCCTACGCCAAGATCGAGGGCCGCGAGTTGTGGCTAATCGGCAGCGATATTCCCGAATACAGCATGGGCAATCGCATGAACCATAAGCCCAAGCGACCGCGGAAGCTATTGCTGCATCGCCGTGAGATCGCCAAGTTCGCCGATAAGGCGTCACAGCGAGGCTTCACGCTGGTGCCGCTGCGAATGTATTTCAAGAATGGCCGGGCCAAGGTCGAGTTGGCCGTCGGACGCGGCAAGCAACTGCACGATAAACGCGAGGCCGCCAAGAAGGCGGACGCGCAGAAAGAGATTCGCCGGGCGATGTCCGAGCGCCGGCGCTAAGACGATTCCATGCCAGCCCGCAGCGCCAGCAAGGGACTTCCTTGCGAGGGAATCCCTTGCTGGCGCTGCGGGCTGGCAAAACATTTCATCAAGCGCGTCGGGTCAGGGAGGGCCCCATGCACTGGATTGGCTTGGTCGATCATCCCGATCATGTCTGCTGTCGCTATCGTCTGGCGGCGTTTCGTCCGCTGCTGGAACAGGCGGGACACACACTGGAACCGCGGGCGCTGCCGCGCCGCTGGTGGTCGCGGGTCGGCTTCTTTCGTCAACTACGCGGCGAGAATGTCATTTTGCAGCGCCGGTTGCTGTCCAGCTGGCAGCGTGTTTTGCTGCGCTGCGCCGCGCGCCGGTTGCTGTTCGATTTCGATGACGCCGTGTTTCTCCGCGATTCGTATGCCGCACGCGGTCTGCACGATGGCAGGCGTCTGCGCCGCTTCGCCGGCCTCATGCGCGCTGCCGATGGGGTCATCGCCGGCAACGCCTTTCTCGCCGACCACGCTGCGCGCTGGGCCGGTGCCGCTCGCGTTTGCATCATTCCAACATGTGTTGATCCGACGCGCTATCCGCCGGCCGAGCCGGCGCGAACCGAGGGCGTCGAACTGGTCTGGGTGGGATCGTCGAGTACCTTGCAAGGGCTGCAAGCGATCACGCCGCTGCTGGAAGCGATTGGCCGGAGTTTGCCCGGTCTGCGTTTGAAACTCATCTGCGATCGTTTTCTGGAGCTGCGAGGGCTATCCGTATTGCCGTGTCCGTGGACGGAATCCGGCGAAGCCGCGGAGATTGCTCGCGCCGACATTGGCATCAGTTGGATCCCTGATGATCTGTGGAGTCGCGGCAAGTGCGGCCTGAAGGTGCTGCAATACATGGCGGCCGGACTGCCGGTAGTCTGCAATCCAATCGGCGTGCATGGGGAGATGGTGCGGCACGGCGAGACAGGCTTTCTGGCCGAAACGCCGGCGCAATGGATCGAGGCGATTCAGCGACTGGCGCACGATCCGGCCCTGCGGCGGCGGATGGGATGCGCCGGTCGGCAACGGGTCGAAGACCATTACAGCGTCACGGCGGGCGCGGCGCTCTGGGTGACATTGCTGAATCGCCTGAGGGAGTCGCTTGCAGCTTAGCACTCGCCAGCCCGTAGCGCCAGCAAGGGAATGTCCCTTGCTGGCGCTACGGGCTGGCACGAAAGAGGATTGTCATGGCGGAGTCGATCGTCCTTGTGGCCGGCGGAATACGCTGGCAGATTCAACCCGGAATGGAACCGCTGTTCGGATCGGACGGACTGCGCCTCGACGAATGGCTGGCGGCGGGACAAGCTCGCGTCATTAAGCACGGTCCGCATCGCACCGTCTATCATGTCGTTCTGCCCGAACTGGATTTCTATCTGAAACACAATCGTCTGGCCGACTGCCGCGCCTGGTTGCGGCAACTCGTGCGGCCAAGCAAGGCTCGCAGCGAATACGAACACACATTGGCCGTGGCCGCGCGTCAGGTGCCGACGATGGAACCATTGGCCATCGGCGAGACGTGCCGCGGCGCGGGACCGCGTTGCAGTTTCCTCATCACGCGTGCCCTGCCGGAAACGCGGCCGCTCAACTCCTTCCTCGAAAGCACGCTGCCGCAATGGCCGGCGCCGCGCCGCACCCACATGCGTCAACGCTTGGCCGTGGCCCTGGGACAACTACTCGCTCGCATGCACGATGCCGGCATCACGCATCACGACCTGCATCCCGGCAATCTACTCCTGCGCCTCGACGCGGACGATCGGCCCGAACTTTTCCTTATTGATCTGCATGCCATCCATCTCGGCGCTCCGTTGTCCTGGCGTGCCCGGCGTGCGAACCTCATCGTTCTCAATCGCTGGTTCACTCTCCGCAGCGAGCGCACCGACCGCTTACGCTGCTGGCTCGTTTATTGCGACAAATGCGATATTTTATGCGCCAAAATCGACACGCGAAGGGCGGCGTGTGATCTGGAGCGCGGGACGCTGACATCGAATCTACATTTTTGGCGCGGACTTGATGGTCGTTGTCGGCGAGTGAATCGGCATTTTCGCCGCGTTCACGGCGCGGACATAACGGGACATGCGGCGGCCGATCTCGCGCCCGAAGTGCTGGCCCCTCTGCTGGCCGATCCCAATGCGCCCTTCGAGCAGACCAATGCGCTGGTGCTGAAGAAATCGGCCAGTTCCGCCGTCATCGAGTTGGATCTGCCGGGACCGGAAGGACCGCGGCGTGTCATCTACAAGCGCTTCGCCGTGACGCGCTGGCGCGATCCCTGGACGGCCCTGATTCGACCAGCGCCGGCCTTGCGCTCCTACGTCATGGGGCATGGCCTGCTGCTGCGCTGCCTGCCGACGCCGCGCCCGCTGGCTGTCTGGCATCGCTCGCGCCACGGTATGCTCCACGAGGGCTACCTGATTACCGAAAAGGTGCCCGACGCCCTGGATTTGCGGCAGTTCGTCGATCATCTGGACACGCTGACCGACGAGGAGCGCCGGACTTTTCTCCGCCGCCTTATCGATCAAGTCGCCTGTCTCATCGGCATGCTACATCAGCGCCGCCTCTCGCACCGCGATCTGAAGGCGGCGAACGTGCTGGTGAGCGGCGTTTCCACTCTTGCCGCCGGAGGCGAAGCACGAGTCTGCCTCATCGATCTTGTCGGCGTCCGCCGGCCGCTCAAGCTGCGCCGATCGCGTCGCGTGCAAAATCTCGCCCGGCTCAACACCAGTTTTCTCAACCATCCTAGCCTGACACGTACCGATCGTTTGCGCTTCCTGCGTGTGTACCTGCGTTGGGGCTTGCGCGGCCGGATTGGCTGGAAACGATGGTGGCGACAGCTTGAAGAAGCGACCGCGAATAAGGTTCGCCGGAATCTGCGCAACGGGCGGCCTCTGGGTTGACCGCAGCGCAATTCCTCTTGTGAATCGGTGCGACCCACCGTATGATCCGCCCCCCGCTTGCGGCTTAGCGCGAAACCGCAAGCGGCTCAAGATGAGCAGATAGCCGGAGACCGTGGACATGACCGAGCAGATCGTGCAGCGATCGACCGCGACAAGGAGGGCCGTTCTAGGTGGCGGTCTGTTCGCGGCGCTCAACGCGCTGCTCGGTTGCAATTCCTTCAGCCTGAATCTCCTGTCCCGCGAGAAGGCGGAGAAGACCGGATCGGATACACGCATCTTGCCCGCTCCGCCGGGACGCTACACGTTCCGCATCGCGCCCTACGTATTCCTGTCCGACTTTGAAGTGAAACCAGGCATGCCGCTCTTTCAGGAGTTGGCCAAGCTGCGCGATCAAGTCTATCGCGAGCTACAGTTGACGCCCGGACGCTCAACCGTGCAGGTCTATCTCTTCGAGAGCAAGGAACGCTACGACGAGTTCATGCACGCTCACTATGCGAATTTGCCGCCGCGCCGGGCCTTTTTCATTCAGCAACAGCGCGTGATGGGCGGCGCGGATGATCTGCTCGTCTACACCCGCTGGGGCGATCGCATTCAGCAGGATCTACGACACGAACTGACCCATGCGTTGTTGCACAGCGTCATGCGCGACGTGCCGCTGTGGCTGGATGAGGGGTTGGCGGAATACTTCGAGCTGCCGCCCGACCGTCACGGCGTCAATTCCTCACATGTGGAAACGCTCCGCCGCGATCTCGGCCTCAGCTTCCAGGCGGACCTCGATCGTCTGGAGAAACTGAAGGATGTCAACGAGATGAAAGGTCCGGAATATCGCGAAGCATGGTTGTGGGTTCATCTGATGCTGCACTCGCGGCCGGAGGCGAAAACGGTGCTGCTGACGTACTTGCAGGATCTGCGCGCCAACCGCACGCCCGGCTTGCTCGGATCGCGCTTGGCCGTTGTCTTCCCATCGCTGAAAGAGGCGTTCAAGAAACACCTCGAACAAATCGAATTACCCATCAACGCTCGCGCCGCGTCGCCGTCCGCCCCGTCGATCCCACGCTGAAAACAAAGACTTTCACCACGGAAAGCACGGAACACACGGAAAAAAGACAAAGACAAATCCGAATGCGATCGAGAGAATAATCCGTAGGGTGGGCCGCGAGGCCCACCCTACGGCCAGCGTCTTTTCGTGTATCCGTGGTGACTCATGAACATTCTCGTCACGGCCGGCAACACACTCGTTCCCATCGATCGCGTGCGCGGCATCACCAACATCTTCACCGGACGCACAGGCGCTCGCATCGCTCTGCATGCACAGGAACGCGGCCACACCGTCACGCTGCTGACCTCGCATCCAGAGACGGTGGAATCTCCTCCACGCGAGCATTGGACGATGCTTCCTTATCGCACCTTTGACGACCTGCAAAATCTCATGCGTGTGCAGGTGATGAAAGGCAGCCTGGATGTCGTCATCCACTGTGCCGCCGTCAGCGATTACCTGGTTGACGGCGTTTACGCACCGGCTGCGGGCACGCGCTTTGATCCCCAGAACGGACGCTGGGAGAGCGAGGACGCGGTCGATCCAGCACTGGTCGATCGCGCGGCTGGCAAAGTCAAGAGTGATGAGCCGGAGTTATGGTTGCGATTGGCGCGCGCCCCCAAACTGATCGACTGCATTCGGCGCGACTGGGGTTTTCGTGGTCTGCTGGTCAAATTCAAGCTCGAAGTCGGCGTCAGCGATGAGCAACTGCTCGCCGTCGCCGAACGCTCGCGCCAGCATTCCGCCGCCGATTTCATGGTGGCCAACTCGCTGGAAGGAGCGAACGCCTATGCCTTCCTCGGCCCGCTCGACGGACGCTATGAATGTATTGCTCGGCCCAAATTGGCCGAACGGTTGCTGATCGCGCTGGAAGAATACCCACGGAAACACTCCGATGGCTAACATCCTGCTTGGCGTCACCGGTTCGGTGGCCGCTGTCAAAACGCCGTTGCTGGTCGAGACGCTGAAGCGCCCCGGCCATGCCGTCAAGGTTGTCGCCACGCAGTCTTCGCTATATTTCTTCGATCCGGCCGAGATCGAACGAGCCGCGTTTATTCTCGACGCGGACGAATGGCCGGGACGAGACAGCGGGCGACGCTGGCAGCGCGAGGATGACGTGTTGCACATTCAGCTGCGCCGCTGGGCGGATGTGTTGGTTGTCGCGCCGCTGGATGCGAACACGCTGGCGAAGTTGGCCAACGGTCTCGCCGACAACTGTTTGACCTGCGTGTGGCGAGCGTGGGAGCCGAGTCGGCCCGTAGTGCTGGCGCCGGCGATGAACACGCTGATGTGGGAGCATCCGGCGACGAATCGCCATTTGCGCCAGATTTCTGCTGACATGGGGTTGTCACCACCCACGGATTTACCGTTGGAGGAATTGGCGAACTGGATCAACATGCAGGGCCGGCCGCTACGACTTGTGGCCCCGGAGAGCCGGAGGTTGGCATGCGGCGATGTGGGCATCGGGGCGATGGCGGCTCTGGACGATATTATGACGATGGTGCAATCGGTCCTCGGTTAACCAACTCGCAACGCCAGCGAAGGAGCGTAGTTCGACGCATGAAGACTTGCTCCGCCTGCCAAACCAGCAACGCCGACAACAATCGATTCTGCCAGCAATGCGGTCGGCCACTCGACACCGCGCCGCGTGAGGCTACCGTCCGCTGGACCGGCCAACCCATGCGGATTCACCTGCCCCGTCGCGCCGCGGCCATCGACACGCTCTTCGCCGCCAAGAATCGGCTCGTTATCGGCCGAGCGCCCGACTGCGATGTCTGTTTGCCGCATCCGATGGTATCGCGCTATCACGCCCTGCTTGAGCGCCAGCCCGAAGGTCTGCGTCTGCGCGACCTCGCCAGCGTCAACGGCGTTTTGGTGGCGGGCCGGCGTATCAGCGAACCCGTGTTCATCCATGAAGGCGAGCGCGTCGGGGTCGGTCCCTTCCTGTTCACGCTGCGCGCGGGCGTCATTCATTCGCTCGACAGCAGCCGAAGTCTGCGCCTGGAGGCGCGGCAACTGGAGAAGGTCGTGCTGCTGCCGGGCGGACAGAAACGCAAGTTGCTCGACAATATCAATCTCGTCGTCAATCCCGGTGAGTTCGTCAGCCTGCTCGGTCCAAGCGGCTCCGGCAAAAGCACGCTGATGGATTGCCTCAACGGTCGGCGGCGCGCTACCGGCGGCGCGGTGCTGGCCAATGGCGAGGATTTCTATCAGCACTTCGACAACTTCCGCCAATCGCTGGGCTATGTGCCGCAGAAGGACATCGTTCATACGCAACTCACCGTTTACCGCGCCCTGTACTACACCGCCCGCCTGCGGCTGCCGACCGACACGGACCCGGCCGAATTGCACGCCCGCATCGAAGCCGTTCTCCGCGAGATGGAACTACAACCGCACCGCGATACGCTGATTGCCAACCTCAGCGGCGGACAGATCAAGCGCGTCAGTCTCGGCGCGGAACTGCTGGCGCAACCGTGTCTGCTGTACATCGACGAGGCGACCAGCGGCCTCGACGCCGGCACCGAGACACGCATGATGCGTCTGTTCCGCGGCTTGGCCGATGAGGGGCGTTCCATCATCTGCATCACGCACAACGTCGATAACGTCGAGCAGTGCCATCTCGCCTTGATCCTGGCACGCGGCAAACTCGTCTATTATGGTCCGCCACATGATGCGCCGCGCTATTTCGGCGTTCGACGCATAAGCGATATTTACGATCGCTTGAGCGGTAAATCGTTGGAAGACTGGGAACACGAGTACAGCGCTAGCGAGTTTTATCAGGAATTTGTCGCGGGGCGATTGGCCGCTCGGTCCACCGATTCCGCCGAGATTGCACTGCCGCCTCACGGGATAGCGGAAGATGCAACGCCCCGGCCAGCGTCGTTGAGTTTGTCGAGCCTGTTGGCGGATGGTCGCAAACTCGTGTCGCTATCGAACTGGCCGCCGTTGGCCGATCGCTTCCGCGAATTGACCGCCCGTTATCTGCGCGTCCGCAAACTGCTGTCGCCGGTGTTGGACCTGTGGCATCAGTTCCGCGTGCTGACGGGGCGCTACGTCGAGTTAATCCGCGGCGACCGCCGCGGGCTACGGCTGTTGTTCTTGCAGGCGCCGTTGGTCGCCATCTTTTTGCTGATTGGCTTTGTCAACAAAGACTATCGCGGCGAGGTGCCCCTGCCGCGACCCCTGAGCGACGGCGAACGCCGTATGCTCAGCATCGTTCACGGCATGGATCAACTGCTGGACGGCAACCAAATCAGCCCGCAACAACGTCAAGCGCTCGAACAACTACGGCAGCCGGCGTTGGCCGCCGCTGAATTGAAAGCCTTGCGTGGCGCTCGTTTTACCATCGATGTCGATGGCCGACCGACCACCGTAACGGGCATCGAAATGATTGACACGCTCCAGCGTTTGCGCGAGGCGAAGATCGCTGACAACTTGTTGTCATTCGATGGTCCTGTCGTGCCGGATCGGCGCGGCATCAACCCGCGTTTCACCTACATTTTGGTGTTTATCCTCGTGATGATCGTCCTGTGGTTCGGCTGCAACAACGCGGCCAAGGAGATCGTCAAGGAAGAGGCAATCTACGGCCGCGAGCGCGCCGTTAACCTCGGCATCGTACCTTACCTGGCGAGCAAGTTCCTGATCCTCAGCCTTATCACGGCCATGCACGCCCTGATGCTGATGGGCTTGGTGTATGGCACGTTGGAGGCATTGCAAATGCTGGGGGTCGGCTACACCGCACCGCCGCCGGAATATCGGCTGGCGTATCTGCCGCAGTTAGGTGTGCTGGTATTGCTGGCGATGAGCGGCGTCGCTCTCGGTCTATTGTTGTCGGCGTGTGTCTCGACGCCGGATCGTGCCAACGCGCTTTTGCCCTATGTACTTATTCCGCAGATGATCCTCGGCGGTGGCATCCTTGATGTACAGCATGGCCCGTTGTCGTGGTTGGCGATGGCGCTCTCGCCGGTTTACTGGGCCTATCGCGGCATTCATCTCGGCGCGAACACGCTGCCGGCCGGCTTTCCCGGCCATGTCAATTATACCGATAATATCGCCCTTCCATGTGTCGTATTGGTACTGCAAACGGTACTGATGTTGGCGGCGACGGCGTGGGTGCTGCGGCGCAAAGAGGTGTGAGCCTTTGCCATTGCCAGCCCATAGCGCCAGCAAGGGAACTTCCTCGCCGGCGCTGCGGGCGAGCGAATCGACTTACAAGCAATGCACGGCGACGACGGTGCAGTTATCGCTGCCGCCGCCCTGGTTGGCCAGTTCGATGAGTTGATTCGCCAGATTCGCCGCGGAAGGGCCGGCACGCGCGATCGTCTCAGCGAGCAGACGATCCTCGACATGAGCCTGAAGACCATCGCAATTGGCGATCAACCAATCGCCTCGACTCAATTGCACTTCGTAGCGCGCCGGTTCGATGCGCGCATGCTTGCCGACGGCCTGCGTCACTTCGTTTCGCCTCGGATGCTTGGCGGCTTCTTGCGGCGTCAGTTGACCCAATTCGACCATGCGCGCCACCAGCGTTTGATCGCGCGTCACCTGCGTTAGCTTCTCGTTGTGCCAATGGTAGACGCGGCAATCTCCCGCGAGGCTGATGAAGGCGCGACCGTCCCACACCAGCAGCGCCACCGCTGTCGAACCCATGCCCTTGCAGGCGGCATTGTCCTTCGCGGCCTGATGGACAACGCGGTTGGCCTCGTGCAAACCTCGATCGAGTGCCTCCGCCAGAGCGACAGGAGTTAGAGCCGGCGATTGCTCGCTCAGCGCCGCTGTCAGCACCGGCGTCAACACACTGCCCATCGCGCGGATGACGAGTCCACTGGCGCGATCGCCGGCTTGATGGCCGCCCATGCCGTCAGCGACGACGACGAGAGCGAGATCGTGGCGTTGCTCTCGATTGCCCCAGGCGCATTGCTGCACAAGCAGGCTGTCCTCGTTGCGTGTGCGAACCCGGCCGCGCGTGGTGACGCTGCCGATCGTGAGCCGGCATGCCGCAGGGTCGGCCAGGTCCGGAATCGTTTCCGTTATCGGATCCAGCTCAAGGACGCCCTCGCCTTCCTCGTCGCCCAGCGCGTCGGCGTCCCAGGGGATGGAAAGAAACTCGTGTTCCATCTCAGCGGCTTCATCCACATCCATCATCGCATCGACCGGGGCCGAAAAATCGATGGCCGCCTGGGCTGGCGCGGCTTGACGGCGATCTTTGCCCTCCGGCCAAACGAGGTCGGCCGGTTCCAGTTGCCCGCTGGCCGCAAGTTGTCGTAGCCGCGCCGCCGTTACCGGACCGACCTCGCGCCCCGCATGCAGGTAATACCAGCGATCGTTCATACGATAGCCTCGCCAACGCAACAGCCGTCTCATCTCTCCCAACTTTATCTCAGACTCGTCATCCTGACTAGCGTTCTCTCCTGTCGTCCCGTCGCTGGCGCTCCAGGCTGGTAGTTCATTACCCAATTGTTCCGCGAAAGAATAGTGACATCGACCGATAATCCTTGTACGCTTGAGTTCGTCTGAAACTCCCACCCTTATCGTCTCTCCGCGGGGTTATCCGATGTTGAAGATCGTAGGCGGCGCGGCGGCCGATTGTTCCGGCGTGACACGGCGTAATTTCCTTCAGGCCGGCATTCTCGGACTCGGCGGATTATCGCTGGCCGACCTCGGGCGCTTACGAGCCGCCACGCCAACCGTGGCGCGCGACACCAACGTCATTCTCTTCTGGCTCAGCGGCGGGCCGGGACACATGGAGACGTGGGATCCCAAACCCGATGCGGTCTCTCAGTTCCGCGGCCCCTTCGGCGCGATCCGCACGCGCGTCCCCGGTGTGCAGTTCGGCGAGTTGCTGCCGGAGATGGCGAAGGTGGCGGATCGACTGGCGATCCTCCGCAGCGTCAACCACGGCACCGGCGACCATACCAAGGCCAATCACTGGATGCTCACCGGCTTTGAGGGACCGGCGTTCAACGTGCCGGATTTCAAGGTGCAGCGCCGGCCGTCGTTGGGTTCATCCACGGCTCGTTTGCGCGGTCCGAATAAGCCAGGCATGCCGCCCTACGTCGCCGTCCCGCATCTGCGCGGCGGCACGGATAACTTCTTCCATTACGCCGCTTACCTCGGCGGCGGCGTAAATCCATTCATCCTCGAATCCGATCCGAATACTCCTCAATTCCGTGTCAAGGGACTGTCACTGGCTCCGGAAATGTCGTTCCGGCGTCTGGAAGATAGACGGCAGATTCTCGATGCGATGGACCGTTTCCGCGTGGGCGAGGAGCGCAAGGCGGCGGATCGTGACGCCCACTATCAGCGGGCGTTTCATCTGTTGACCAGCAAGCAGGTGGCCGGCGCTTTCGACATCAGCGCCGAGCCGGCGCGGGTGCGCGATCGCTATGGCCGGCACACCTTCGGCCAAAGCGCCTTGCTGGCGCGGCGGCTGGTCGAAGCCGGCGTCACTTTTGTCACCGTCAATTGCGTCCCGTGGGATCATCACGGTACGGCCGGCCGTCTGCCCACCAAAGAGGGCGCGAAAAAGCTGATTCCCCCGCTTGATCGCGCCGTCGCCGCGCTCATCGACGACTTGACCCAGCGCGGTTTGTACGAAAAGACGCTGGTGGTGGCGATGGGCGAGTTTGGCCGAACGCCGCGCATGAACGCCGAGGGTGGCCGCGATCATTGGGGCAATACCTTCAGCGTGCTGATGGGCTGCGGTTCCATGAACATGGGCCAAACCATCGGCAAAAGCAACCCGCGCGGCGAATACGTCGCCGATCGGCCCATCAGCCCGCAAGACGTGGCCGCCACGGTTTTCCATCATCTCGGCATCGACGCGCGGAAAGTGCTGTTCGATGACACGCAAGGACGCCCCACCCCACTCGTCGAAACCGGCGCGCCAATCCGCGAGTTGATGGCGTAACCCCCCGTTTACGTTTCGCGAAACGTAAACGGGAGTTAGCGAGAATCGGGGGTGACGAATCGCCGAGCGTTCAACCGGGCGAGCGCGGTGGCGGCAGCGCTGCGTACATTCAAGTCGGGATCGTGCAGCAAGCGGTTTAGGTCCTGGGCGGCCAAAGGAGCGGCGGACGATCCGAGTTTGCCCACGGTTCGGACGGCCGACCAACGACTGAAAAGATCGGGATCGCGGAGTGCGTGTACCATCGCCGGCAGCGCCGGCAGCGCCAGCGGACCAAACATCTCCAGTGCATCCAGGGCGCTGCGGCGGACGTGCATGTCCGGGTGACTCAACGCCGCCGCAAGGCCGGGCAAGGCTTCTTGCAACACTTCACGACGCAAAGCATCTTCCGCTTCCTCCAGCGCGATGTCTGCGGCGGCGCAGCGTTGCACCCAACGCCAGTAAGCATGGCCCAGTTCCTCCAACGCGCGGTGCGTCAATATACGCACTTGCGCATCGTCGTCGCGGAGCAAACGCACCAGAATCGGTCCCTGGTCGCGGAAAGCCTGCATCAACGAACGCAGTTCCTCGCGCTTGGCCGTGATTGGTCGAACGGCGGAGCCGGAGTCTTCCGACGGCAGAATATCCTCAACGAGTCGAGACAGAGCGGCGGCGGCAAGCCCGATTGTTTCGAGACAGCGATGGCGAACCGCAGGCTGAGTGTCGTCCAGTCCGTGATGGACCGCTGGTAATACGCTGCTCGCCACAAGGACCAATTCGCTGCGCGGAGCTGGCCGTTGCGTGACCCGGCCGCCCAGATCCACGGCTTGCGACGCATTTTGAAGCAGACAGGCGAATCCGTCCGCCGCTGCCAGGCGTTGCTCGCCATCACCGGCCTGGAGCAATTCTCCCAGGGCCGGCACCGCGATATACACCGAGGGTTCAATCTGGGCCAGGGTGTGGGCCGCGACGCCACGTACCTGCGGCGACCCCTGAATCGTGAGGTCCGCCAGGTCCGACTGGAAGCGGCCAGCCAGAGTCGTGGGTTCGCCGTTGGCATGGGCGAGAGCGGCAAGTTCCGCGAGTCGATCGATCGTCTGGGCCACGGCCGATGGATCGCCGTGATGCAGCACACGCCGCACGGCGTCCCGAAACCATTCGACCACAACGGCGCGATTGACGCGATCGACGGCCGCGTCCGCATCGTCTGGGCAGCAATCCTGCCATTCGACCAGCATGACGGCGCGTTGCAGATCGGCCAGGGAACGCAAACCGCCAAGGCATCGTTTGACCGCGCGATCGCGGGTAGCCGCGTCAGGATAGGTGGCCTGCAAGGAGCGGCGGAGGCGTTCGACCGGATCGACGCTCGGTCCCTGTGTCCGCGCCGCTCCCGGCAGACTCAGCATGACCACTACGATCGCCAGCATGAATCGTCCCGCGACGGTTCTGCTCCGGCACCGAGCGCTCTCCCCCCCGGCTCGCCGAGATTTGTCCTCTTTGTCGAACATCCAAGTTCCCCCCGCATCGAAGGGGCAGAATTGCCGCGCCCCTTGCGCATCGGGCAACCACATACCCGAAAGCCGACCCATAGGAAAGTCCAGTTTCGCCGACGAAGTGTAGCACTCTCGCAGGTCGATGGGGAACAGGCGGCGAAAACTCGTTGCATCCCTTCCGCGCTGATGTTATCGTCGCGTCGGGTTCCTATTCTCCACGGTGAGGTACACCATGAAACGTATGCTGTTCTCCGCTCTCGTCCTGCTGGCGGCCTTTGGCCTGAGTGTGTCGCTGTCCACGGCCGACGCCGCCGACAAGGAAAAGAAAGAAACTCCCATCGTCCCGCCGCACAAGGGCGAATCGAAGACAATAGATCTCTTCAATGGAAAAAATCTTGATGGTTGGGAGGGGCACAAGGAATTGTGGTCGGTCAAGGATGGCGTCATCGTCGCTAAAAACACCAAGCCGATACCGGTCAGCACTTACCTGCTGACGAAGGACAAATACAGCGATTTTCGTCTGACGGCGACGGTGAAACTGGTGAAGTCGGAGATGCACTCCGGCATCGCCTTCTGGGGCCGCGTCGCTCCCGAACACAAGGACGAATACACCTACGCCGGCCATCTCGTCATGTTCCCGTCCGGTTGGGGCATGTATGACCTGTATGGCCGCAACGGCCTGCCCGTCAACGGCGCTCCCGCGAAGAAGGTCGGCAAACAGCACGATTGGAACGATTTGGAGATTCTCGCGCAGGGCAACCGCGTGCGTGTCGCCGTCAACGGTAAACTCGTCGTGGACTGGCGCGATCCGGAGCCGAAACGCATCAAGGAAGGCCCCATCGGTCTGCAACTGCACTCCAACAAGGAACCGCAGGAAGTTCACTTCAAGGACCTTAAGCTGACGACCTTCCCCGAGGAAAAGATGACTACTCTCAAGTGAATGAAGTAGATCCTGCTCGACAAGCGGGATCTTGCCCGAGTAGGTCCCGCTCGGCAAGCGGGACCTACCTCCGCTTGCCGAGCGGGATCTTGCCCGAATAAGTCCCGCTCGGCAAGCGGGACCTACTTCCTTGCGTTCGTGCCTCTTAGTCTTTCCTGCCGCATCTTCACACTCGATCAAAAATACCTCGTTTCCCTTCACTTTCCTCGCAATTCCCAGCGGGGGGACTTGACAGCAGCACCTCTTTTGGTGAATAATACACTAATTTGATGTCTTTGTCCATTATTCAGGAGGCGACTCATGGCGCGTTCGGTTAACTGGATTGACGCCGGCATCAAGATCCCCGATCTGCTGCGGCGGGCGCCGCAGGTTCGGCCGGTACTAGATCGCTATGGCTTACGAGGTTGCGGAGGCCCGGAAGGACCGGCCGAATCGTTGGAGTTTTTCGCCCGCGCCCATGAAGTTCGCCTGTCCAGCCTGCTCGATGAGCTGCGGGCGGAAGCGGTGCAAAGCCGACCGATGCCGCTGCCGATTCTGGAGGAGAAGCCGGCGCTGGCGGATGAGTTATATCGGCGTTTCTTCAAGGCAGGTATCGTCGTGACGCTGACGCTTGGGGCGCTGTGGGGCGCGTACCTGCTGTTGCGGATCGCCTTCGATAGCTCGTTTACCGCCGTCGGCATTCACGAGATCAACGCGCACGGCCACGCTCAGATTTTCGGCTGGGTCGGCTTGTTTGTTATGGGCTTCGCCTATCAAGCCTTTCCACGCTTCAAGCACGGCCAGCTTTCTCATCCACGTCTGGCCCTGCTCAGCTGGTGGCTCATGTTGACCGGAGTAATCGCTCGCTCCGTTCTGGAGCCGCTCGCCGGGCCGGGCAGTTGGCTGGCTCATTTCGCCGTGGCCGCCGCCGCGATCGAGGCGATTGCCGCGACGCTCTTCGCCGGCATCATTCTGGCGACGTGGCGGAATAGCGGCAAACCACTGGCGGTCTACGATTATTACATCGTCTCCGCCCTGGCCTGGTTCATCCTCCAGGCCGTTTACGAAACGGTCTATCTCTCGGCCACGCTGGCGACGGCCGATCGCAAGGAATTGGTCAACCTTGTGGCCATGTGGCAAGGGGCGCTGCGCGACATCCAAATCCATGGCTTTGCCCTGCTGATGATCCTGGGAGTGAGCCAGCGATTGTTCCCCAACTTTTATGGCTTGCGGACGCCGCGCCGCCGCGTCAGCCTGCTCGCTCTGCTGGGTGTGAACGCGGCCGTGGTCGGCGAAGCCGTCAGCCTCATCTTCATGCGCAACTCCGTCGGCCTCTGGGCTGGCGTATGGTATGCCTCGGTACTGGTCCTGGTTGGCTCGGTGATCGCTTTGCTGGTGGACTGGCGCATTTTTGGAGCCAGCACCAACGCGGATCGCTCGCTGAAGTTCCTGCGCGCCGCCTACGTCTGGCTGCTCGTGTCGCTGGGGATGCTGGTCCTGCTGCCGCTCTATCAACACGGCGTGCTGACCCGGCTGGCACCGGAGAGTTTGGCGGCGCGGATCGGTTTCTCGCATGCGTATGCGGGGGCGGCCCGTCACGCCATCACGGTCGGCTTTGTCAGCCTGATGATCGTCGGCGTGGCCGGCAAGATCGTGCCCACGCTCAACGGCGTCGATGTCCATCGCCTATCCGGGCTGTGGCTGCCATTCGTGCTGCTCAACACCGGCTGCGCCCTGCGTGTATTCACTCAGGTTTGCACCGACTTCACGGCGAACGCCTACCCGGTGTCCGGCGTGAGCGGAGTCCTGGAAGTCACCGGCCTGACCCTGTGGGGCGTACAAATGTGGTCGATCATGTCGGGCCGCGCCCGGCTGCGTCCCGAAACGACGGAGAGCGATTGCGGCTGTCACGAGCATGGCCCTGAGACGGCCATCGCCGCGAACGTGTGAACGATCGCGGAAGCGACAGGCACTTGATACCGGGAACGAATCGAGTCTAATAGGAGGGGAGGGCCGAAGGGAACTGTTTCCCGAACCACCCATTCAACCCGCGAAGGATCAAACCATGCCGGGCGTATTCTACGAGTATCTCGCCTTCGGGAGTTTCTGGGCCTTCGTCATCGGCCTGGATCTGGCCGCGCTTTGGAGCCTGCGCCGATCTCGCACCGAGGCCACGGCCCGCGTCCTCTGGGTCGTATGGATCGTGGCCGTTCCCGTCATTGGAGTAATTTCCTACTTCATCGTGCAACCGACACGGGAAGAAGACGAAATGGAACCGGTCGATTCGCGGTGGAGCGACAGCGAACGCCAACGACGGAGTGAAAACATCCGTCGCTAACGCCTCGGGCTGGGCACCGTCTTCCGCCGGCACTCCTCATTTCCCCGCGAACAATTCTCAAAGCGAACGCGGTCGCGCCAACGAAGCCGCGAGGTCGGGGTTATATCCAGCAGAGAGCTTGTCTCGATGGTGTCAATCGCGCAAGCTCTCTCCGAATTCGGCGTTCGTCTTGCAGCTCATGCGAGTCTCAGGCTGATTCTGGAGGATTACCCCGTGCCCTCAAAACCCCCGCCTCCGCGTCTACCCCTCTCCCAACCGTCGCGAGGCTGGCTGCTGGCCTCGGAGAATCGACCCGCGACGCCACTCGTCAACTGGTCGGCCATTGTCGCCTCGGCCTCCCTCGCTTTCGCGTTGCTGGTCAGCATCGTTGCCTGGATCATCACGCATCCGCACAAGGCGGCGGAGCCGGTGACGCCCCCCTTGTCTCTTGCCGCTGTCACTCCGGTATCCCATGTGAATGTGGAACCAGTCGCCGAAACGCCGCGAATCCCGTCAGCCCCGCCCACTGTAGTGATTCCCGCGGTTCATCACGTCGATCGGCAGGATGTGCTTCTCAATCACGTTCCCCGCAACGAGGAGCCGCCTCCGCTCCTGCCGCCTCCACCGCAACAGCAACAGGCCAAGGAACCTGACCGAAGCACACCGTCTTCTCCGTCCGCAGGCGAGACGTATGGCACACAGGTGTTGTTTCTGAACAACCCGGTGGCCGCGGCTGAGAGGGCGCGGCGTGAAAAGAAGATGCTTTTCGTCATGCACATCTCCGGTAACTTTGAAGAATCGTGTTTCACCTGAAACAACGCCGAGGCGTTCCGTGTGAACGCATTGACCAACGCGGAAGTGGGAAAATACCTCAATAGCGGTTTCGTCTGCACGTTTCAAAAGGTCGGCACCTTCACCATCAACGGCGGACAGAAGCAAGGCGGCAACGTCGCCAGTTATTTCTGCACGCCGGAAGGTCGCGTCCTCCACGCCATCGCCGGGCCGGTCAAGGCCGACGTTCTGCTGCGCGAAGCACGCTGGGTCGTCGAAACCTCCAAGCTGGCACTTCTGGAAAACGCCAAAACCGACGCCCGCTTGCGGATCTTCTACCGCAAGGCGCACGCCGAGCGTTTGCGGCAGGAGCATGGTCTGGATCTCAATCGATCCAAACGTCAAAACCGTGGCCGACAGTTGGACAATCAGGGCCGCGTTCATCTGATTCTCGCCACGGCACCGCTGCCGCGTCTCGAACAGATCTACAAGCTGGTCTTCGAGAAAGTCCTCAAGGAGAAAGTCTCCACCGCTCCGGTCGTGCAGACCGGCGGTTAACCGCGAGTCCCCACCAGCCCGCGGCGCCGGCGAAGTCGGTCTTCGCCGAGCGCCTCGGCGCTTGCGCGGAACGACTTCAACTTGAGGGAATCGTCATGCCCGGTCAAACTGCTCCTAGCTTTCCTCCGCCTCTGCCTCGGTCGTTCGGTTCATCGCGGCGGACATTGCGCCCTTCGCGGATCGTTGTAATCGCTCTTCTCCTTCTGTCGGCTCTCTTGGCGGGCGAATACGTGTGGTTGCACGCGCGCCAGGAAGCGAGAGCGATTGCGCAAGACAATGAGCGCGTGGCCGATCGAATGGAACTTGCCCGCGCCCATCTGGCGACCCAGCACTGGGAGGAGGCAATCCGTCATCTGGAGGATGCCCAGGCGATCGAGCGAGCGACCAACCGCGAGGTAATCCGTCCGCTGCTCGAACAGGCCCGGCGCGGCCAGGCCGAGGCGCTGCTCGAAGCCGCCGGTCTCGCCATCGTACACAAGGATGCGGCCAACGCTCTGCGTCTGCTCCATGCCTATACCGTTCATCCGTGGGCGACCAATCTCGACCGCGCTCACTTGCTGCGGAAGGATTTGGAGCGTGCGACATCCAGCGAGGAAGCCGCCCAGTTCTTGGCTCATCTCTCCGAGGATGCGCTCGCTCTCTTCGACAAGCACGGCCAACTGACGGAGGATGCTGGACTGCACACGGACGGAGCGCGGCAGATTTTCAAGGATACGCTGCGCCGTCATCTGAGGAAAGAGATGCAGCACCGCCAGGCGCGGCGTGAGGTCGAGCGTCTGGCGGTTGAGCGACGCGCCGCGGAGCATGCCCGACAGATCGCCCGCCTCCGAGCCATGCCAGCCTTCCGCGAGGTGTCGGCATTCATGGCGCAAACGCTCGATCACCACCACGAGCGGCAGCAAACCGCACAGCGTCAAGAGGCGGACCTGGCTCAACTCTTCCAGCAACTCGGCGTCAACGATACGAAAGAGCAAGCTGCCATCCGTGCCGACCTCATGGGAAACGAGGGCCAGACCAATATCGCGGAGTCCGTGGTCCGTCAACGCGCCGCGATCAAGCACGCCTACCGTTCCTCACCGGCATTCAACGCCGCCGATCGCGCGTTGTTCGATCGACTCGTCGATGAAGAATTGGATAAGCTGCTGAAGATGCTGAAACAATCCTAATGAGTCCCGCACAGGGAATGCTACTCTCTGGTCTTTCTCCCCTCTCCCCTGTACTCGGGGGAGAGGGGTTGGGGGTGAGGGGGAAAGACGGCCCCCTCACCCCAACCCCTCTCCCCCGAGTACAGGGGAGAGGGGAGGAGCTTTGTCAATGCGGGACTCAGTAATGTTTCGCCGCGGAGTTCGCGCGTACAGTGGCTGACTCTGCCTCTTGTGGCGATTCTCCGCACCATTACAATGGGGGCTGCGTCTTCCCCACCCCGCAAACCCGCCCTATGAAAGCCTCACCATCACGATGAAGCAACTCCTCGCTTGCTCGGCGGCCGTGGCCCTGGTGCTGATCGGCTGGATCGTTCCCTTGGTCCACTCCGAGGATAAACAGCGGACAGAGTCTCCCCGCGCTGCCGATCCGCGCTTGCGCGTCGATCTCTTCGCCGCTGCTCCCGACATCGTACACCCCATCAGCATGGCCTTCGACAGCCGGGGCCGGCTGCTCGTCATCGAGAGCCATACGCACTTTCGGCCGTCGAACTATAAAGGTCCAAAACACGACCGCGTTCGTCTGCTTAAAGACACCGACGGCGATGGCAAGGCGGATCGCTTCACGACCTTTTTCGAGGGAACCACATTCACGATGGACATTGCCGCCCATCCCGACGGCTCTGTCTATCTCGCCACGCGCAACGAGATTCAGCGGTTGCGCGACACTCACGGTGACGGCAAGGCCGACGAGCATCGCCGCCTTATCTTCCTCGAAACGAAGGGCAATTATCCGCACAATGGTTTGTCCGGCCTGGCCTTCGACTCCAAAGGCGATCTTTATTTTGGCCTGGGCGAAAACCTGGGGGCCGCTTACAAGCTCATCGGCGCGGACGGTACCACGCTGATGGGCGGCGGCGAAGGCGGCGGCGTTTTCCGCTGTACGGCAGACGGTCGGAAGCTGCGCCGGGTGGCGACCGGCTTCTGGAATCCGTTTGGCATCTGCCGTGACATTTTCGGCCGTGTCTTCGCGGTGGACAACGATCCCGATGCCATGCCGCCCTGCCGGCTGGTTCACGTCGTCGAGGGCGGCGACTACGGTTTCCAGTTCCGCTACGGTCGTTCGGGCCGTCATCCCTTCCAATCGTGGGACGGCCAATTGCCGGGCACGCTGCCGATGATGTCCGGCACCGGCGAGGCACCGTGCGAAGTGCTGAGTTATGAATCCGATGGTTTGCCGCGCGAGTACGTCGGCGATCTGCTGGTGACATCCTGGGCGGACCATCGCGTCGAGCGCTACCAAATCAAGGAACGCGGCGCTTCCTTCTCGGCGGAGCGCAAGCCGTTCGTGCAGGGCGGCGAAAACTTCCGGCCGGTCGGCCTCGCCGTTGCGCCAGACGGCTCGCTGTTCGTCAGCGACTGGATGCGCAGCGATTACAATCTGCACGGCAAGGGGTCCATCTGGCACATTCGGCAGCGCGAGTCGGGCAAACGCGATCGCCCCACGGATCCGCGCCGTGCTCTGTTTAGCGCTCACCGTCCGTTGCGCGATGCGGCCGCGCGGCGTCTCGCCGCCGACAAAGCCGGTCGTGCTTTTCTGCGTGAACAACTCGATGGCCAAGACATTCGCGTTCGCGCCGCCAGCCTCACGGCATTGATCGACGCGGAGGGGAAGGACGAGGCAACCTCGCCCCTACGGACCGTCGCGGAGAAAGATGCGCAAACGCCGATTCGCGCGATGGCCGTACATGCCCTCGTCGAGCGCGGCGAGGATGTAGGCAATTTTATCGATCCTAAATATCCGCCTGCCGTGCGTCTGGAAGCGATCGGCTCCCTCAAGGGAAAGTCGGCCCTGCCGCGACTGCTGAAACTGCTCGCCGATTCCGACTCATTCCTGCGCAATGCCGCCGTGCGACAACTGAGCCGTCAGCCGGGCTTGCTCAGTTCCATCAAGATGCCTTCGCTGAAGGAACCGCTCCAGCGCATGGGCGTACTGTTGGCCTGGCGCGCCTCCGGCCAGCCCGAGGCAACCCGCCACGTTCGTGAGTTCCTAAGCGACCCCGATGAGGACGTGCGTTTTCTGGCCGTCAAGTGGATCGCCGATGACAGGCTGACCGACTATCGGCCCCAACTCGTGGAAGCGCTAAAGGATCGCGCCGTGAACGTGCGGTTATTCTTCGCCTACTCGTCGGCACTGGCCCGACTCGACAACCGCGAAGTCAGCGAGGCGAGAATGGCCGATTACTTCTTCGATCGCCTGAAGGATGCGAAGAGTTCGCCGGCCCTGCGCGTGTTGGCCTTGCAGATGGTGCCCGCGAACCATCCGAAGCTGACGCTCGATCTTCTCCGCGATCTTCTCGCGCAGGATAATCCAGCATTACGGCTCGAAGCGGTTCGTTCGCTGTGCGATCATCCGAACGCCGGCCGCGAGCGGGTATTGCTCGATACCATCCACAACGCGCGCCTCGAAGATGCGGTGCGTGCGCAGGCGCTTGTCGGGCTATCGGGACAATCCGCAAAGCATCTCGATGAGTTGTTGGCTCTGGTCCGCGGCGACAACATGATCCTGCGCCGCGAGGCTCTGCGTGTCCTGAAAGATACGCCGCTCAACACCGCGCAGCGTGCCAGCCTGGAAACGATCGCCCGTCGCCGGCCGGAAAGCGCCGCCTTGGTGGAGCGCGTACTCGGTCGGCCATTCGTCAAGGATCGTCCGCGCCCCGACGACCTGGACGGCTGGCTGAAACGCCTGGATGGCCCGGCCGATGCCGCCACGGGACAACGTGTTTTCTTTCAGCCCAAACTCGCCAATTGCTCGCGCTGTCATCGCGTCGAAGGCCGAGGAGCGCAGGTGGGGCCGGACCTCAGCACGATCGGCCGAACCGAGCGCCGGCACATCCTCGAATCGATTCTGCGTCCAAGCAATCTCGTCCCGCCGCACTATCAAGTTTGGCAGATTGAGACGACCGACGGCAAGGTTCGCGCCGGTATGCTCATCGGGACCAATCTGGACCAGTACACGTACCTTGATGCGAAGGGAGATTTGTTCAAACTGAACACGCGCGGCATCGTCGAAAGCCGGCCCCTCCCCACATCGATCATGCCGGACGGCCTGACCGATTTATTGACGGATCAGGAGTTACGCGATCTGCTGGCGTACTTGGGTTCACGCCGCTGAAAGGGGCCGCCCGGCGCGCGCCGCGCCGGATTGATTTGTTGACGCTGTCCCACTACAATCAGATAGGGCTATGGGTTATTCACCTTTTCCAGATTCACACCCTTCTGTTACCCTTGCCCTTAATAGGAGAGCCAGGGACGCCGTGAGGCGTTAAGCAGGCGCAACACTACACGAGCGCTTTACCGACAGCGCCCGGAATGGGATCGACAGAAGTCAGTAACGCCATGAGGCGTTGAGTCCAGCAGAACGGAGCGACTGACGTGTACGAAAGGTTTACCGACCGAGCGCGCAAGGTGATGCAGCTGGCCAACCAGGAGGCCCAGCGCTTCAACCACGAGTACATTGGCACCGAGCATATCCTCCTGGGCCTTGTCAAGGAAGGCTCGGGCGTGGCGGCCAACGTCCTCAAAAACCTTGACATCGACCTCCGCAAGATTCGTCTGGAGGTCGAAAAAATCGTTCAATCCGGCCCCGACATGGTGACTATGGGTAAATTGCCCCAGACACCGCGGGCCAAGAAAGTCATCGAATACTCCATCGAGGAGGCCAGGAACCTCAATCACAACTACGTCGGCACCGAACACCTGTTGCTGGGTCTGCTGCGCGAACAGGAGGGCGTGGCCGCCCAGGTCCTCATGAACCTCGGGCTAAAGTTGGAAGATGTCCGTGAGGAAGTCCTGAATTTACTGGGGCACAATATGGCGACGGAAGAAAGCGGCAGCGGCAGCGGTGGCGAACGCCAGACCAACAAGGGCAAGTCCAAGACGCCGGCTCTCGATAGCTTTGGCCGAGACCTCACCGAACTCGCCCGTCAGGGCAAACTCGATCCGGTCATTGGCCGGCAGAACGAAATCGAGCGCGTCATTCAGGTTCTCAGCCGGCGCACCAAGAACAATCCGGTGCTGCTCGGCGAGGCCGGCGTCGGCAAGACGGCCATCGTCGAGGGCTTGGCCCAACTCGTCGTCGATGCCAGCGTACCCGAATTGCTGCGCGATCGCCGCATCGTCGTTCTCGATCTCGCCATGATGGTCGCCGGCACCAAGTATCGCGGCCAGTTCGAGGAACGCATCAAGGCCGTTATGAACGAGGTGCGTCGCGCCAAGAATACCATCCTGTTCATCGATGAGTTGCACACGCTCGTCGGAGCCGGCGGCGCGGAAGGCGCCATCGACGCCTCCAACGTCCTCAAGCCCGCCCTGGCGCGCGGCGAGATTCAGTGCATCGGTGCCACCACGCTCGACGAGTATCGCAAATACATCGAGAAGGACGGCGCGCTGGAACGCCGCTTCCAGCAGATCATCGTCAATCCGCCTTCCAAGGACGAGACGATTGAGATTTTGCGCGGGCTGCGCGATCGCTACGAGGCCCATCACCGCGTCCAGATCAAGGACGAGGCTCTCGAAGGAGCCGTCGAGTTGTCGGATCGCTACATCAGCGGCCGCTGTCTGCCCGATAAGGCCATCGACGTGATCGACGAGGCCGGGGCGCGGGTTCGCCTCAAGGCGATGACTCGGCCGCCGGATTTGAAGGATCTCGACGCTCAGATTGAGCAGCTCAATCAGGAGAAGGAAGCGGCTGTTGCCGAGCAGGATTTCGAGAAAGCCGCTCATCTGCGCGACCAGGCCGACAAGCTCAAGAAGAAGAAAGAAACCATCACCCGCGAATGGCGTGAGAAGTCGAAGGAAATCGACGGTGTCGTCGATGAAGAAGTGATTGCCGAAGTTGTCAGCAAAATGACGGGCGTACCGCTGAAGCGGCTCGAAGATAACGAGACGCAGCGGTTGCTCAACATGGAGGATGAACTGCACAAACAGGTCATCAGCCAGCACGAGGCCATCGTGGCCATCGCCAAGGCGGTTCGCAAGAGCCGCGCCGGTCTGAAAGACCCGAAGCGGCCGATCGGCAGCTTCATCTTCGCCGGGCCTACCGGCGTCGGCAAGACACTGTTGGCCAAGCGTCTGGCGCACTTCATGTTCAGCGATGAGAATGCGCTGGTGCAAATCGATATGTCCGAGTATTCGGAGAAGCACAATGTCAGCCGTTTGATCGGTGCGCCTCCGGGTTACATCGGCTATGAAGAAGGCGGCCAGCTGACCGAGAAGATTCGTCGCCGGCCGTATAGCGTGGTTCTGCTCGACGAAATCGAGAAGGCCCACCCCGAAGTGTGGAACATGCTCTTGCAGATCATGGAGGAAGGGCGTTTGACCGACAACGTCGGTCGAACGATCGACTTCAAGAACACCATCCTCATCATGACGACGAACATCGGCGCCGAGGAAATCTCCGGTCGTCAGGAACTGGGCATTCATACGCTGATGCGTCGCAATGAGGAGACCACCTACGAGGGCATGAAGCAGAAGCTCAAGGCCGTGATGGAACGCAACTTCCGGCCGGAGTTCCTCAACCGCGTGGACGACATCATCGTCTTCCGCAGTTTGACCAAGGACAATCTCAAGAAGATCATCGGTATCGAGATGACCAAGGTGTCGAAGCGTTTGGCCGAGAAGGGCTTGACACTGGTTCTGACCGACGAGGCCAATGAGTTGCTGATCGAGAAGGGCACCAGCCTCGATTATGGTGCGCGTCCTTTGCGTCGGGCCATCGAGCATTACCTCGAAGATCCACTGTCGGAGGATCTGTTGCGGGGCACCTTCGTGGGCAAAGACACGATTACGGTTCGCGCTCACGAGGAGAATGGCGAGAAGAAACTCACCTTCGACGCCACCACGACGCAGGCGCCGGAATTGGTCGCCGCTGGAGACGAGGCCAAGAACTGATGTTCGACTGTTGAACGATTAACTAACTTTTTGCCAGCCCGCAGCGCCAGCAAGGGAGTCCCTTGCTGGCGCTGCGGGCTGGCAAAAACGGTCCGCAGCGCCAGCAAGGGAATCCCTTGCTGGCGCTGCGGGCTGGCAATTCATTGGGTTAGTGTCTTTTATCGGCCACAGCCACAACTATGGCAACCCGCGAGGATTAGAGGGGTCAAAGTCAGCACGAAACCGAACAGTTTCCAACCCAGCCGGAAGGCGTTGTTTTTCATAGATCTGTTGCTCCTTGCATCCAGTTGCTTCTTCGTCGCGGTGGGGCCAATGCCCCAAGGCTTGTTGAGAGTCATTCTGATTATTCTCATCGGTGTCTCGCGGAGGCGCACTTCAGCACGCCGTGTATTCTCCTCGCTTCGAGCGGCGCAGCAAGCGCTCGAAACCTCTCAATCCCAACGAAACAACCTCTCGCGTTCTTCGGACACCGTGCCTTGATACGTCACCGCCCCCCGATACCCATCTCGACGAGATAACTAGGGCCGGATGACTACCATGCCGCCCGCTTCGTGGGAGACCGACGAGTCGGCCTGCCGACCCAAGGCACCAATATAGGCACCTGCTGCCGATACTCCTCGTAGATGCCGCCGTAGGCGCGCCTCAAATCCCGCTCCTCGAAGCAGATCCCCAGAACGATGTAGGCCGTCGTCACCACGGCGAACAACAAGTGGCCCCAGGTCATGACTGGTGTGGCCCAAAAAGCGATGAGGAAGCCGAGCATAATCGGGTGCCGGACGATCCGATAAAGGATCGGGGTGCGGAACGGCGACGGCAAGTACGGCTGGCCGATGACATAGAGGTAGACCTGCCGTAGTCCGAACAGATCGAAATGATCGATCGAAAATGTCGAAATCAAGGCGATCACCCATCCGACACCGAAGAGAACCCACAGAGCGGCGACAGCCGCCGACTGCTGAACCTCCCACAATCTCCCCGGCATCGGACGCCATTGCCAGAAGAGAAGAGCCAGCAACAGGCTGCTCGCCAAGACATAGGTGCTACGCTCGACGTGCGGCGGAATCCTCCGCGTCCACCACCGCTTGAAGCCGGGACGGGCCATGATACTGTGCTGGACGGCGAAGAGGCCGAGCAAGAATAGGTCCACCGTAACTGTCTCGACAGACGACACCTGCGACCCGGTGTCAATAGACTTCGGCACGACGAGATTGCCGATGAAGCCGATGGCGTAGAGAAAGGTGGCGAGGAAGATCAGGTAGCCTACGCCACCGTACACCACGGCGAATAGCCGAAGCGGGAGTACGGCGGGCGGGTTTGCCGCGTCCGGGGGAGACGGCCCGTTCATCCGGCCTCCTTGCCATGGCGCATTGAGGGTTCGGGATCGACCCCGAGGCCATCCAGCACCCGGTTGATAAAGTTGAAGTAACCGATGCAGTGAACGGCATCGACCAGCTGCTCGTCCGTGAGCCCCTGTCCTCGGAGGGCGTCCAGATCGCCCTTTCGCACGCTGGAGGGCAACTTCGTGAGTTTCACCGCGAAGTCCAGCAGGGCAACTTCCCGTGGAGTCAGTCCCGCCGAGCGGTAATCCTCCTGCACCGCCTGCCGTTGTTCGTCGCTCTCGACCACCGACCGGAGGTCTTTCTCGTGAGCTTCCATTCAATACAAGCAGCCATTGACTTTGGAGACGACGGTGGCAATCAACACCCGCTCCCGCCTATTGATGCCGCTCGGGGCGTCCATGACCTGACAATACAAGTCGAACCCACGACTCGCCGTCTCCGGTCGGAGCGACTGTACCTTGGCGATGTTTGGAATAACACCCGCCCGCTCACGGGTCTGCCGGTACAGTTCTCGGAGTTTGCCCGTAGCGGCCTCATCGGAAACCGTCTGCACCCATGCCATGCGCATTCCTTTCATAGCACATACCTGAAAAGAGGATCGATGATCTCCCTTGTCACGGTAGTGGTGTCGAGATGAGAGCGTTACAGGGCTTTGGTGATACCCTACGACGGGTCCATAAGCCCCACTTATGGGATGTGGATAGCGATGGGGTTGGTTTCGAGGAAGATCAGGAACAATCGCGCCGGCAGGGACAGCACGCGCCGCTTGTCCTGCACGATGTACATATCTCGGTCGCAATGGAGATCGCTGACCTGAAGAGCGTGCAGTTGGCCCGCCTTGAGTTCCTTCTCTACCGCGAGGGTAGATAGCACCGCCACGCCGACGCCTCGGAGGACGGCTTCCTTGATGGCCGCGTTGCTGCCGAGTTCCAAGACGATCCGCAGATCGGCCAGCGAGCGCCCCGTCCGCTCTAAGGATTTCTCAAAGCAGTGTCGCAGACCGGAGCCAACTTCCCGCAGGATAAGGGCGTGACCGGACAATTGCTTGACCGACAACTTTTTCCGCCTACTCAGGACGTGGCCCGGCGGGACGATCAACGCCATGCGGTCGCTGGTGAGATAGTTGAACTCCAGATGGGGGTTGTCGGTCTTCTTGCCCACCAGTCCAAGACTGACTTCTCCCTTCTCCACCTCAGCCATCACCGCCATGCTATCGGTGACGGCGGCACGCACGCGGATATGCGGGTGCTTGTGGCCGAAGACCGATAGTAGGGATGGGAGGAGATGTTCTCCGGGGATAGAACTGGCGGCGAGGAGCAATTCACCGGCGACCGGGACTTCGTGGCCGGTAACTTGCCGGCGAGCCTCCCGGTAAAGGTCGAGTATCCGCTGGGCGTAATCGTAGAGTTTCTGACCCGCCGCGCTGAGCAGAACTCGACCACCTTGGCGCTTGAACAGGGAGGCACCGAGCGTTTTTTCGAGGATGTGGACCCGTTGACTGACAGCCGCCTGGGTCAAGTGGAGTGCCTTCGCCGCCCCGGTAAAACTGTTCAACTCCGCGGCCTTCGAGAAGGTTTCCAGATAAGGAAGTTGTATATCCTTCGGCTCTTCGGTGTCCACCACCGGCTCCCCCTCGTCGTGCCACGCCATTAGAAGTGCATCCCAAAATTAACGCGCTCCGTAACATGTGTTTCCGATGGTTAACACGGAAGCCTCCGCGAAACGTAAACGGGAGGGCGTTTACTCTTCGCGAGTTTTAATCACTTTAGCTATCTTTTTTGTAAGTAATGCCTCACTCGGTCGCGCCAGGGCGACCGACGGCTCGTAGCCGCCTTCGAGATAAGCGTGATCGGTCGGAATGTAGCCGGGACCACCATCGCCGTAGCCGGCCACGCAGACGAATACGTCCTTGCGCATCTGCTGCGCCTTGAGTTGATATTCGATGAATGGCTCGCCGGGCAGATGCAGTACCAGCGCCTTGCCGAGATCGAGGCAGGTCAGATCGATCGGCCGATCCTGGCGCGCAAGCCAGGCAAGTTGGAAAGCGGCGTTGCCGCGACGAGCCTTGATGGCCTTGGCGTCTTCCAGCACCTTCCGACTCTCCTCGGCACCGAACGACTTCTCGCGGCGCGGCAGCAAGCGGATCGGTTCGACGCGCCATTCATAGGTCGTCAGGGCGTGTCGTCGTGTCGCTTTCCACGCCGCTTTCATGGCCGTGTAGATGCGGTCGCGCAGCACGGGACGATTCGCCTTGGAGCCGTCGTTGTACTTGCCGGCGGTGACGTTGCCGGCGCAGCCATTGAAATAGAGCTGAAAGATTTTCGGCTCTTCCTCCTGGCGTTTTTGCCGGGCTAAACCGCAGAAATCGGCGCTAACACGGCCATCGCCGTAATAGCTCATCGGATGCGTGGCGTAATAATTCAAGGCCGCCAGCGGTTGCTCCTCCTTCCAGAAACTCAGGGTCTTTAGCCACGGATCAATCAATCCTTCCGGCTCGGCGCGAACCTTCGGATCTTTCGTGGCGCTGGTGCGCGAGAAGCGGATTTTGCCGTTGTCGCCGAGGATGCGCCGATTGGAAGCGACTTGCTCAACGCGCGCCTGTCCGATGCCTAAATGCGTGAATGGCGAGGTCTTCTTGAGCGACTCGCGCAAGGCGTCGGCGGATTGCTGAACGGCGCGGTCGAAAAATTTCAGATTCAACGAAGGCGGCGAGCCGGGCACGCTTTCGAGAAGGTGTTGCGCCTCCACGTCGGCGAACGGCGCGTTGTGGGGATGAACGCACTGGACGGCGACGCGCTCGGGCGTGGTGTGGGCCGCTTTGGCCAACGCCTGACGCCATCGCAAGTTGGCGTCGTTGCGCACGCCGCACCAGTCTACAGCGCATAATACGATCGGCGCTCCCGCGCCGAGCAGGACCACACCGAGAGCGCGCAGCGGATCATCGACGCCGCGCGCCGGTTCGATCCAACCGCCACACAAAGGATGGCCCAGCGGGGGAGTGACATCGGATTGGAAGGTTGCTAGGTGCAGAACCGGCATAATTCTTGCTCCTACGAACACACCGAGAAAATGTCTATGGGCAGTTCAACCAGAAAACGAGCAGAAGTCAACGGTTGAAGGGAGAAGAAAACGATTGGGAACTTTATTTTTTCGCCCGTTTACGTTTCGCGAAACGTAAACGGGTGCCGGCCGTTCACCAAGTTTATTGACGTTGCCAGTGAACGGCGGGATCGCTATAGGACGCCTCTTCTTGTCGGACGAGAAACGGGGGAAGGATGCTGGGGGGCGTCGCGTTCGCGCGGCGGCCGAGAGGGGGACAGTCTATGGTGGCCAATCCGTTGCTCAACCAAATTCTGAGCGACGAACGCCTGACGCGAAATTTGGGGGATGCGGAGGCGCGAGTCCTGGTAGAATGGCTAGTTGAGCAGGCTGAGGAATTGACGCGAATCGCCAACTCCACCGAGGCCGATCGTGCCGTGACCTGGTTGTGTCGTCGAGGTCGAGCGGTCGCCCATTTTGTCCGTTTATGGTGTCAGGAAAACGCACGCGGCGCGGCCGGCCAACTAGCCGCCGCCGAACGCTTCGTCTGGCCCCTACCGGACGCGGAGGTCGATCCCTACGAGTTGATGCAGGGCATCGTCTCCTGCGAGGGCGATCAGTTCTGGCAACGACGACGCCTATCTCGGGCGGCGTGACGCGAACTTTCGCTACAAAATAAGTTGTTTGTTGAAGGTAGGGACTTGTCTGCACTCCCGAAAGCGAATATGCTGGAGTGCTTTGCTGATTTCCTCTGTTGTTACACCGCTGTGATTTACTTCCACTTCCCCGAGGATGAGGTTGAGCCGTGAACGCCGCTACCAACACTCAGGCCAGCGCCCAGGACCTTGAGCAAGAACGCCGCCGAATCGCCCACCGGCTCGAAGAGGTGGCCAAGCTGAGCGAGTCGAACGTCCCTCCGGGGGCGTTCTACGGAGAGATGCTCAAACGCTTACTGGAATCGCTGGCGGCTCCAGCCGGTGCCATCTGGGCCCGCACCGCCCAGGGCAACTTGCAAATGCAGTGTCAGATTAACGTCAAGGACATCGGACTCGATCAGAACGAGGACGCCCGCAAGACACACGAGGAACTGCTCCGGCAGGCAATCATGTCGCCGCGGGCGTTCCACTTGCCGCCGCGCAGCGCCATCGGCGTCCGAGAAGAGGGCAAGCCCGCGGCTGGGAATCCGACCGACTATCTTCTGTTGGTCGCTCCCATCCTGGTCAACCAGCAGCCGGCCGGCCTCATCGAGGTCTGGCAAGCGGCCAATCGCCCGCCGCAGGCGATCAACGGCTACATGCAGTACATGACCCTGATGGCCGAGTTGGCCTCGCGCTACCAGCGCAACCAACTCATGGGGCAATTGGCCGGCCAGCAGCAGGTGTGGACGCAGTTGGAAGCGTTCGCCCGCCAGGTTCACAACAGCTTGCATCCGACGGAAGTCGCTTACGTGGTCGCCAACGAGGGGCGGCGACTGGTCGAATGCGATCGCGTCACCGTGGCTCTGCGTCACTATGGAGCGAAGGCGCGCATCGAAGCGGTCAGCGGCGCCGATGTGGTCGAGAGGCGTTCCAATCTCGTTCGCCTCATGCGGACCTTGTGCGAGCGCGTGCTGACCTGGGGCGAGAAGCTGATCTTCAGCGGAACCCGCGATGACAGTCTGCCGCCCAAGGTGCTGGCGGCGCTGGATGCTTACTTGGCCGAGAGCAATAGTAAGTTGCTGGTCGTTCAGCCGCTGCGCGACGAGCGCGAGACTTCCAAACGTCCGCCGCGCTCCGCTCTGCTCATGGAATGTTTCGAGCCGCCCGCCGAGCCGCAACAGTTGATTGCCCGCCTCGATGTGGTCGCGCGTCATGCCACGCCGGCGCTGTACAACGCCGTCGAGCATCGCCGCATCCCCGGCCGCATGTTGTGGATGCCGCTGGCCAAGGTGCAGGAAGGCATCGGCGGCAAGGCCAAGGCCATCTCCGCCGTCGCCGTTGCTCTACTCAGTCTTCTCGGCGCCGCCTTCTACTTCGTGCCGTATGAGCTTAAAATGGAGACGAATGGCAAGCTGGTGCCCTGGGCGCGCCGCGTCGTCTATCCGCCCACCACCGGCAAGATCGAAGAATTCAAAGTCGAACCGGGAGACGTCGTTGTCCCGGATCGCCAATTGGCCAATATGTATTCGCTCGAACTCGAACAAAAATTGAGTGCCATGTTTGTGGCCCTCACGGACGCCAACAATGAGTCGCAGCTGGCGGAGAATAGTTCTCGACGCCTTAATTTGAAACCCGACGAAAAGATCAACTACCGCGAGAAGGCGGACATGCAGAAAAAATTGGTGGACTTGAAACGAAAGGAATTCGACGAGTTTCTCCTGCGCAACTTCGCGTCGCCCGATCGTCCCAAGTGGGGCGAATTTGAATTGCGGGCGCCGCAATTCACGACGGAGGAGAAACTGCGGGTCAGCCGGCAGGAATGGACGGTTCTCAACGGCAACTTCAAGGACGAATGGCTCAACCGCACGGCCCGGCCTTCGGAGGCGCTGCTGCGTTTAGGTGCCAAAGACGGTCCGTGGGAGATTGAGTTTCGCATTCCCCAAAAACACATCAGCCAGGTGTTGCGCGCTTACGAACGCAACGGCGGGCAAGCGCTCGACATCGATTTCCTGCTTCGCAGCGATCCAACGCGGAACTACCGAGGCAAATTGTACCGCGACAAAATTGCCAGCGAGGCCGTGCCCAACCGCGACGAGAAGGACGAATCCGAGCCGGAAGTCATCGCTTTCGCCAGCATCGACGATCCCGCTATTGACCCGGCCTATCGTCTCTCGCGTGAGTCGCTGACCAGCGGCACCGAGGTACATGCCAAGATTCGCTGCGGCAAACAGCGGCTGGGCTATGCCCTGTTCTACGGCGTTTGGGAATTCATTTACGAGAAAGTCGTGTTCTTCTTCTAAGTGGCTGTAACGCTATGAGTAGGTCCCGCTTGCCGAGCGGGACCTTGCCCCAACAGGTCCCGCATGCAGTAGGTTCCGCTTGCCGAGCGGGACCTTACCCCGACAGGTCCCGCTCGGCAAGCGGGACCTACTTCATCGCATTAGGGCTTCTAAGAGTTTGCAACCTCATCGTCGCGGCTGAGCGGGGGGCGTCCGCCCCCTGAGACCTTACTCACTCAGGGGGCGGACGCCCCCCGCTCAGCGGGAGGATAAGTCTCATGTTCCGCTGGATATTTGTCTGTCTGCTGCTGTCCGCGGGAGCCGTCGCCGCCGTTTGGGCGGTCGCTCCGAAATCGATCCCCGACCAGACGCCGGTCGAGAAAGTGGCTCCAGATCAGAAGAACCCAGAGGCTGCGAGGCCAGTTCCGGCCGTGGCCTCGGCTGCGCCGCTGCCGGCGGTGGTATCGGGGCCGAAGTCCATCGAACTCATCCATTACGGCTTGCTGAAACAATCAACGGCGGGCGAACCGATCCTCATCCCCAACGGTACCCTGGTTATCCCTGGGGTGCAGGAAGTGCCCAGCGCGAAGGAAGGCACAATTCTCTTCATTGGCACGGACGTGCTGCCCGACGAAGTCGTGCCTCCCGAAAAGCAACTACCACGCGCCGAACTCGGTTTCCTGGTGGTTCAAATGGCACCAAACGAGAAGCTTCGCGAAGGAGAGAAAGCGTTTCCACTCTACGAGAACGATCCGACGCGGTTGTATCGCCGTGTCCGCGAGGGCGAAGAACTGGAACCGAATAAGATCACTCTCGCCCGCGAGTGGCGTCCCGTCCGCAAATTGCAGGTCGGCGACAAAGTGAAGCGCGACCAATTGGTGGGCCTGGTCAACCCGCGCAAGTCATTCGACGAGGTAGCGAGCAGGGTGGCCAAGCTCGCCGGCGCGGACGCGGATCGTGCCGCCTCAAGAAGCCAGAAGGATGAATACTGGCGTCGTCATCAAACGCAGAAAGAATCAAACCGGCTTCAACCCGGCAGCGTCTCCAAGGATGACTACCAAGCCACTCTTCTGCAATACGCGAAATTCGCGGCGGAAGAAAAGGTCAAGGTCGCCGCGATCACCACGGCCCAGCGTGAGCTAAACGCCGCCTTGACCGATCTGAAGATGCACGAGATTCGTGCCGCCATCGACGGCACCATCAAGGTCATTTACAAGAATTCCGAGGGCGAGGCCGTCAAGCCTTACGAAACCGTCTTGCAGATCCAGAATCCGCAGCGACTCCGCGTGGAAGGTTTGCTGGAATTGCAGCAAGCCGCGAAGCTGCGCGAAGGGATGCAGGTCATCGTGGAAACCAGCCGGCCCGAGCATCCGCGGTTAGTCATCAGCGGCCATCTCGATACGGTGAATTGCGTGGCCGTCAGCAAGGGCAAACGGCCGGTCATCGTGTCCGGCAGCGACGACGAGACGTTGCGCGGCTGGGATTCGGCCACCGGCGACAGGTTGTGGCTTATCCAAGGACTGAAATCGCCGGTACGCGCTGTCGCTTGCACCTCGCCTGGCTCGAAGCACAATCTTGCGCTGTTCGGTTGTGCCGATGGCACCGTTCGCCTGCTCGACCTGAGCAAGGTCAATTCCGACGAACGACCGCGCGAGTTGGCGGAGCAACATCAAGGTGCCGTCAACAGCGTGGCTTTCAGTCCCGACGGCGAGGTGTGCGCCACCGGCGGCGACGACCGAAGCATCTGTCTCTGGAAGACGGAGACAGGCGAACTGCTGCATCGTCTGACGCAGGCGCATCGCCGCTCGGTCACGTCGGTGCAATTCGTCTCGGCCAAACGGCTGGTGTCGGCCGGCCGCGACAATCGTCTGACGGTTTGGGACGTGGAAGCGGGTACTCCTCCCCATCGAACGGGACCGAATTTCGAGGGACGCGGCGGTGAGGTTGCCCAGATCGGTGCCAGCCCGGACGGTCGCTTTATGCTGTTCGATCAGGGCAAGGAACTACGTCTGCTGTCGCTGAGCGACAAGCAGATTGAGGGCACCCTGGTGAACCCATCGGATGCGATGAACTTTTCGACGATGGCCCTGTTCTCGCCGGACGGCAAGACGATCCTGACCAACGGCTCGGCGGCCGGCAAGCTGCAATTGTGGCGAACGCCGGCGCAGGCACGGGCCTCCGAACTGCGCCAGTTCATTTGGACAAAGGGTGCGGCCACTTGCGGAGCATTCGCTCCGGAGGACGGCTCGTTCGTCGTCACCGGCACGCAGGATCATCAGGTGCTGCTATGGGCGATGCCGGAGAAAAACGAGGTCGAAGTCTCCCTCAAAGCCACGCTAACGCTAGTGGAACAGCACTTCGACACCCAATCCCGGCAGGTGCGGGTGTGGGCCGAACTCCAGAACCCCGGTTGGCTGATTCCCGGCAGTCGGGCGACGATGGTCGTCCCACCGCAGAAGTAACGCTGGGTTTGGAGTTTTTACTAGCCCGCAGCGCCAGCAAGGGAATCCCTTGCTGGCGCTGCGGGCTGGTAAAAACTGTCTCTGGGTGACACTCTATGGAAACCGCAGTTCCCGCCAAAGATCTCGAACGACGCAAGCAACTGCGTGTCCGGCTGCGCCGCGATCTGGCGATCGAGGCTCAGAAATACGAGGGACGCACTTTCCACGTCGTCAAAGATCCCGTCAGCCTGCGCTACTATCGTCTCAAGGACAACGAATACTTCCTGCTCCAGTTTCTCGACGGCAAGCACACCCTGGAAGATGCGCAGAAGGAATATGAGGTCCGCTATCGTCCCGACCGCCTAAAGCTGGAGGATGTGGAGTCCTTCGCGCAGCAGCTTATCAACGCCGGCCTGGCGCAGAATGAATCGCCGCGCGCCGGCAAGCAACTTTTCGAGCAGCGCAACAAGCGAAATCGCAGCGAATGGATGCAGACGCTGACCAACATTCTCTATATCAAAATCCCCGTTTTCGATCCGGATCGTCTGCTGAAGCGCATGCTTCGCTGGGTGGGCTGGATTTTCTCGCTATCGTTCTTCGCCGCCAGCGTCGTCCTGATGCTGTCGGCCGCCCTGCTGGTGGCGACACACTTTGAGACGTTCCGTTCTAAACTGCCCGACCAGAGTTTGTTCTTCCGCTTCCAAACCGTCATGTATTTGTGGGGTGCCCTTGGCCTCGTCAAGGTGATCCACGAATTCGGCCACGGTCTCAGTTGTAAAGTGTTCGGTGGCGAAGTCCACGAGATGGGCGCGCTTCTGTTGTGTCTGTCGCCGGCCCTGTATTGCAACGTCTCCGACGCCTGGACGCTGCCGAGCAAATGGCATCGCATCATCATCAGCGCGGCCGGCATTTACGTTGAGTTGGTCATCGCCTCGATCGCCACCTTCGTCTGGTGGAATAGCTCGACGTACCCGTTTCTCAACAACCTGGCGCTGAGCTTGATGGTGGTGTGCAGTGTCAGCACGGTGGTATTCAATGCCAATCCGCTGATGCGTTACGATGGCTACTATGTATTGGCGGACTGGTTGGAAATTCCCAATCTGCGCGAGCGTTCCAATAAGTTCCTCAAGAACCTGACTCTGGAGTTTTGCCTGGGTGTGGAAGTGCCGCCGGAGCCGTATATGGCCCTGTGGCGGCGCGTGCTGTTCGTGTCCTACGCGGTCGGTAGCTATATCTATCGCTGGGTGGTGACGTTCGCCATTCTGTGGTTTCTGTATTCGTTCCTGCGACCTTACAAGCTGGAAGTCATCAGTCAGATGATGGCCCTGGGCGCGGCCGGCTCCATGGCCGGGTGGCCGTTGTACCGTCTGGGCAAAAACATCTACCGACGCGGGAGGCTCCCTGACATGAAGAAGTGGCGTGTGTTGGCCAGCGGCGGCGTGTTGACGGCGGTGGTACTGTTTGTGTGCCTGGTTCCGGTGCCTGTCAGCCGCATCCGCGTTCAAGCGATGGTGCAGGCGGATCCGTCGGCCACGGGCAAAGTGTATGTCCGTCGGGATGCCATTCTGAAGAAGCTAAACGTCCGGCCCGGCCAGAAAGTCGTGGCCAATGACGTGCTGGCCGAGTTCGAGGATCGCGACCTCGACGCCGACCTGCTCAAGGCGGAGATCGAACGCGATGGCAGTGCCCAGCGCATCAAAGTGCTGGAAGATAAACTGAGACGGACGATGGAGGAGAGCGAGAAGAGCAAGATCAGCGATGAGATCAGCAAGCTGTCCGGCCAGCGCAATGAGGCGGCGGCGAAAGCTTTGGCGCTGGAGAAGGCCAAGGATAAGGACTTGGTGCTGCGTGCGCCGTGTTCGGGCATCGTTGGTCACGCGCCGTCCGTTGAAGAGATCAGCAAGTTTTTCCCTGCCGATCCGAATACGCCTTTCTGCACCGTCAACGAGCTGGGGCGCGTGCGCGTCTGTGTGCCCATCGTCACCACGGAGTTCAATCGGTTGAAGGAGAACCTCGAACAGCTATCCGCCAAGGCCATCGCCACACGCAAGCTGATGAAAAAGCGTGTCACAGTCTCGTATGACAAGACCCGTTTGGCCGACGTGTTGGCGGATCTGCAAAAGCAAGTGAAAGGGCTGCACTGTCAGCTCGACAAGGAAGGAGGCGTCTCGGACGAGTTGCCGATTTCGTACCAGGCGAAAAATCAGCGGCTGGGTATGGTGTTGGACGGCGTGTTCGAGAAAATCGGTTTGGGCTTCGTGATCCAGTCGGAGGCGGACAGCGAACACGATGGCTGGCTGATGATGCGTCCCGGCCGCGAGCGCGGCGAACCCGAAGGTGGACGTCGTTTGGCCGATCTGGACGTGACCATCCGCATCCAGGGCCGCGATATTCAGACGTGGAAGGGCAAAATCCGCCAGTTGCCCGAATCGGAGGCCAAGACCGTGCCGCTGGCGCTGTCGAACCGGGCGGCAGGTCCGGTGCCCGTCAAGGCCAGCGCGCCGGGATCCGCCCTCGTCCCCTCCACTCAACATTATCTGGTTTACGTCGATGTTCTGGACGCCGATGAGGCGATGGTGCCGGGAACCAAAGCGCAGGTGAAGATTCATTGTCAATCGGAAACCTGCCTGAGTTGGGCGTGGCGCACCCTCAATAGCACGTTTGATCTTGGCTTGATGTGAAAATGGCGCGGAGTGTACGGGCTACCAGCCCGGAGCGCCAGCGACGGATTACAGTAATCCGTCGCTGGCGCTTCGGGCTGGTTGTATTTCGTCCGCCATCTTACCTAATTTCGCTGTTTTACAATCGTGCAATTTAGAGAGAGTGCTCTGCTTGACACAACGCCGGGGTATCTTTAGAGTACGCAGGCGAAGTCGAGGCAGCCGGCATCGGGGCACCGGGCCTCCCGTTCCCTCTTAGCTGGAGGTACCACGAATTGGTTTGATGTCTTTGCTCCCTCGATGCGACCTCTTGAATGGATTCCTGAGTTCGTTCTCCGGATTTGTCCGTGTGGTCAGTACTACGGATAGGAAAGGACCCACTAATATGAGACGTTCCCTTCTGTTCTTTGCTTCGACGGCCGGCCTTCTGTGCCTGGCCGCCACGCAGGCGCGAGCCGACCAAAGCTCGTCCAACATCGCGTGGAGCTACAACTTCACCCCTAATCAGACGTTCGTGTCCGCGGCTTCTCCAGGCACCGGCACGGTTTCGTTCACGAACGAACCGACCAAGAACGCCTCTGGCAGTTCCGACGTGGTGGTCACCAACCTGAAAGTGTCCAGCACGGCGCCGGCCGGCACACCCGATACGTTCGGTAGCGGTGGAGCGTGGAAAGTCGGCCTCGTGCTGAGCGATGCCGCTTCCGGCACCAATTCCGGCACCCTGTGGTTCACCGGCCAACTCGGCGGCAACTTCTCCAGCTCAAACTCGAACGTGACGAGTACGTTCACCGGAACCACGACCTATCACTGGACGGCTGGCAACGGGACTCTCTATACGGTCAGCTTGACCGGATATACCCCGCCCGGCCCGCCGACGGCCAGCAACGCCGGCAGCATCTCCGCCCATGTCACGGTGCAAGGACCGGTAATCAGCGGCAGTCCCACTCCCGAGCCGTCCAGCATGGTGCTGGCGTGCCTGGGCCTGACGTTCGCCGGAGCCGCGTCGTGGCGGAAGCGTCGTCGCACGCTGGCCGCGATGCTGGCCTAAACGCCTGGTGATGGCCCGCATCATCCGCTGACGACCCACTGTTCGCCGATCTCGCGGATTCACTGTCCGAACGTGCGACGCTGCACGTTCGGACGGTGATTCCCTCAACCGAGACGACGCTCCCAAGAAGCGATCCTCCCCACCCTCCGGCGCTGCCGACCCCGCGGTCGGACCCGGCGCACGCTGGTGAGAAGGCAACCTGAAGCGGCACCGTCCCATGATTTCGGCTCTCCCTATCCGCCCGCTTTCCCCACGGCTACTTCGTGTAGCGCCGTCGCGCAGCGACGGCATTGCCACTCGTGGAACGAGTCGGCTACTCTCGGCCTGGCACTCCCTCTATTTCCGGCGCGCTACCCGCTTCGCCCCGGTCGCCGCCGCAACCGACGGAATGACTTCTCATGCGTAAAATCAACACCAAGCTCGTTCTTGGGCTATTGATCGGCTGTATTGTTTGCACCGGCGCCGTCTTCGGCGTCCATCACTTCCAGTATGGGCGGATCGCCGATTCGCTCCGCTGGCAGGCGCGACGCGCCGAGGAACAAGGACAGGTCAAGCGGCAGGCCAAGTACCTGCAACGCTACCTGGAATTCAATCCAAAGGATCTTGAGGAAAAAGCCCACCTGGCCAAGCTGTGGGCGAGCGACACCTTCGCCGGCTCGGTCCGCGAACGGCGGAAGGCCGTGAACCTGCTCGATCAAGTCTTGACGACCGGCGACGACAAACCCGAACTGCGCCGGTTGCTGGTGAAGATGGCTCTGGAAGTGCAGCAGTTCAAGATGGCTCATAACCATCTGGAGAAACTGCTGTCCCACGAGTTTCTCAAGTCACCGGTCGATGTACCCGCCGCCGGCGCGAAACTGGACGCCGAACGCGGCGAGTCGGAAGGCTACGCCGGTCAACTTCTTGAGGCCGAGAACCAGCCCGCCAAGGCGCTGGTCTGTTACCGTCTCGCGGTGAAGCATGCGCCGGAGGTGCAAAGCAACTACCTGAACCTGGCGCTACTGCTGCGCAAACAGAAGGAACTCACCGCCGACAAGATCAAGGCAAACCAGGACGACGCGGATGGGGTCATCAACGAACTCGTCAAGAATAATCGGCTGTCTCACGAGGCTTACCTGACGCGCTGGCGCTATCGGCGTGACTTCGGCCTGATCGACTCCAGGAAGGATGCCGCCGCCGGCAAGGTGACTTTGAAGGTCGCGGCGGGCGATGTGGCGGAGGCGTTGCAACGCGCTCCGGAGTCCGTGGAAGTTCTCCTGGCGGCGGCCGATATGGAGCGTCTGGAGGGCCAAGCCGTCTTCGTGGGCGACCTTGTGGCAGGGGAGAAGGAGAAACAACGGATTGGCCATCGCGACAAGGCGCTGGCCTACCTGAATCAAGGCTTGAAGCTGCACGCCCGCGGCGGCCGGCCGGCGTCCGTCGATATGACGCAGTTCCGCTTATTATGGCATAAGACCAACTTGCTGATGGATGACATCGAACTGCTCGACGCGGCGCGGAACGACGCGGCGACGGCGAAGACCGTCGAGCAGCGACAAAGTTGGATCGCCAGTGTCACGCAGGCGATCGAGCAGATGCGCAAGACACGCGGTTCGCCGGCGGCGGCAGATTACCTGAAGGGCCGTCTATTGTTGCAGGACCGTCGCTGGGCGGAGGCGGTCACCCTGTTCGAGCAGGTGCGGCCGACACTCGGCGCCCAGGTCGAGTTGGCCAGCCAGATCAACCGTTATCTGGGTCAGTGCTACGAGCAACTAGCTGAGCCGGGACAGCAGTACAACGCCTACGAACGTCTGCTCCAAACGGAACCGAACTCGGTGGCCGCCATGCTCGGCATGGCCCAGGCGGAATGGACGATGGGCCATCTCGATAAGGCAGCCGAGAAGTTCCAGCGCTTGGCGGTGGCCAACCAGATGCCGGATAAGATATGGTTGGATTACACCCGCTTGGAGATTCAGCGGCAAGCGCAGCGGGAACAGCCCGACTGGAATCACATCGAGAAACTGCTGACCATCGCGGCGGAGCGCAATCCGCAAGCGGCCGATGTGCCCCTGGCGAGGGCGCAAATGTGGGTGGCTCGCGCAAACC
>Ga0134126_10000682_pt1 | contig 43017 bp, 35 predicted proteins | sample KB31752_FD_96881 | JGI IMG/M metagenome (GOLD analysis project Ga0134126, IMG submission 96881) | Terrestrial soil microbial communities with excess Nitrogen fertilizer from Kellogg Biological Station, Michigan, USA - KB3-175-2 | ecosystem: Environmental > Terrestrial > Soil > Unclassified ...
GAAGGTGCAGCACTGGCCGGCCGGCTTCCGGTTCCCCGGAGGGGAGTCGTTCGCCGAGATGGCCACCCGGGCCACCGACGCCGTGTTGCGGCTGGTGGCGGCCCACCCGGGACAGTCGGTGGTGGCGGTGTCCCACGCCGACCCGATCAAAGCGGTGGTCGCCGGGGCCGCCGGGGTGCCGCTGGACCTGTTCCAGCGGTTGGTGGTGTCGCCGTGCTCGGTGACGGCCATCCTGTACGGACCGGGCGGACCGCACGTGCTGTGCGTGAACGCCGTCGACTCCCTTACCTCCCTGGAGCTGTCGTGAGTGACGATTTCGACATGGCCGCACCGGACCGGTTCACGGTGGGCACGTCCGGCCCGGTCGGCGACCGGGTGTTCCTGCTGCACTGTGTCGAAGGCCACCAGGCGCTGACGGTGAAGGTCGAGAAGCAGCAGGTGGCCGTGCTGGCGAGCTACCTGGGCCGGTTGGTGCGGGAGCTGGGAAGGCCGGGGCACCTCCCCGACGACCTGGACTTCGACGTGGAGCTGGACCCGGACTGGGTGGTGGGGACCATCGGGGTGTCCTACGACGAGGACCTCGACCGGCTGGTGGTGGTGATCGAGGAGATCGGCGAGGACGACGAGGACGGGTCGGTGGCCCGGGTGGCCGTCACCCGGGAGCAGGCGGCGGCGTTCGCCATCCGGGCCACCCAGCTGGTCGAGGCCGGCCGGCCGCCGTGCCCGCTGTGCGGGCTGCCCCTGGACCCCTCGGGCCACGACTGCCCCCGGACGAACGGCCACCGACCACCGGCGACGTGACTGCCGCATCCGGCCCAGGCGCATCCAGCCCAGGCGCATCCGGCCCAGCCGCATCCGGCCCAGCCGCATCCAGCCCAGGCACATCCGGGCCAGCCATGCCGCCCCCGGCCACGCCGACCCCGGGGACGCCTGTCCCGGCGAAGACGGTTCCGGTGAGCGAGGTGCTGGTCCGGGGGGAGATGACGGTGCACGGCCGCATCGCCGGGAGCTCGAACGCCACCCTCCTGGTGACCTGCACCCTGGACGGCGCCGAGTTGCTGGCCGTCTACAAGCCGGCCCGGGGGGAACGGCCGTTGTGGGACTTCCCCGGTGGGTTGCACCGCCGGGAGGTGGCGGCCTACCGGCTGTCGGAGGCGCTCGGTTGGGGGCTGGTGCCCGAGACGGTGGAACGGGAGGTGGCACCCTTCGGGCCGGGGTCGGTGCAGCGGCTGGTGCCCGACGACGGGAGGTCCCACTACTTCACCCTGCGCGAGGACGCCCGGTGGGCCCCCACCCTGGTGACGCTGGCGACGTTCGACGTGTTGGCGAACAACGCCGACCGGAAGAGCGGCCACGTGCTGCTGGCCGACGGCCGGCTGTGGGCGATCGACCACGGGCTGACGTTCCACGAGGAGCCCAAGCTGCGGACGGTGATCTGGGACTTCGCTGGGGAGCGGTTGCCGAACCGGGTGCAGGACGACCTGGAGCGGTGGTTGGCCGAGGGCCTCGGGGAGCAGCAGCTGGCGGGGCTGTTGGACGACCGGGAGCTGGAGGCGCTCGATCGGCGGACCCGGGCGCTGCTGGACGCCGGGGAGCTGCCGGCACCCGACGAGGACCGGGAATGGCCGCCGTACCCGTGGCCATTGGTGTAATCCCGCCCGAGACCTGGGGGGATCGTCGGCGATGGTGTCGGAGGAGGTGGGGGTGGTCGTGCCAGAATGTCAGGGCTCCGCTTGTGAGATCGCCGCCGACCCCTGAGCCCGAGAAGTGATCCTGACGCCGTACCATCGCTGCCGACGCCGGGCCGGGGAGGGAGCCGCCATGGCTGGGCCGGTGGCCGATGCCTAGGCCAGTAGAGGGTGACAGCCGGTACCTGCCAGGGCTGGACGGCATCCGCGCCATCGCCGTCCTGGCGGTCATCGCCTATCACCTCAACTTCTCCTGGGCCAAGGGTGGCCTGCTGGGGGTGGGGGTCTTCTTCGTGCTGTCCGGCTACCTCATCACGGACTTGCTGGTCAGCGAGTACAAGCGGCGCGGCGGCATCCGGCTGGGGCAGTTCTGGTTGAAGCGGGCCCGGCGGCTGCTGCCGGCGCTGCTGGTGATGCTGTTCGTGGTCGTCGGGGTCGTCACCCTGTTCGACCGATCGCAGCTGACGGCGCTGCGCAGCGACCTGATCCCGGGGATCTTCTACTACAGCAACTGGTGGTTCATCTTCCAGCACGTTTCCTACTTCGCCGAGTTCGGGCCGCCGGCGGTGCTGGGCCACCTGTGGTCGCTGGCGATCGAGGAACAGTTCTACCTGATCTGGCCGTTCGTGGTGCTGGCCGGGATGAAGTGGGTGCGCAACCGGCGGACGCAGATCACCATCGTGCTGTGCGCCGCGGTGGCCTCGGCGATCGAGATGGCCGTGCTGTACGTCCCCAACCACCCGACACGGGTGTACGAGGGCACCGACACCCGGGTGTTCGCCCTGTTGATCGGTGCCGCCCTGGCCCTGGCGCTGCCACGGAGCCAGAGCTACGCCCGGATCACCGTCGGGGCCCGCCGCCTGCTCGACGGGGCCGGGGTGGTGTCGCTGCTCGGCATCTTTGCCATGTTCTGGCTGACCAGCGAGTACGGCGCCTTCTTGTACCGCGGCGGCCTGGTGCTGCTGTCGGTGCTGACCGCCATCCTCATCGCCGTGGTGGTCCACCCGGCGGCCCGGGTGGGGATCGTCCTCGGGAAGGACCCACTGCGGTGGATCGGCGAACGGTCCTACGGCATCTACCTGTGGCACTACCCGGTGATCGTGCTGACGACCCCGGCCAATGCCCCGCCGAACCTGCTGCGGGCGATCCTGCAATTCACCGCCTCCATCATCCTGGCGGCGCTGTCGTGGCGGTTCATCGAGCAGCCGATCCGCCACGGGGCCATCGCCCGGTTGATCCAGCGGGTCCGACAGCACCAGTGGTCGTGGCAGCGGCTGCATCCCTGGGAATGGGTGGTCGGCGGCCTGGTGTCGGCCAACGTGATCATCTGCACCGTCGGGTTGTCCGGGGCGGTCACCGGGCCACCACCGGAGGCGGAGACGTCGGTGACCGCGGTGACCCCGCCGGTGCATCCGACCACCACGACTACCACACCGGCCAGCACGACGACGTTGCCCGGGGAGATCACCGTGCCGACCACCACCGCCCCGCCACCACCGCCGGGCCAGGGCGTCCTGGCCATCGGGGACTCGATCATGATCGACGTGAAGACAGACCTGCAGGCGCTGCTACCGGGCATCAACATCGATGCCTTCGTGGGCCAACAGCTGGTGGAGGCCCTCAACGACGTGCCCACGCTGAAGGCCAACGGCGACGTCGGCAACCGGCTGGTGCTGGAGTTGGGGACCAACGGGCCGTTCACGGCGACACAGTTGAAGACACTGCTTAACCAGCTGGGCCCGTCGCAGAAGATCGTGCTGATCAACACCCGGGTGCCCAGGCCGTGGCAGACAACAGTCAACAACACCCTCAACGAGGTGGCCCGGACATATCCGAATGCCACCGTCCTGAACTGGTACGCGGCCAGCGGCGGCCACCCGACATGGTTCTACACAGACGGCATCCACCTGAACCCGACAGGCGCCCACCACATGGCCACACTGATCGTCCAGGCCCTGAACACCCCGCCGCCGACCACGACGACCACCACGACGACCACGGTGCCGAAGACGACCACCACCAAGGCGAAGGGCCAGTCGAAGAACACCACTACGACCAAGCCGAAATAGGCTTCCGTCGTGACCGAAGCGGACCCCCGGATGGTTCCGCCGGAAGACCCGTCGGACGAGTGGGTCGTGGACCACGGCCTCCCTCCCGTTCCCGAGGACTTGGCCCGCGGCGAGAGCGTCGCCGTGGCCCGGTGGGTCGGTCCGCAGTTCGGTGCAGTACTCAGGATCCGGTGGCCTGAGGACTGGGACGACCTGGTGGAGACGGACGTCCAGGTGCTGATCCGTCAGGGCCGTGGCGGGCGCACAGCAGACAGCGGTGGTGGCGGTTGGTGGAGGCCGCCGTTCTCGTGGGGGCCTTCTGGGGGGACGAGACGAGAACGGTCAGGGTGCTCGACGCCGCCGATCGGGCCCTCCTGGAGGAGAGGATCGGCCCGACATGGTGGTGAACACGAAGGAGCCGGGGCGAACCCCGGCTCCTTCAACACACTGACGCCTCAACGCCCCGACCTGGTGCGGACCGAGGCGGCCTTGGCCGTTCCTAGCTCCGGCTCTTGAGCGCCTCGATGAGGGCCGGCAGGACCTTGTGGACGTCACCGACGATGCCGAGGTCGGCAACGGTGAAGATCGGGGCGTCCTGGTCCTTGTTGACGGCGACGATGTTCTTCGACCCCTTCATGCCGACCAGGTGCTGGGTGGCACCGGAGATGCCGCAAGCGACGTAGACGGTGGGCTTGACGGTCTTGCCGGTCTGGCCGACCTGGTGGGCGTAGGGCACCCACCCGGCGTCGACGATCGCCCGGCTGGCGCCGGCGGCCCCGTGGAGCAGGCCGGCGATCTCCTCGATGAGCTGGTAGTTGTCGGCCGAGCCGAGACCACGGCCACCGGACACCACCACGGAGGCCTCGTCGAGCTTCGGCCCGGACTGCTGTTCGACGTGGCGGTCGGTGATCTTGGCGGTGTTGGTGGCCGTCACGTCCGGAACCGGGGCCGGCTTGACCTCGGCGGCGCCACCGCCGGAGGGCTCGGCGGCGAAGGACTTGGCCCGGATGACGAAGAGGCCGAGGCCCTGGCCGGTGAACCGGGCGGTGACGATGTGGCTGCCACCGAACACGGGGTGCTGGGACTTGAGCTCACTGCCGTCGCTGACCAGGCCGGTGACGTTGGTGAGGACCGGACGGTTCAGCTTGACGGACAGCCGGCCGGCGACGTCACGGCCGTCGTAGGTGGCCGGGATGAGGAGGACGTCGGGGCCGTTGTCGGCCTCGACCAGGGCGGCGATGGCGGCGGCGACGGGGACCCCGGGCAGGGCACCACCGAGGTCGCCGACGTCGTAGACGGCGGTGGCCCCGTGGTCACCCAGGGCCGCCGCAATGCCGGCGGTGTCGGGCCCCCAGGCGACGGCCTCCACGGTGGACCCGATGCTGCGGGCCTCGGTGAGGAGCTCGAGGGTCAGCGGCGTCGGGCCGGACTCCCCGGCCTCGGCCAGCACCCAGATCTTGTCGACGGCCATCTCAAATCACCTTGATCTGCTCGAGGAAGGCGACGATGCGCTGGGCGCCGTCACCCTCGTCCACCACGATCTCGCCGCCGGCCCGGGCCTCGGCCTCGGACACGTCGGTGATCTCCTGCCCGGCACCGGTGGCGCCGACCTCCGAGGCGTCGAGGCCCAGGTCGGCCACCGTCAGGGTGTCCACCGGCTTCGACTTGGCGGCCATGATCCCCTTGAACGACGGGTACCGGGGCTCGACCACCCCGGCGGTCACGGTGACCAGCACCGGGAGGGGGGCCTCGACGTCGTCGTAGCCGGCTTCGGTCTGCCGTTCCACCAACACCCTGGTCCCGTCGGTGGACACGCTCTTGGCGAACGTCACCGACGGCAGGCCGAGGAGCTCGGCCACCTGCACCGGGAGGGTGCCGGTGTACCCGTCGGTGGACTCGGTGGCGGCGATCACCAGGTCGGGCTCGGCGCGCTTGATGGCGGCCGCCAGGACCTTGGCGGTGGCGAGGGCGTCGGAGCCGGCGAGGGCGTCGTCGCTGACCAGGATGGCCTTGGCCGCGCCCATGGCCAGGGCGGTGCGGAGGCCGGACGTCTCCCCGTTCGGTGCCATGGACACCAGGGTGACCTCGCTGCCCTCGACGTTGCCGGCCAGCTGTAGGGCCATCTCGACGCCGTACGAGTCGGAGTCGTCGAGGATGAGCTTCCCGGAGCGGTCGAGGGTGTGGGTGTTCGGATCCAGTGACCCCGGAGCAGCCGGATCAGGGATCTGCTTGACACAGACGACGACGTTCATGGCCCTGCATTGTTGACTACCAACCAGGCGTCTCGCCATTCGACTTGGTCCCGTGCACCAGTTCCACGGCTTCTACCAGGCGATCCGTGATGATGGCGTCCACTCCAAAGGCCACCATGGCGGTCTGATCGGCAGGATGGTTGACGGTCCAGACGTTCACCCCCAGGCCGGCGGCGTGGGCGGCGTCCACCAGGGCCTGGTCGACCCCGGTGACGAAGGGGTGGACGGCCACGTACCCCCGGTCGACCGCCTTGGGCAGGCTGGCGGCGACGTCGTCGACCGGGCGGAGCAGCCAGCCCACCGGCAACCCGGCGTTGCGGAGGACGTCCAGGGTGGGGACGTCGAAGGACGACACCATCACCCGGGCGGCCCGTCCGCCGTCGACCACAGCTCCATCGACCAACGGCCCGTCGACCAACGGCCCGTCAACCAACGCGGCGGCCACCACCCCGGCGAGCGCCCGATCGGGATCGGCCACCGGGTCGTGCTTCACCTCGACGTTCACCACCGACATCCCCTGGCAGGCCCCCAGGACGTCGGCCAGGAGGGGAACGTCCTCGGGGAGGTCCCGGGCGGCCACGTCGGCCAGGGGCCGGCCGTCGGGCAGGTTGGCGGCGTGGTGGACGGCGAGGGCCCAGTCGGCGGTGCGGCGGACGTCCAGCTCGACCCCGTCGGCGCCCAGCCGCCGGGCCGCCGTGAAGGCGGCCAGGGTGTTCTCGACGAACCCGTTCGTGTAGCCGCGGTGGGCCAGTACCAGGGGAATCGGCATCCGTGACCCTCCTTGCTCGCCGCCCGACCCTCGCCGGCTCACGGTCGCCTCGTCAACCCCTGTCGCAACCCCGAAATCTGCTTGCAATAATTGAGCGGCGCCGTATAATATGCCCGTCAATTTCCCTTTTCCGTGACGGGCACCGACATGGGGCCGATCATGTGAAAAGGTTCACAAACGTCGTAGTGGAGGCCCGGCATGGCGCTGATGTGGAACCGGACGGTCGACTGGGATGCCGATGACTGGCGGCGGGTGGCGGCCTGCCGCAGCACCGAGCCCGATCTCTTCTTCCCCGTCGGCACGACCGGTCCGGCGGTGGACCAGATCGAAGCGGCCAAGCGGGTATGCCGGTCCTGTGAGGCCCAGGAGCCCTGCCTGGACTTCGCCCTGGCCACCAACCAGGAGTCGGGCGTCTGGGGCGGCACCTCCGAGGAGGAGCGCCGCAAGCTCCGCAAGGCCTGGCTGGCCGCCCGGCGCCGGGCCAGCTAGCCATCTTCATCCTGAGCTCATCCTGAGCGCCTGGTCGGCACCCGGATCTGCACCCGGGTACCACCGCCTTCCAGGGCGGGGACGGCCTCCATGGTGATGGCCCCTCCCAGCTGACTGACGACGAGGTCCCGGACGATCGACAGGCCGAGGCTGTCGGTGCGCTCGATGTCGAACCCGGGGGGCAGCCCACGGCCGTCGTCACGGACGGTCACCCACAGCTGGTCGTCGCGGTTCTGGAGGGTCACCACGACGTGGCCGATCGGCCCTGGACCGGCGTCGGGGTCGCCGCCACCGGGTCCGCCCCCGCCGCCGGGGTCGTCGGAGCCGTCGGGGTCGTCGACTGCGTCGACAAAGGCGTGCTCCACGGCGTTCTGCAGGACCTCGGCCAGGGTGACGGCCAGCGGGGTGGCCACGTCGGCGGCCACGTCGCCGAGGTCGCCGGAGACGGTGATCTCGACCGGGCGGGCGGCCACCACCGAGTCTTCGGCCATCTGGACCAGGGAGACGACGATGTCGTCGAACGGCACCTGGTCGCCGGGGTCGCGGGAGAGGATCTCGTGGACCAGGGCGATGGACCGGACCCGGCGCTCGGCTTCCCGCAACGCCTCCCGGCCGGCGCCGAGGGCCACCCGGCGGGCCTGCAGGCTGAGCAGGGACGAGATGGTCTGCAGGTTGTTCTTGACCCGGTGGTGGACCTCCCGGATGGCGGCGTCCTTGGACAGCAGCAGCCGGTCGAGCCGCCGGACGTCGGTGACGTCGCGCAGGAGGATGACGGCCCCGGTGACCGACCCATGGGAGAGCAGGGGGATGCAGTGGACCAGGACGATGACGTCCGGTCGGCGCTCCACCTCTTCCACCACCGGCCGGCCGGTGGCCAGGGCCCACTCGACGGCGGACTCCTCCACCCCGAGGTCGGTGAACCGACGGCCCTCCGGGGGGGAGTACACCCCCATGCGGTGGAAGGCGTTGACCGCGTTGGGCGAGGCGAACTCGACCCGGCCGTCGGCGTCGACCACGACGAAGCCGTCACCGACCCTGGGGGCCTCCTCGGTGCCGACGTCCTCGTCGGGGAACGGGAACGCCGACTCGGCCACCATCTCGGCCATCCGCTCGAACACGTCGAGGTAGGTCTTCTCGTAGAGGGCGCCGGCACCCCGTAGCGAGGTGACGGTCAGCGACGACACCCGCAGCAGCACGGCGATGACGTTCCCGCGGAAACGTACCGGGATGTTCTCGACGGGGACCGACTCCCCCAACATCGGGTGGTGGACCGTCCCCCGGACGATCTCCCCCTGGTGGAGGGCCGCGGCGCTGAGCGCCCAGGCCGACTCCCGGACGGTCTGGCCCACCAGGTCCTGCTCGACCAGGGTGGGACGGTTGCTGGGCCGCATCTGGCCGAGCACGACCAGCTCCGGCTCGCCACCGGACCCGTTGGCCGCCGTCGCGGTGATCGGGACGACGAGGATGAGGTCGGAGAACGACAGGTCGGCCAGGACCGTCCACGACCCCAACAGCCGCTGTAGGTGCTCCAGTTCGTCGGCGCCGAGGGCGGTGTGCTGGACGGCCAGCTCGTTCGGGGTGGCCACTACCCCACCGCCTGTTCCTCAGGCGGGCTCAACGGCACAGTGTGGGGGACCCGGCGACGGTAGCCCTGGAGGCGGTCGACGCCGACGCCGTCGAGGAGCGCCCGGAGGTCGGCGGAGCGGTCGGCGACGTGGTCGAGGTGGTGGGCGTCGGAGGCGGTGGTCAGGGGGACGCCGTGGGCGGCGTAGCGGGCCAGGAGGGGCTGGGCGGGGTACTGCTCACCGACCGGCTTGCGCCAGCCGGCGGAGGAGAGCTCGGCAGCGAGCCGGTTGGCCGCGGCGGCCTCGGCCATGCGGTCCCACCACTCCTTGGGGCTGTCGGGGCGCTGCCCGGTGACCTTGATGAGGTCGGGGTGGGCGAGGACGTCGCAGGTGGCGGTGGCGGCCAGCTCCTCCATGGCGGCGGTGTAGGCATCCCAGCAGGCGTCGACGGACCGGGCGGACCACTGGTCCATGGACGGCTGGTCGTCGAGGTCGTCGAACCGCCAGGCCCCGATCCAGTGGATGGAGCCCAGGAGGACGTCGAAGGGGTAGGCGCCGAGGAGGTCGGCGACCTGGTCCATACGGCCGCGGTAGTAGTCGACCTCCAAGCCGAGGACGACGGGCAGGCCGGCCCGCTTCGCGGCGAGGACGGTCTCGACGTAGGCGTCGAGGTCGGCGCCGGCGTGGAAGTCCCAGTAGTCGGCCATGGAGCGGCGGAGGGCCGGCAACGGCTCGTCGTCGTCCCAGAACCCGCCGAGGAGGTGGTCGGCCTGGGTGAACCGGAAGAGGTGCTCGGTGAGGGCCACCTCGACGACCCCGACGGCTTGGGCCCGTTCGCAGTAGGCGGCGACCTGGTCGAGGACCAGGTCGGTGTCCCGCTGGGTGTGCGGCCAGAGGTGGAGGTGGTAGTCGAGCATCTAGGACCAGATCTTCCCACCGAGTTGGAGGAGGCCGGCCATGTCGTAGATGTCGGCGTCGAAGAACGGGACGGTGGTCAACACCTCGGGGGTGGTGGCCAGCTCGGCCTGCTGCTCGGCCTCCCGGCAGGCGACGACGCGGAAGTTGGCGAAGCTGTCGGCGACCTCCTCCAAGACCCGGCGGACCTGGCCGGGGTCGAGGGACCGGCCGTCGTCGGCGGTGGCGGCCCCTCCGCCGGTGGGGCCGTCGGCGAGGGCGGCGGCCAGCTGGCCGGCGTGGTCGTGGACGGTGGCAGCCACCGCGGCGGCCGCGGCGTCGCGGAAGTAGTCGGGGAGGACCTTGTTCAACACGACGGCGCCGAGGTGGAGGCGGCGGCGGACCAGCTCGGTGGCGAAGAACTCGGCCTCCCGGACCGGGGTGGCCTCGAGGGTGGACACGACCATGAAGGTGGTCCGGCGGTCGGAGAGGAGCCGGGTGACCGATTCGGCCCGTTCGACGAAGCCGTCGTACATGGACTGGAAGAGGATGAAGAACTCGGCGATGTCGGCCAGGAACTGGGTGCCGAGAATGTGGTCGGCCACCTGGTAGAAGGGCTTGGAGGCCATGTTGACCAGCCGCGACCGGTACGGGACGATCAGCCACCGCAGGAGCCGGCTGGAGAAGAAGTCGGCCATCCGCTGCGGGGCGTCGAGGAAGTCGAGGGCGTTGCGGGTCGGCGGGGTGTCGACGACGATGAGGTCGTAGTCCCCCTCGGCGTGGATCTCGTAGAGCCGTTCCATGGCGATGTAGTCGTGGCTCTGGACGAACCGGCCGGCGATGTTCCGGTACAGCGGGTTGGCCAGGATCTGGTCCCGGGTGGCGGCGTCGGGGGCGTGGCGGCGGACGAGGGCGTCCCAGCTCTCCTTGGTGTCGAGCATCGCCGCCCACAGCTCGCCCCGGGGCGACACCCCGGCGTCGCGGAACACCTCAACCGGGACGGGCCGCTCGGTGTTGCCGATGCCGCCTCCGGCGCCGGTGTTGCCCAACCCATCGGCGGCGGCGGGGCCACCCGTGGCCCCCACTCCCGCGGGGCCGGCGAGGCCGAGGGCGTCGGCCAGCCGGCGGGCGGGGTCGACGGTGAGGACGAGGACCTTGCCGCCGTGGTGGCAGGCCGCCATGGCGGCCAGGGCGGCCGCGGTGGTGGTCTTGCCGACGCCACCGGGGCCACAGGCGATGACGATCTCCTTGGCCGCCAGCAGGCCGTCGAGGGACCCGTCGCGGGGAGACCGGGGGCCGGGCATCAGTAGCCGAGCTCCTCCCGCAGCGAGGCGGCCACCTGCCGGGTGGTGCGGAGGCCGTGGAGCCGGGAGAACAGGTACGGCAGGTAGAGGACCGGAACCGACGGGTCCAGGCCCTCCCGGAGGCGTTGGAGGTGGCCGGACCGGGTGCGGCGCATGGTGACGGCCAGGCGGGCACCGTCCATCAGCGGGGTGACGCTGCCGCCGGCGTGGTCGGACAGGACGTCGACGGAGGCCGGCTGGCTGAGGACGTCGAAGACCGCCTCCTCCTGGCGGCCGAACAACTCGGGGAGCACCCGGTTGACCACCACCGCCGACAGCCGGACGGTGGTCTCGTCGGCGACCCGTCGGGCCAGCTCCAGGGTCTCGGCCACCGGCATCTCCTCGGGGGTGGCGACGGCGACCAGGCCGGTCTGTGACGGGTCGGAGAGGATGTCAAGCATCCAGTCGGTCTGGGTCCGGATCAGGCCAACCTTGACGAGGTCGTTGATGGCCTGGGGGGCGGCCAACTGGCCGACGATGTGGCCGGTGGCGGGGGCGTCGACGACGACGAGGTCGTAGTGCCCCTCACGGACCTCCCAGCAGAGCTTGCCGACGGTCAGGATCTCCCGGACCCCGGGGGCGGCGGTGGCGACGAAGTCGAAGGCTTTCGCCAGCGGGCCGATCCGGCCGACGACGGGGATCTTGAGGTTGAGCTTCAGGTACTCCCGCAGGGACGCCTCGGTGTCCATCGACATGGCGAACACCCCCGGCGCCACCTCGCGCTCGGTGAATTGGGTGGGCGGGCCCTCGAAGAGGGAGGACAGGTCGCCCTTGGCGTCCACCTCGCAGGCCAGCACCCGCTTGCCGTGCTGGGCGGCCAGCTGGGCCAGACCGGCGGCGACGGTGGTCTTCCCCACCCCGCCCTTGCCGGTGACGAACACCAGCCGGAGGTCCAGCAGGTCCGGGACCGCCGACGTCATCGGGGTTACCGCCCGGCGGGGGCCGGACGGCCGTCGGTCGCCGGGGCCAGCGGGTTCAGGGGGCGCCGAACCCCACCCGGCGTTCGTTGGCCGGCGCACCCACCTCTACGTAGGCCACCTTGGCCACCGGGACCGCCACCCGCCGGCCGCGGCGGTCGGTCAGCCAGAGCACCCCGTCGGTGCCGCCGAGGGCCGACTCGATGTCGGCGAGGACCTTTTCCCGGTCGGCGTCGTCCCCGAGCTCAACCTCCAGCTCCTTGGGGGTCTGGACGATCCCGATACGTACGTCCACTTGGGTGTGGCTCCTCCGTCCCTGGGCAGCCGGCCGCTTGGGTCCGGCGCCGTCGACATGGCATCCCTGACGATACAGGCCCATGAACGACACCGGCACCGCAACGACACAGGCAGACGGCAGACTTGGCCCATGCCCGACGATCTGGGACCCACCGAGCGGAACCGCCGCTGGGCGTCCACCATGGCGGGGTTCGCCGGCGACGACGCCGGCCACCGGGCCGGCGGACTGCCCGACGGAGTGCGGGTGGCCCACGCCGACTCCACCGCCACGGTCGGCACCGCTCCGTCAGGAGCGCCGATCGGCACCGCCCCCTCAGGGGCCAGTGGGGCAGTGGATGGAATGACCCGCTCGGCCCGGGAGGAGGGTGAGGACGCCCAACTGGCCCGGGGGGCCACCCGGGCGGAGGGGGCCGGGCGGAGGGGTCGCCCCGAGGAACCGGACGAGTGGCGGACCTGCTTCGAGCGGGACCGGGACCGCATCCTGCACGCCCCGGCGTTCCGACGGCTGGCGGGGAAGACGCAGGTGTTCGTGTTCCCCGAGGACCACCAGCGGACCCGGCTGACCCACGCCCTCGAGGTGGCGCAGGTGGCCACCGGCGTGGCCAGGGCCTGCCGGCTGAACGTGGCACTGACCGAGGCGATCGCCCTCGGGCACGACTGCGGCCATGGGCCGGGGGGGCACGCCAGTGAGGACGCCCTGGACCCCTACCTGCCGGAGGGGTTCGACCACGCCCCATGGGGGGCGGAGGTGTCGCTGGCGTCGCTGAACCTGTGCGCCGAGACGCTGGACGGGATCCGCAACCACAGCTGGTCGAGGCCGGCCCCGGCGACCCCCGAGGGGGAGGTGGTCAGCTGGGCGGACCGGATCGCCTACGTGTGCCACGACTGGGAGGACGCGGTGCTGACCGGCATCGTGTCGCCGGCGGCCCTCCCCGACGTCGTCCGGGAGCGGTGCGGGGACCGCCGGAGCAGCCAGTTGGGGGCGTTCATCGACGGCCTGGTGGCCACGGTGCTGGCGACCGGCCACGTCGGCATGGCCGACCCGATGGCGGAGGCTCTGGCGGCGTTCCGGGCGGCCAACTACCGGCACGTGTACCTGCGGGAGGCCTCGGTGGCCCAGGGGGCGGCGGTGCGGTCGGTGCTGCGGGCCTTGGTGGACCACTATGCCGACCGCCCCAACGCCATCCCGGCGGTGCAGGAGGCCGGGGGGCTGTCGGCCGGCGAGCCGGAGGCGGTGCGGGCGGCGGTGACCTATGTGGCCGGGATGACCGACCGGTTCGCCTTCCGCCAGGCGGTGGCCGTACTGGGGTGGGACCCGGCCAAGCTCCCCGAGGGCGTCGACTGACGTGGGTGGACTTGGATGCCGAACAGCACGTTGAGGCAGTGCACCAACCCCTTCGAGCTCAACGCACCTAGGTACTCTCCAACGGCCACGCCTTTGGCCGATACGAAGAGGGTGACCGGAAGCCCCGGAATCGCATAGGCCGACCCGACCTCCTCGGCTGGATCGGAAAGCTGTAGATACGTCACGTGGTGGCCCTGCAAGAATTTGCGTGCGCCACTCCGCTAGTCCGCCGTGTCCACCCCGACAAAGTCAACGGACCCACCAGCACCTCTTGCCACTGACTCAATCGCCGACGTTTCAGCCTCGCAGGCGGTGCAGCTACTGGACCACAGGTTGAGCACCAGTGGGTGACCACGCAGCGACGTCATCGTGACTGGGCTAGCCACATCCGCGTGGTGCGGCTCTTCGAGCACGTCGAGAGAGAAAGCCGGTGGCGCCGCGTGGAGGCGATGAAGGCCAATCGACTGCGAAGTGTCCGGGCTCAGCAGCTGGTCCGTCTGATGCTGCGCCAAGACGATGGCCGTGACGGCAAAGGCCACGAACCCAACCCCGGCAACCCCCAGCAGAATCAACCAGCGCCTGGGAAGCGGTGCGCGATGGCGTCGGCCATCGGATTGCCTCGGGCACATGGGAGAGGGAGCTTAGGTTTCCCCCGCACCATCCGCCTATTACTGACAAATCGAATGCTTGATATACATCAAGACCGAGCCTGCGCATCGCCCCCGGACGACCGTCAGGACCCGGTGGTGGCCGCCTGGATGACGATGGCGGCGGCGTCGTACCAGGATGTGGCGGCGGCCTGGGTGAAGTTCGGGGTGTAGGTCGTCGAAGGGGCCAACGACGGGTCCGACACCAGGACGTTCTCGTGTGTCGGCTGCCTTGTGACGTAGTACCCGAAGCCGGCGGAGGTCCCGGCGCTGCCGACGGCGGACCCGTAGGCCCACCCCCAGTAGAGACCGCCGGACGGGCCGGAAGTGAGGGTTGGGTAGGCGCACGACGTCCCTCGACCGAGGCTGGAGTTGTCGATGCCGGACGAGACGACCGACCACGACACGTCGGGGCCGAGGAGTGACGTCCACTCGTCGGCCCAGACGAAGTGGTCGAAGGTTGTCCCGGACCAGTGGGCGTCGATGGTGGTCGGTCCGACGCTCTCGACGACCCCGTACCAGAGCTCGACGGCGTCGCCGCTGGGGTGGTTTGTGAACCCGGCCGACTTGGCCGGCTGCCAGGCGATCCGACCGGCGCTGTCGGAGATCGAGGTCACGTGGGCGGTCCCGGTCGACGGGGCGGTGTGGGCCATGACCAGCATCACGTCGCCGACGGCGGCCGTCGTCACCATCACCGATGTCCCTGTGTTGTCCACCACCGGGTAGCCCGGCTGCTCGGCATAGCGGGTTGTCGGACCCGTCGGCCCCGCCTGGCCGGAGCCCGGCCCGCCGCCTGTCGGGTTCACCCAGGCGTTGGATGTGTAGGCATGGGTTGCCGGCGAGGCCAGGCCCGGGTAGGCCTGGCCGGGGAATTCGCGGCAGGCGGCGCCGGCCAGGTTGCTGGATGTCGACGCCCGGGGGTGGCCGGTCTTGGTGAGCGGGACGAAGCCCTGGGCCGAGATGGTCGCCGACAGGTCGGCCGCACAGAGCCGGCTCTTCGTGCCCGAGCCTGTTGTCTGGGTGCCGGCCTGGTGGTTGATCTGGTTGTCGAAGCCGACCAAGTCCTTGCAGGCGGCGTAGCCGGTGGTCTTCAGGTCGCAGACGTTGAAGAGGTACCGGACACCGGGGACCGTCGAGGTGGACGAGGTGGTGGCGCCGGCGGCGGCGGGGATGTGCGAGTACCACTCGTTGGCTTCGGAGACCACTGAGGTGTTGACCCCGGCCTTGACTGTTGTCCGGGACGTCGGTGTGGCCGTGAACTTCACGAACGGTTCAGGGGTCCCGGTCGGAGTTGTCACCCCGGTGGGTCGCAGCCGGATGCTGCCGAGCTCGACGTGGGTCGATGTGAAGTTGCCGATGGTCGCACCGTTGATCCGGTTGGGCTGGCTGGCGGTGGATCCGTAGCGTGTCAGGTCGTTCCACTGGGAGACGAACGTTGCGGCCGAGTAGACGTAGATGTCGTCCTTGATTGTGTCGTGGAGCACCTTTGTGGCGTAGACCAGGCCGCTCTCTGTGTTCTCCTCGTTGACGACGCTCTTCTTGGTGCCACCGACTGTCACTGTCGTGAAGGTTGTGACCGCCGGGGTGGCACATGTCCCCTTTGTGGCGGCTTTCGACGGTGTGAAACCGAGGATGTCCGAGTACACCGAGCGGGTGTCGGACCCTGTCGGTGGCCAGAAGCGGACGATCGCTCCGGCGTGGCCGCCGAGGGACGCCCATGTGGTGTGCCCGGCGGTGCAGCGGTAGATGCCCTTGATCTCGTTCAATGTGAACGCCGCCGTGGTGCCGGTCACGGTGCCGCCGGCGTTGGTCCCCACCATCGGGGCCACCCCGTCGAGGGCGAAGGCGTAGTAGTCGAAGTTTGGGCTGGCTGTCGACGGCTTCGGCGGCGAGGCCGACCGGCCGATTGTGATGCAGCCCTTCTTGGTCGCCGTCGCCGTCTCCTCGGCGAGCAGGGCGTTCTTCCCGGTGGTGGACCCGTTGGGGGCGCCGCCCGAGGAGTAGGTGACCCCGCCGTTACAGAATGTCGCTGTCGAGGCGACGGTCTGGTTGGCTGTCGTCCCACCCGGCAGGGTGTCGTGCAGCGACGTCGGGAAGAGGGCGTGCATGACCTGGTAGGTCGTGGCCGACCCCACTGCCGTCACCTGCTTGGCGCTGGCCCCGGCCGGCGGCACCCCCAGCGCGAGCGCGCCGCCGCCGGCCAATACGGCCGTGCACAAGGTCGCAGCCCCCGCCCGGAGCCACCTGCTCATCGTCGTCTCCCATGGGCGCTGGGCCCAATCCGCCGCCGGACCGGGACGTCCCGGTCACCTCGGCAGTGTGCGGGGTCGAAGTGAACTCCGTGGGACGCGACGGTGACCTGGGGGCAATTCCCCGGTAGTCGACCGACCTACTCCATCTCCCGCCAGTGCTCACGGCCGAAGTGCCGGCCTTCGGCCGGCGGTCTCCTCAGCCGGCGGCGGTCTGGCGGACGGCCAGCTCCCGCCGGTAGACCCGGGCGGGCCCCATGCCGGCGATGCGGCGGGCCAGGGCGGAGAAGGCCTGGCCGACCTCGCCGTCGGGGTCGGCGGCGGCGATGGGGAGGCCGGTGTCGCCGCCCTCCCGCAGGGCCGGCACCAGGGGGAGCTGGCCCAGGAGGGGGACGCCGAGGTCGTCGGCGAGGGCCTGGCCACCGCCGGAGCCGAACAGCTCGTACCGTTGGCCGTCGTCGCCGGTGAACCAGCTCATGTTCTCGACGACCCCACGGACCGACAGCCGGAGCTTGCGGGCGGCGTAGGCCGACCGCTGGGCCACCCGCTGGGCGGCCGGCTGGGGGGTGGTGACCACCAGGATCTCCGACCGGGGCATGACCTGGGCCAACGACAGGGTGACGTCGCCGGTGCCGGGCGGCATGTCGACGAGCAACAGGTCGGGCTCGCCCCACCAGGCGTCGCCCAGGAACTGCTCGATGGCCTTGTGGAGCATCGGGCCCCGCCAGATCACCGGCTGGTCGTCGGGGACGAAGAACCCCATGGACAGCACCCGGACGCCGTGGGCGGCCGCCGGGATGACCAGGTCGCCGAGGACGATGGGGTCGTGGTCGGCCCCGAGCATCTTGGGGACCGAGAAGCCGTAGACGTCGGCGTCCAACACCCCCACCCGATGCCCCAGCCGGGCCAGGGCGACGGCGAGGTTGACGGTCACCGACGACTTCCCCACCCCACCCTTGCCGGACGAGATGCCGATCAGCCGGGTGGACGACTCGGGACGGAGGAAACGGGGGGTCTGGGCCTCGTCGCCCTGTCCTCCGTGGGCGTGGCCGTGCCCGCCCTGCTCCCCGTGGCCCTGCCCACCCTGGTCCCCGTGACCGTGGCCGTTGGCCCCGTTGGTGCCCTGGTCGGCGTCGCTCCCCTCCGTGTCCGCACCCTCCATATCGATACGGAGCCGGCGGCGGAGGGCGGCGCGGTCGTCGTCGTCCATGACGCCGATCTCGACGGCGACGTCGTCGATACCGTCCACCCCGGCGGCGGCGGCCCGGACGGATTCACGGATCCCCTCCTGGTCGGGCCAAGCGGCCACCGGGAGGACCAGGGCCACCTCGGCTCGGTGCCGGCGGCTGCGGACGCCGCGAACGGCGCCGATGTCGCCGAGGGTGAGGCCGAGCTCGGGCTCGACCACCGCCGCCACCACCTGCTCGAGTGCCATCTGTTCGCGTGCCATAACGCCCTTCGGGTCGGGGTCTGCGGACCGGGGTCCGGTGGACCGGGTCCTAGGGCCCGGCGGTGGCCGCCGACCCTCCTAGGTAGACTACCGACCGTGCAGCCGGCCACAGCCGCCGGGCCCGAAGAGATCGACGGTGACAACCGGCGGTTCGCCGCCGCCGTCGCCGCGGTGACCTCCGCCTTCGGCGATCCGACCCGACGGGAGATCTTCCTGTACGTCCGGTCGCGCCCCGGGGCCACGGTGACCGAGGTGGCCGGCCGGTTCTCCCTGCACCCCAACGTCGCCCGGCACCACCTCGACCGGCTGGCGGCCGGTGGGTACCTGCAGGTGGCCGCCGGCCAGGCCGGCCCGAAGGAGGCGGGGCCGGGACGCCCCGAGCGTGGCGCCGGCCGGCCGGCCAAGCGGTACCTGCCGGTAGGTGACGACCCGACCATCGAGCTGCTGACCCGCCGGGACGACCTGCTGGTCCGCCTGCTCCAGGAGGCCCTGGCCCTGCTGGGCCCGGAGACCGCCGAGGAGATGGCGGCGAAGGTCGGCGAGGACTACGGCCGGAGCCTGGCCAGCCGGATGGCCCCGGGCGAGGGGCAGCGGTCGGTGCGGGCGGCCATGCACGCCATCGCCGAGACGCTGACCGCCCACGGGTTCGCCGCCCACGCCGAGGACCAGGGGTCGGCCACCGCGGTGGTGGCCGAGCAGTGCCCGTTCGGGGATGCCGCCCTGACCCACCCGGTGCTGTGCGCCGTGGACCGCGGCATGGTGAAGGGCCTGCTGGCCGGGCTGTGCAAGGACACCCCGGCGGGGTCCATGCCGGTGGTGCTGTCGTCGCGGGCCCGTGGCGACGACACCTGTGCCGCCCTGGCCTGACCGGTGACCGGCGGTCGGCACTACCTCGACCACGCCTCCACCAGCCCGCCCCGGCCGCAGGTGGTCCGGGCGATGGCTGACTGGCTGGCCGAAGGGCCGTTCGGCGATCCGGGCCGGGTGCACGGCGAGGGACAGCGGGTCCGGGTGGCGGTGGAGGAGGCCCGGGAGCAGGTGGCCGGGTTGCTGGGGGTGCGGCCACGGCAGGTGGTGTTCACGTCCGGGGCCACCGAAGCGGCCAACGCGGCCGTCTGGGGGGCCACCCGCCGCCGGCCCGGGGGGGTGGTGCTGTGCGCCGACGTCGAGCACTCGGCGGTCCGCGACGCGTCGTCCCGGCTGGCCGAGGTGGCGGTCCTCCCGGTGGACGGCCACGGCCGGATCGACCCCGGCGGGGTGGTCGAGGCGCTGCGCCGGCGGTCCGACGCCGGGGTGGCGCTGGTGCACTGCCAGTGGGCCAACCACGAGGTGGGCACCGTGCAGCCGGTCGTCGACGTGGTGACGGCCGCCCGGAACGCCGGGGCGTTGGTGCACGTGGACGCCGCCGCGGCGGCCGGGCAGGTGGACCTCCGGCTGGCGGACCTGGACGCCGATCTGGTGTCGGTGAGCGCCCACAAGCTGGGCGGGCCGCCGGGGATCGGCGCCCTGGTGGTCCGGCGGGGGCTACGGACCGAGCCGCTGCTGGTCGGGGGGCAGGAGGAGCGGGCCCGGCGGGCCGGCATGGAGAACGTGCCGGGCATCGTCGGGTTCGGGGCCGCCGCCGAGGCCCTGGCTGCCGGCGACAGCCAGCTGCTGGTGGCCGAGGGGAAGGTGGCCCGGGCCCGGACCGACGCCCTGGTGGGCGCGGCCACCGCCGTCGACGGGGTCCACCAGGTCGGCGACCCCGACGGCCGGCTCCCCCACCTGGTCTGCCTGGGGGTCGACGGGGTGGAGGCCGAGCCGGTGCTGCTCGGCCTCGACCGGGCGGGTGTGGCCGCTCACTCCGGGTCGGCCTGCTCGTCGGAGTCCCTGGAGCCGTCGCCGGTGCTGGCGGCCATGGGGGTGGACCCCAGCCACTCCCTGCGGCTGTCGGTGGGGTGGTCGACCACCGACGACGACGTCGACGCGTTCGCCGCCGCCTTCAGACCGGTCGTGGCCGGCCTCCGGGCGCTGAGGGGTTAGCCAGCAGAGGGGTTAGCCAGCAGAGGGTCTAGCCAGCGGCCGGCTTGGTCTGCGCCTTCAGCTGCGCCTCCACCTGAGCCGGCACCGCCTGGTGCGCCTCGGTGAAGGCCCGAGCGATGTAGGTGGCCCCCGTCGCCACCCATTGCTTCGGGGGGTGGTCGCCGAGGAACGCCTTGTACTGCACCACCGCCTGGTTTGGTTGGTGCTGGGCCAGCAGGATACTGCCCAGGTACAGCCGGCCGGCGTAGAAGGAGGGGTCCAACTTGACCGATTCGGCCACCGCCGAACGGCCTTGGGCGGCGAGGGTGAGGTTGCCGGCTGTGTGGGCGGCCTGCCAGGTCAGCCACCCCCACTCCGCCAGGGCTTGGGGCTGGCGGGGTGTGTCCGACAGCACCTGCTTGTAGACGTTCAGCGCTGTGGTCAGCTCGCCCTTCTGCACCCGTGTGGCCGCCACGTCCAGGAGCTGCTGGACCTTCTGGCTGGGGTTCAGGTGGACGCTGCCGGTGGCCGTCTCGCCGGGGAGCCGGGGCGACGTGAGGTGGACCACCAGGAGGACCGCCCCGGCGACCAGGGCTGCCACCCCCACGATGGCCATCCACGCCCGGCGGCGCCGGGGAGGCCTTGCCGGGCCGTCGTCCTCGTCGTCCTCGTCGTCGAGGACCAGCGGGACCAGCCCCGGCCGGCCCGGAACGCTGCCGGGGGCCGGCCGGCTCGACGCCGCCGAGGTGGCCACGGCGGCCAGCGCCCGTTCGACGTCGGCCAGCTGCTGCTCGTCCCGGCGACGGAGCACCTGGTAGTCGTCGTCGGACAGGTCCCCGGCCTCGTGCTCCCGGTCGGCGTCGTCGAGGGACCGGAGGAGGAAGTCCCGGCGGTCCTCCAGGTGCCAGCGCTCGTCGGCCCCGCCCGCCGAGGTGCCACCGGTTCGGCCGGTCGCCGAGGTGCCACCGGTTCGGCCGGTCGCCGAGGTGTCGGTCACCGGCCCTCCCTTCGCAATTGCTGCAGGGCGCGGGAGCGCCGCCAGAACAGGACGATAAGGGCGCCGACGGCCAAGGCGCCGGCGACGGCCGGGAGGATCCAGACCAGCGAGGTCAACCCCGACGTCGGTGGCCGGAGGAGGATGGTGCCGCCGTACTGGGCGACCAGGGTGTCTTCGATCTGCTGGTCGGTCCGGCCCTCGGCCACCATCTGCTGGACCTGGTGCCGGACGGCGATGGCCGAGGACGCCGACGACTGGGCGACGGACAGGTCGTCACAGCTGGGGCAGCGGATCTGGCTGTCGAGGGCGGCGGCCCGCTGGGCGTTGGTGGGATGGCCCCCGGAACCGAGGCCGCTGCCGATGGCCAGGGCCACCCCGAGGACGACCAGCAGCACCAGCAACCCCAGGCCGGGGTGCGCCGACCGGCCCGACCGGACGGCGGGGGGCGACAGGGCCGTTGGCGGGGTGGGGTCAGCCACCGGTGCGTCCGGTGCCGCTGGTGCCGCGCTCGGCGGCCGCCAGCAGGTCGTCGAGCTGCCGCTCGGTGGCCGGCCCGATGAGCGGGTCACCGACGACCTGGCCGGTCGGACCGATCAGGAAGGTCATCGGCGGCGACGTGACCCCGTAGGAGTTGGCGACGGCGCCACCGTTGTCGGGGATGGTCGGCCACTCGGGGCCCCACTTGTCGACGAACTTGGTCGCTGTGGCGACGCTGTCGTTGAACACGATGCTGACCATGGCCGCTCCGGCGTCGCCCTTGACCCGTTGCTGGTTGGCGAACGTGATCAGGTCGGGCTCCTCCTCCTTGCAAGGAGGGCACCAGCTGGCGAAGAAGTTCACGAAGACGTACCGACCACGGTAGTCGGCCAACGACACCGTCTGGCCGTGCTGCAGTGTGTGGCCGGAGAAGGCCGGTGCCTGCCGGCCGGTCAGGGGGCTGGACGCTTGGCTGGCCTGGGCGGACGGGCGGGTGGCGGCGACGATGGCCACGACGACCAGCACCACGGCGACGCCGGCGGCCACCCATCGGGCGGTGTGCCGGCGCCGGCCGGGCGTCGCCGGCGGACCGGCCGGAGGGGCCTCGACCGTGCTCATCGCCCGCCCGGTGTCCCGGCCCCGACCGGGGACCCCGCCTCCACCGGGTCACGGTCGCCGACCCGGTCGTCGTCCTCCGCTGGGTCGGCCGGCCCGCCGACCGTGGCCGGCACCTTCTCGGAGCGATCAGCCGCTTCGGCCGGGTCGGCACCGCCGTCACCACCGGCGGCGGCCACCACCGGTGACAGCGACGACACCGGGTCGGTCGGCCGGCGACGGCGGCCGGGGACCAGCGCCAGGAGGCCGCCGAGGCCGACGATGAGACCGCCGGCCCACATCCAGGCAATGAGCGGCTCGACGACGACGGTCAACCCGATCGACCCGGAGGGAAGGTTCGGGACCCCCTGCGCTCCGGTGGTCGGTCCGAGGCCGCCGACCTCGTAGAAGGTCATGTAGACGTCGTCGAAGAAGCCGGAGTCGATGGCCGGGGTGCCGACCACTTCGGAGTTGGGGCCGCCGTACCGGCTGACGGCCGGGTAGAACAGCCCCCCGCCGTCCACCCGGATGACGGCCTCGGTGGCTGTGCGCTGCGGGGTCCGCACCTGCTTGAGGCCGAGGTACTCGAAAGTGTGGCCGTCGTAGTGGACCACCTTCCCCTCGGCCAGGGCGATCTCCGATGTGGCCCGGAACGAGGTGGCCGCCACCAGGCCCACCGCCAGGACGACGACCCCGAGGTGGACGACCATCCCGCCGTTGGCCCGGCCGACCAGGCCCCGCCAGGCGCCGGCGCCGTGGCGCTGGCTGGTCCGGACCGAGAGGACGAGCGACCGGAAGGCGGAGGCGGCGGCGAAGGACCCCAGCCCGAAGGCCAGCAGGGGCTCGAAGCCGCGGACGCCGCCGATGACACAGCCGACGACCACCAGGACGCCGAACCAGGCCGGCAGGACCAGGCGGTGCCACAGGACCGTCCCGTCCACCTTGCGCCAGCTGAGGGCCGGGGCGATGGCCATGAGTAAGAGAAGGGCCAGTCCGACCGGCGCGGCGACCGTGTTGAAGTACGGCGCCCCGACGGTGACCGCCTGGCCCTTGATGGCCTGGTAGAGCAGCGGGAACAGGGTGCCGAGGAGGACGACGAAGGCGAAGCCGACGAACAGCAGGTTGTTCAGCAGGAACGCCCCTTCGCGACCCAGCGGGGAGTCGATGCCGCCCGGGGACCGCAACCGGTCACCCCGCCAGGCGATCAACCCGAAGCCGACGACGACCACCGCCAGGAAGAAGCCGATCAGCGCCGGCCCGAGGGTCGACTCGGAGAAGGCGTGCACCGACTGCACCACCCCGGACCGGGTCAGGAAGGTGCCGAGGATGGTGAGGGCGAACGTGGCCACCGACAGGGACATGTTCCAGACCCGCATCAGGCCTCGGCGTTCCTGGACCAGCACCGAGTGCAGGTAGGCGGTGCCGCACAGCCACGGCATCAGGGCGGCGTTCTCCACCGGGTCCCAACCCCAGAACCCGCCCCAGCCGAGCACCTGGTAGGACCACCAGGCGCCGAGGACGATGCCGACGGAGAGGAACGTCCAGGCCAGAAGCGTCCAGCGGCGGGTCTCGGCCTGCCACTGCTCGCCCACCCGGCCGGTGACGAGCATGCCGACGGCGAAGGCGAACGGGACGGCGAAGCCGACGAACCCCAGGTACAACAGCGGCGGGTGGATGGCCACCAACGGGTTGTCCTGCAACAGGGCGTTCGGTCCGGCGCCGTGAAGGGGGGCGGACCCCGGAACGGTCGTGAACGGGTTGGCCGGGCCGGCCATGAGGCCGAAGAAGAACGCCGACACCACGTACATGACCAGCGTCGCCCACCGCACCACCGGGTCGGTGCCCTGGCGTCGGTACCGCCAGACCAAGAGAGTGGTGAACAGCGACAGGGCCAGCCCCCACAGCAGGATGGACCCGGCCAGCGCCGACCACATGCCGGTGATGGAGTAGATGAGCGGGGTGGCCCGGGCGTTGTTGTCGGCCACGTACACCAGCGAGAAGTCGTGGGTGACCAGCGCCCGTTCCATGGCGATCGTGGCCAGCACCGCCCCGCCCAGGAGCACCGGGGCGAACAGCCGGCCGTCGGCGAACGGGGCGGCCGCCGTCCCCGTCCCACCTGGCCGCGCCCCCACTGGCCCTGCCGGGACCGCCGGTCCTGGGGTGAGTGCGGTCGCCGGTCGAGCCGCCCGCTGGCGGTAGAGGGACAGGGCGGTGACGACGATGCCCACCACCGACCCGCCCAGGGCGATCCAGACGCCGATCTGTCCGAGGGCGGCGTTCAGCAACGATCCTGCCGGTCGGTCATGTGACCGACTTCCCCGTCTTGCTCTTCACCCGTGTGGGGTGGGCGGCGACGTATGTGGCCGAGTGCTTGACCTCGATCTGGTCGGACAGGAAGAGCCGGGACGACGGCGAGGTGAAGTGCCCGTCGACGACCACCGGGATGCTCGTCTGGAACAGCTCCGGCGGGGACCCGGTGTTGTGCACCACCACCGTCGCGCCGTTGGCGCCGGACATGGTGAAGTCGGTCCCGGCGGCCGTCCGCTGGATGGTGCCCTGGACCACTGTGCCTTCCAGCCGGATGGTCGAGGTGCCGACGGACGCCTTGTGGGCCAGGGCCTGGTCGACGGTGTCGAAGTAGTCCAGGGAGCTCCCCAACCCCTCCACCAACAGGAACACGACGGCGCCGATCAGGACGGCGAACACCAGGAGGAGCCGCAGCCGGTTACGGGGCTGGCGTCGGCCGGCCGGCGACGACGCGGCAGCCGGCGGAGGCGAGGCCGGTGGGGTGCCCGGCGCCGCGGGAGGGGCGGTGGTGTCGGTCATCGGTCACCACCCCCGGGGACGGGTCCGCCGGCCCCGACGCCGGTCGCGTCGTCGGGTGGCGGGGACGGGGACGGGGACGGGGCAGTGGACATGATCGGCCCAGACGGCCCGGCAGACACGGCCGGGGGGCGTCGGTCGGCCAGCTCGGCGGCCCGCCCCAGCCGGCGGCGGCGGAGGACGAGGCTGACGGCGTAGAGGAAGAGGACGCCGAGGCAGATGGTGTAACCGGCGACGATGTAGCCGGTGCCGGCGCCGTTCACCGGTGACCTCCGGCGGATGCCGGGGGGAGCCCCGGGTCACCCTCGGCGCGGCGCTCGGCCAGGGACACCTCGAGCTCCTCGTCGCCGACCCGGTCCTTCAGGACCTCGATCTGGTACCGGACCATGAGCATCCAGACGAAGACCAGGGTCAGGGCGATGAAGCCGAGGAGCATCGTCCACAGCATGGAGCCGTGGACCTTGAAGGCGTGTGTCGGGGTCAGGATGGAGGCCCCCTGGTGGAGGGTCTGCCACCACTGCACCGAGAAGTGGACGATGGGGACGTCGACGAAGGCCACCAGGGCGGCGACGGCACAGCGGCGGGCCCGCACGTCGGGGTCCGCCGGTACCCGGCGCAAGGCGAGGTAGCCGAGGAACAGCACCAGGAGGAGGGCGGTGCTGGTCAGTCGGGCTGTCCACGTCCACCAGACCCCCCAGGTCGGACGGCCCCAGAGGGACCCGGTGACGAGGGTGAGGACGTTGAAGACCACCCCGACCTCCACCGAGGCGGCGGCCAGGCGGTCCCAGAACAACGAGCGGGTGCGCTTCCACAGGTACAGCAGGCTGGCCAGGGCGGCGATGCCGAAGGCCAGGTACAGGGCCACCCAGGCCACCGGAGGGTGCAGGTACAGGAGGCGGACCAGTGTCTTCTGGTGGATGTCCGGCGGGGTCACCCACAGGCCGAGCCAGACGGTGAGGACGGTGGTGACCACCGCGGCGACACCGATGCCGCGGACGACGGCCGGCCGGGGTCCCGGTGGCTTGGGGGCCAGGGCCGGCGCCGGGGCGGCTGGGCCACCCGACCCCGAGGCGGCCGGACGGCCCGGAGGCCCGGTCGGCGGGGCGGGGGGTGGGGCGGTGATGCTCATGCGGCCTCCTGTAGCGGGCCGTAGAGGACCACGCCGACGACGAGGTAGACGGCGGCGAACGGTCCGAGGATGCGGAGCCAGGAGGCCCCGGCGGACACCGATCCGGTGATGGCGGCGGACCAGGCCTTGGACCCGGCCAGCAGCACCGGGGCCAGGATGGGGAGGACCAGCAGCGGCAGCAGGGTCTCCCGGACCCGGAGCCCGGCGGAGAGGGCGCCGTAGATGACCCCGGCCGACGCCAGTCCGATGGTGGCCAGCAGGGAGGCGACCAGCGCCAGCCAAATCACCTGGACCCGGACCCCGAACAGGACGGTCACCCCGGCCCACAGCACCAGCTGGAGCAGGGCCAGCTGGACGGCTACGGCAGCGGCCTTGCCGAGGAAGATCCCGGCAGGGTCGATGCCGGAGAGCCGCAGGCCGTCCCGGGTGCCTTCGCCGGACTCGATGGCGAAGCTGCGCTGGGTGGCGAGCACCGTGGAGAACAGGACGGCCAGCCAGAACAGCCCGGGCGCGGCCGACTTCAGCGCGGAGGGCCCGGGTCCGAGGGCGAAGGCGAACAGGACGAGGACGAGGAGGGAGAAGGGGAGCACCTGCCACAGGGCCACCCGCGACCGGGCCTCGATCCGCAGGTCCTTCCCGGCGACGAGTAGGGCGTCACGCCACATGGCTGCTCCCACCGTCGGAGGTCGACAGGGCCGGCGGGTTGGGCACGGCGGTCAACGGCGCCCGGCGGCCACCACGGGACTCGTGGGTGATCGCCCCACCGGCCATGGTGACTACCCGGTCAGCCAGGGGGACGGCCAGGTCGGGCTCGTGCGACGACAACAGCACCGCCACTCCCCCGGCGGCGGCTTCGGCGATCAGTTCGGCCAGCAGCTCCCGGGCGGCGGCGTCCAGGCCGGCGTGGGGCTCGTCGAGCAGCCACAGCTCCGGGCCCCGGGCCAGTAGGGAGGCCAGAGCCACCCGGCGGCGCTGCCCGGCGGACAATCGGCCGACGGTGGTCCGCCGGAGCCGCCCCACCAGCCCCAACCGCTCCAGGGCCGGGTCGACCCGGTCGGTCGGCAGCCCGAGGGCCCGGACGGCGAACCGGACGTTCTCCACCGCCGTCAGCTCGTCGTAGAGCGGCGCGGCGTGGCCCAGCAGGCCGACCTGGCGGCGGACGGCGGTGCGATCGTCGGTGAGGTCACAGCCCAGCACCCACGCCTCCCCGGAGGTGACCGGGAGGAGGCCGGCGCAGGTTCGCAGGAGGCTGGTCTTCCCGGCGCCGTTCGGGCCGAGGACCACCACCACCTCCCCGGGGTCGACGGACAGGTCCACCCCGGAGAGGGCGGGGAACCGGCCGGCGAGCGCGACGGCTGAGTGGAGATGGACTACGGGGGCCATGACCTTCCGGGACATGCTACGAGGGTCCGGTCTCCCGAATCCAAGCAGGACACCTGGGCCGGGGGCGAGCTCGGCCGCGACACCGCCTGCGTCCGGGCGGCTTGCACCAGGTTCGGAGTGACCCCCGCTGGTAAACCCAGCTCACGGCCCTGTCCAAGGGACGGGCGGGACTACCGATCGGCCAGGGCATGGGCGGCCTCCATGAGGGGGCCGAGATGGCGGCGGCTGTGTCGCTCGACGTCGCCAAATCCGGGGGCACTGGACAGGTAGTCCCCCAGCTCGTGGTCCCACCGGTCGCGGTAGACGGTCAACCGGCGTTCGAAAACGGTCGCCCACTCTCGAGGAGGCGTCCCCTGTCGCCCCCTCGTCAGGTCGTTGGCTGCCTTGCGTAAGTACAGGTCCCAGGCCTCCATGGCGTCGATGTGCTGGCCGTCGAGTAGCTCATGGAGGTCGTAGAGGTCGCGACACTGGAGACGCTCGGCGATACAGCGCAGCTTCTCGGCCCCCACTTCGTCGAAGGTGTACCCCTCGATCGCCGCGTCTGTAGGCAGATCGGGCCACCGCCGGTGCAACCGCAGCCGGCGGTGACTCTCGACCAGCTCGTCGTCAGAGATGTCGAGCTTGATCTTTCGTGGCCGGGCGCCGAGAGGCCCAACGTACGAGATCCACATGGCTCGACTGTCGTTGTCCGCTATCTCCAACGTCGGAGCCTCGATCCGCTGGCGACAGGCGTCGACGGCGGTGGTGACGAGCTCGATCGCCTCTGCGGCGGTGACGCCGTCGATGGCGGAGAAGTCGAGGTCGGCCGAGTAGCGGTAGTCAGTGAAATAACACAGCCGCAGCAGCGTGCCGCCCTTGAAGACCAGGCGCGCATCGTCGAGGGCGCCGATGTCGGCGCACACGTTGGCGAGGATGTAGTCGCGCTCGATGGTCTGAGCGGGGAGCTGCTCGTCGTGTGCGCGTTGGGTGATGTGGCCTCTGGTGATCACGAGGCCGCCACCGCTTCGAGCTCAGACGCCGGGTACGGCCATGCGACCCCCCATGTCGTGTCGACCCAGCCACCTTCGCCCCGGGCACGACGATCGAGCTCGATGAGCGTTCGCCACGGCGGGACTTCGAGACCCTCGGCGACTGGCAGCGACAAGGTGGAGGCGATCGAGCCGATGCGACGGTAGGCCGCGGCCCCGTCTATCTCCTCGGCGAGGTCCCGCAGCCCGGTGGTCGCGTCGGCCGCCGTCAGGGCCTCGGCCAGGCGCGTGACGCCGCCGGAAAGCTGCGGTCGTGACGCGGTGTCGAGGAGTGCCCGCTCGACGGTGGCAAGGCGGGAAGGGCCAAGTGGCTCAGTTCCGATCAGCACAGTCGCCTCGCCCTCACGGACGACGCGGAGTGGCCGGCCGGCTAGGGCCTTCTCGCGTGGACGGAAGGGGCTTGCCACCTGTACCGGCCGCACAGGGCGCACGAGGAGCCCGTGATGGTCGAGGGCGGTCAGAAAGCCGATGCGGTGGGGGTGCCCGGCGAAGAGGGCAGCCATCGCGGAACCGAGGTCGTCCCAGACGGCAGCCGTCCCAAGACTGCCGAGCTGGCGGATGACGTACCGGCCCGCAGCCACTCGATCGACAAGGCCAGCCCGGGTGAGGCGGTTCAGCAGGTTGGAAGCGGCCTGAGGGGTGAGGTCCATCGTCGCCTGCACCTCCTTGGCCGACAGGACGGTGCGACCTTCCCGGGTGAACTGGTTGAGCAGTTCCAACCCGCGGTTAGTCGTCATAGTTAGCTCCAATTCACGAAAAACGTGTAACGGTACCAACTATAACAAACAGACCTGGCCCCCCAACCAACCGCAACCGAGCTTCCTCAGTCAGCTGGTGGTGAGTCGCTCCAGACCGAGATGGTTGAGGAGGTCGGAGAACTGGCTGGACAGCCAGCCGAGCTGGCCAGTGAGGAGGAGGATGCCGAAGGCCGCCAGGATGGCGCCACCGATGACGTGGACGACCCACAACCCCCGGCGGGCACGGGCGTAGAAGGTGGTCAGGCGGCCGAAGGCCAGGCCGGTGACCAGGAAGGGGACGCCGAGGCCGAGGGAGTAGGCGAAGAGGAGGACGATGCCACCGGACAGGGTGGAACGGGTGTAGGCCAGGGCGAGGATGGCGCCGAGAACCGGACCGATACAGGGGGTCCAGGCGAAGGCGAAGGCCATACCCATGAGGGGGGCCGCCCAGGACCCGAGGGCGGAGGGCCGGAGCTGGAACCGGCGGTCCTGATAGATCCGGCCCACCGGGCCGATGGCGGCCCGGGTCCAGAACCCGGACGGGAGCGACCCCACCAGCAGGACCAGCCCCATGACCAGGACGACAACGCCGGAGACCGTGGTGAGGACCTGCTTGTGGGTGTCGAGGGCCTGCCCGAGCCCGGAGGCGGCGGCGCCGAGGGCGACGAAGACGACGGTGAACCCGGCGATGAAGAGGCCGATGCCCCTGAGCAGCGGCCGCAACGGGCGGGGCCCGCCAACCGGCTCCCCGACGGGCTCAGGGCCGGGTCGGACGGCGACCGCGACACCTCCACCCGCATTGAGGCCACCGGCAGGATCGCCGACCCCGGTGTCGACGGCAGCGCCGGAACCGGCAGAGGCGGTGGCGGTCCCGGCGGGGGCGCCGGTGCCGCCCGGTACCGGCTTGGCCCGGCCGCCGGCCTCCAACTCGGCGGCCGAGAGGCCGGAGACCATGGAGACGTAGCCGGGGACCAGCGGGAGGACGCAGGGGGAGACGAACGAGAGGATGCCGGCCCCGAAGGCCACCAGCACCCCGAGCGGGTCGGCCGTGATGCCGGCGGTGATCACCAGGCGTCCTCGGCCACCGGACGGCTCAGCGCAATTGGCTCCGGACGAGGGCCAGGTCGGCCTCGACCATCATGGCGACCAATCCTGGGAAGTCCACCTCCCGGTGCCACCCCAGGCCCTTCTCGGCCAGGGAGGGGTCGCCGACCAGGAGGTCGACCTCGGCCGGGCGGAGGAACCGCTCGTCGACCACGACGTGCTGCTCCCAGTCGAGGCCGGCGGCGGCAAAGGCCAGCTGGCACAGCTCCCGGACCGGATGGGTCTCGCCGGTGGCCACCACGTAGTCACCGGGGGTGTCCTGCTGGAGCATCAGCCACATCGCCCGGACGTAGTCGGCGGCGTACCCCCAGTCCCGCTGGGCGTCGAGGTTGCCGAGCGGCAGCTTGTCGTCGAGGCCGCAGGCGATACGGGCGGCGCCGTGGGTGACCTTGCGGGTGACGAACTCGAGGCCCCGGCGGGGGGACTCGTGGTTGAACAGGATGCCCGACGAGGCGTGCAGGTCATAGCTCTCCCGGTAGTTGACGGTGATCCAGTGCCCGTAGACCTTGGCCACCCCGTAGGGGCTCCGTGGGTACAGCGGGGTGGTCTCCCGCTGGGGGACCTCCTGGACCTTGCCGAACATCTCCGACGAACTGGCCTGGTAGAAGCGGATCTCCGGGTCGACGGTCCGGATGGCGTCGAGCAGCCGGGTGACCCCGAGGGCGGTGGTCTCCCCCGTCAGCACCGGCTGGCTCCAGCTGGTCTGGACGAAGGACTGGGCGGCGAGGTTGTACACCTCCGACGGCCGGTGGTCCCGCAACACCGCCACCAGGGACCCCTCGTCCAGCAGGTCGCCGGCCACCAGGGTCAACCGGTCCTGGATGTGGGCGATCCGCTCGAAGTTGACGGTGCTCGACCGGCGGACCACCCCGACGACCTCGTACCCCTGTTCGAGCAGGAACTCGGCCAGGTACGACCCGTCCTGCCCGGTCACCCCGGTGATCAACGCGCGCTTCGGCATGGAGCCCCACGGTACCTCACGGGCACCTGGCTCCACCCCTACAGTGCCGGGCGGTGAACATCTCAATAGTGTCGTTCCGGCTCGGCGGCACCGACGGGGTGTCGGTGGAGGCTGCCAAGTGGCGGTGGGCCCTGGAGCAGTTGGGGCACCGGGTGACGATGGTGGCCGGGGACGGACCGGTCGACCATCTGCTGCCGGGGCTCGCCATCGACGCTCCGGCACCACCGGAGCCGGCCGAGGTCACCGGGGCGGTGGCCGATGCCGACGTGGTGGTGGTCGAGAACCTCTGCTCCCTGCCCCTCAACCCGGCGGCCGCCTCGGTGGTGGCCGGTTGCCTGCGCGGGCGGCCGGCGGTGCTGCACCACCACGACCTGCCGTGGCAGCGACCGCACCTGGCCGACCATCCGCCGCCGCCGGACGACCCGGCGTGGCGGCACGTCACCATCAACCGGATCAGCCAGCGGGAGCTGGCCGAGCGGGGCATCGAGGCGGTGACGGTCCACAACACCTTCGACTGCCGACCCGCTCCTGGCCGTCGGAAGGAGGTCCGGGCGGCCCTGGGGCTGGGCGACGACAACCGGCTGGTCCTCCAGGCCACCCGGGCGCTGGCCCGCAAGAACGTCGGCGGTGGGATAGCGGTGGCCGAAGCCGCCGGAGCCACCTACTGGCTGTTGGGGCCGGCGGAGGACGGCTACGGCCCTGAGCTGGACCGGCTGCTGGCCAAGGCGCGGTGCCCGGTGCGCCACGGCCCGCTGACCGGAGAGGAGGTACCGGGGGCGACGGTGGACGACGCCTACGCGGCCTGCGACGTGGTGGCCCTGCCGTCGACCTGGGAGGGGTTCGGGAACCCGACGGTGGAGTCGGCCGTCCACCGTCGGCCCCTGGCCGTCGGCTGGTACCCGGTGGCCAGGGAGCTGGCCGGGTTCGGGTTCCGGTGGTTCGACGCCGCCGAACCCGGCGAGCTGACCCGGTGGCTCGACTGTCCCGACCCCGACCTGTTGGACCACAACCTGGCGGTCGCCCGGCGGCACTTCTCGCTGGACGACCTGCCAGGACGGCTGCAGGCGTTGCTCGGACAGCCTCGTGGGCGAGGCGTGCTCAGGTAGCCTGATAGGCCATGGCACGGGTGGTCCAGGCCGGCCAGCCGTACGGCGGGGAAGACCAGCCGGCACGGCGACTCACGGCGGGCGAGCGACGGCGGCAGCTGTTCACGGTGGCACTCAAGCTGTTCGCCGAGCGCGGCTACCGGGCCACCACCATGGACGACGTGGCCGAGGCGGCCGGGGTGACCAAGCCGCTGCTGTACCAACACTTCTCGTCCAAGCGGGCCCTCTACCTGGAACTGGTCGACTCCGTGGCCCAGGACCTGCTGGCGGCCATCAACGAGGCCACCTCCACCGCCGATGGCCCCCGCCAGCAGGTCGAACGCGGGTTCGCCGCCTACTTCCACATGGTGGTCACCCACGAAGCCGCCTTCCGGCTGCTGTACGGGCGCAACGAGGCCGACGACGAGGAGCTGGGCGACGCCCTCCGTCGGGTGGAGGACGCCATTGCCCTCGCCATCGACCCACTGATCGCCGCCGGCCTGGACCCCGAGCACCGGCGGTTCCTGGCCTATGCCGTCGTCGGCATGGCCGAGGGGGCGAGCCGGGAATGGGTAGCCACGCGGGCACGGCGGGCCGGCGCCACCCAGAACGGCGGCAGCCCACGCAGCGGCAGCCAGAACGGCGGTGACCACGACGGCGGTGACCACGACGGCGGTGACCAGAACGGCAACGGCGAGGGCGAGGACCCGGCCGTGGAAGCCGGGCGACTGGCCGGCCACCTGGCCGACCTGGCCTGGGCCGGGCTCCGGTCCGTCCACGCCGGCTGATGGGTGACAGCCCGGCTGACCTCCCCTTGCCGGTTGGTGCCGGCCGACCGATCGCTATTTGGGCAAGAACGCCGCCAGGCCGTCCCGAGAGGTGACGCCGAGCTTGTCGTAGGCGTGGCCCAAGTGCTTCTCCACGGTGGACCGGGTGACGAACAGACGTTGGGCGATCTGGGCGTTGGTCAGCCCGTCTGCGGCCAGGTCGCAGACCCGCCGTTCGCTGGCCGTCAGCGCCTGCAGTCCGGTCAGCTGCTGGCGACGGGGGCGGGCACCGGCGGCCAGCAGCTCGGTACGCGCCTGCTCGGCCAGCACGGCTGAGCCGCAGCGGCCGGCACCGTCATAGGCCCCTCGCAGCGCATCGCGAGCCTCCACGTTCTGCCCGGCCGCCCGGAGAGCCAACCCCAGGTCCAGCTGGCAGCGAGCTCGTTCGAGCCGCGCCGGGGATCCCGCCAGCAAGGCGTCCGCAGCGGCCAGCCCGACCAACCGGGCTTCGCCGTCGAGGGTCAACGCTTCCAGTCGTTGGGTGGCGCCGCGGGCCGCCGCGGTGCCCCACCGCTGGGCGTGGACGGCATGCTCCTTCACCAACACGGCCGCCTGACTGGTGTCGCCCAGATCGAGGAGGCAGCTGGCGGCTTCCAGCCGCCAGGGCGGGTGCGGCAGGTGGTTCTCGGCCTGTCCCGGGTCGCCCTGGACACGGAGCACCCCCAGGGCGGCGTCCGGGCGGCCCTGCAGGTGGAGCAGCCGACCGCCGGTGTAGGCGGCGTGGATGGACTGCGAGGCCGACAGCCACCCCTGGTCGAGGCCGCTCTCGTCCTGGGCCCGGGCGGCGCCGTCCAGATCCCCCTGCTCCATCAGGGCCAGGGCCAGGTAGGCATGCAGGATCGGGTGGATGTACCCGGCGGGGAAGCCCGGGTCCAGGGCCTCCCGGGCCATCTGCTCGCAGCGACGGAGGTCGCCGGTGGTCCAGGCGCCGATGGCGGCGGCGGCACACACGTAGGTGAAAGCGGCGGTGGCCCCGCGGTCCCGGGCGTGTTGCAGGACCCGGTCGAAGACGGCACCGGCCTCTTCCTGGTCCTCGGCCAGGCTGAAGGCGGTCAGGGCGGCCATGAACGGGAACGACGCGGCGGCCCCCTGGTCGAGCAGGCGGTCGTCGGCCAACCCTCGTCGGGCGAAGCCGACGGCTTCCGCCGCACTGCCCTTCAACAGCCGGGTGGCGGCGAGGCTGCACTGGATGAACAGCCCTGGCACGGTGTCGCCGGCCGGGCCGACCAGCGGGACCAGCCGGTCGGCGACGACGTCGGCATCCACCTGGTTCAGCAGCTGGTAGGTGGCCGCCTCCGCCTCCAGCCGCAGCACCGTGGCGGTAGGCAGTCGGTCCCGGTCGGCCAGGACCCCGTCGATGGTGGCGGCGGCCCCGACCAAGTCGGCGACCGACCCCTGCACCCGGGCCAGCAGCAGGGCGGTGGTCGCCCGGTCGGCGGGGTTGGCGGTGGCCTTGACCGCGGCCTGGAGGTGGTCCAGGGCCGACGTCGGGTCACCGGCCAGCCACTCGACCTCACCCAGGTCCCGGAGCAGGGCGGCCGCGACCGGCGAGACCCCCTCGGCGACCGCCCGGGAGAGCCAGCGCACGGCGGCGTCGGGGGCTCCACGATCGTGGGCCAGCCGGCCGGCGGCCCAGAGGACCTCGGCCACCCACGGATCGCCGGCCTCGTCGGTGAGGGCCAGGTGGGTCGCCACCTGGTCGGCGGCGGCCCCGTCGGCCGCCAACAGCTCGGCGGCCGCCCGGTGCAACCGGCCCCGTTCGCCGTGTGGGGTGTCGTCCCGGATGGCCTCGCCGATGACGGGGTGCACGAACGACAGGGGGCGGCCCGGCCCCAGGACGCCGGCCCGGACGAGCCCGTCGCACAGATCGGCCGCCTCGCCGGTGCTCATTCCGGCGGCCTGGGCAGCCAGACGGACCGTGGCCGCGTCCCCGAAGGCCCCGATGGCCCGGGCCAGGCGGGTCGCCTGGGCCGGCAGGCCGTGGAGTCGGAGCAGCACCGACCGGGACACCCCTCGGGGACTGAGTGAAGCCACCGAGGCCGCCGCGGCGTCGTCCCAGCCGAGCCCGTCGGAGCGGACGGCCACCAGCAGCTCGGCGAGCAGGAACGGGTTGCCGCCGCTGGCCCGGTGGCACGCCGCCACGAAGGCCCGGCTCGGTGGCCGATCGGCTCGGTCCCGGACGAACCGTTCGGAGCCGGCCGCCGACAGGAGGGCCGGATGGAGACCCCGTCCAGACGAGGTCACCAGAAGGTCCGACGACCGCTGGTCCTCCTGGTCCGGTCGGGTGGCCGCCATCAGGCCGATCCCGACGCCGTCGAGCCGGCGGGCCAAGAAGTGGAGGAATCTGAGGCTGGGGGCGTCGCAGTGGTGGAGGTCGTCCACGGTCAGCAGCGCCGGTCGCTGTTCGACCAGGTTGCAAGCTGCCCAGTACAGGGCGTGGAAGACGGCGAACTCCGATTCCGGCTCCGTCGGGTCCACGGCGGGGTCGGGACTGGAGCCAACGAGGCCGAGGGGGCCGGCAGCCAGGCTCGCCGATCCGGCCAGCAGCCCCCGGTCCGTCCGGGCGCGGCGCTCGAAGAGCTGGCGGACCACGCCGTAAGGGAAGTTCTCTTCGAGCTCGTCGGCTCTGGCCGCCAGAACCGCCATGCCGCGGGCCCGGGCATCACGGCGGGCGGCGTCCAGCAGGGCGCTCTTTCCGATGCCGGCTGGACCCTCGATGACCACGCACGCCCCGTCCCCGGTCGCGGCCCGGTCCAGGGCGGCTTCGATGGCCGCCGTCTCGTCTCCCCGCTCCAGCAGGGTCGGGTCTTGCAACACCCCTTTACAGTGCCTCAACGGATGGACGGTGACCAGGCACCCGGCCCACGAGAGCGGCCGAAATTGTTCTGGTGGGGCTGCCCGAACTTGGGGGGCCAATCCCCAATGCCCTGGCCGCCGGCAACGGGCAAGGTGGTCCGATGCCTCATGGAGACCGTATCCAGGTGATGCTCGAAGTCGAATCCGCGGCCGACCCCATCGCCGGGGTGGCCGTGGGGGTGGACGGGACGTCCCGGACCTTTTGCGGTTGGACGGCCTTGGCCGACGCCGTCGCCGCCGCTCTGGACGGCGACGACGACGGGCTGGCCATCCGTGGCTAGGGGCGGGGAGGGGGCTGGTTCCCGGCAGCAGATCCGGTCCTGGTGGTGGACCCGGACCCGCCGGTGGACCCGGGCTCGGCGATGCATTGGGGTCGCCCTCGCCGCGGCACTGGCCGCCGGTGGCCTCACGGTCCTGGCGGCGCCGGCCGGGGCGACAACAGGGCCGGTCGTCACAGTGCCCCACACAGGCGTACAGCTGACAGGGACCTGCCCGACCTCGGTCGCCGACCCCATCGTGGAGACCCATCTGGGCACAGCCAAGTTCCCGGCGGTCACCGCCGCCGACGTCTGCGGCATCGAGGACCTAGAGAACGACGCCTACCAGTCGTTCGTGACAACGCACGGGGGGACCAAGCCGGGGACAACGACGGAGGGCCCGTCTGAGTACGCCGGCGTCATCTGGACCTTCCTGGAGCGGTCGATTAACGCCGTCGACGTCCCGTCGACCGCGGGCACACCGACAACAACACCGCCGCCCGACGGCGAACAAGCGGCCGCCACCTGGTTCCTGGCGATCGTCCAGCCGTACCTGAAGTTGGCGGCCGACGACGCCCAGGCCGAGTACCAGAAGTGGGAGAAGAACCCGTGCGACTACGTGTCGCCGTACCCGACACTTTTCACTTACACGGCGAACGGGGACGTGTACTGCCACGGCACAATCACCGCCCCCGCCCCCACCCCGCCGTCCCTGGCCGAGTTCCTGGAGTTCGGGATGGCCGAGGCCGCCGCCAACCTCGGGCTGCCCCTCCTCGGAGACAGCGTCGACAAGGCGCTCGTCAACCTCCAACAGGCCCAGACCGAGGCGATGAACGGGTCGGCCGACGTCTGGTCGTCCCTACTCACCGGGCCGGCGGCGGCGGCCGTGGAACGGTCGATCCCCGGCCTCGACACGAAGCTGAGCCACCTCATCTTTCCCAGCAAGCGGGCGAAGACAATCATCCGTGGGATACGGAGGGACTATCAGGCCGAGCAAGAGGTCAACGACACCATCGAAGAAGACTTGGACGGCCAGCCCGTTTCGGAGGGGGTGGGCACGGACGCCGCCGTGGACACCACCACGGAGGTGGCCGAAGACGGTGGCTTCGACATCCTCGGCGCGCTGGGTGACCTCGCCGGCGACGCCGCCGGTTTCATCGGCGGGGCTGCGGCGGCCCTGGCGACCGGTCCGGCGGCGGCGTTCCTCGTCCTGGGCATCGTCATCGGCGTGGTGATCTCGGTGGGCGTCGACGTAGCCGAGAATTCACCGTCGCAGACGACCCAGCAGCTGGCGGCGACACTGCGGAAGGATGTGACGACAGCCGAGGACCCGGATCTGTGGTCGACGATCACCAAAGCCACAGGCGCCGGGGAGGCGGAGCTCCAGCAGCTCTTCCAGAGCCAGTTGACAGAGACCGTCCGACCCGTGGGCATCCCGGTCAACCCGGGCGACCCGGGGGGATCCGGATCCTCGGTCACGGCGGCGACCACGACAACACCCGAGGTCCGGACAAACGTCGTGACCAGCGTGCCGGCCACAGGCACCCGGTGGGAGGTGGCCCCGAGGACACAGACGTCGACAGTGGCCGAAGACACATTCGTGCCTACGGTGCGGATCCAGACCTGGCCGGACCGGACAGGGCCCGGTGGCGTCGGGGCCACCACAGTCACCTACTCCCACGGCAAGATCTACCGCACAGCCACGCTGGAGGAGCGCCAGGGCGGCGTGCAGGGCCCGGTGCCGTCCGACGTGGTGAACTTCATCAACTGGACAGGCGGCTACCAGCAGGCCTTCGTCGACGGGGACACATTCCTCTTGGTGGGATCCCCGGGCTCGGACGCCCTCGGCGCCTCCGGCACAGGGTGCACAACGCCGGGTACCTGCACGACCACCCGCACGCTGGAGGTCCGCGGCACATACGGGCAGGACCTCCGCCTCACCGTCGCCCCGGACGCCGGGACCCCGACGGCGACCACAATCAGCGACGCCGGCACCGGGGCGACGGTGACCACCCCCACGGTCGGCGAGCCGCTCCGTCTCAGTGACCCCGACACCAACCGGAACAGCCTGGCCACCACCTACACCTGGCAGGTGCAGACCCGGTGCCCGGCCGCCAAGGGGGCCACCGAGCCCAAGGTCGACGGCGTCCCGTTCTGCACATCGGCCCCGGGCACGCTGCCGGCCGACATGGGGGACCTTTCGGTCAACGGTGTGGAGACAGCCACATTCCACACAGACCCGGTGACGACCGTGACCGGCCAGTCGACTTCGTACTCGTTCCCGGCCCCCGGCCGGTACCACCTCCGGCTGATCACGACCGACGCCTCGGGCACGGCCCGGACGGCGAACGAGACACTGACCGTCAAGGGGTCGGCTCCGGTCGTCTCGCTCTCGACCACACCACCGGCGTCCGCCCCACAGGGGCTGAAGACCGTGCCGAACGGGTCGACGGTCAAGGTCAGCGGCTGCATCCAGGGCGCCGGTACCGCCTACGGCGACGACACCGTGTCGGTCACATGGGGCGACGGCTCGCCCCGACAATCCGGGACAGCCCTGTCCACCAGCCCGCAGAGGGTCACGCTCAGCCAGGGACCCACAGGGTCCTGCTCGGGGTCATGGACCTTCTCGGCGAGCCACCGGTACGACCTCACCGCCGGCGGATCGTCGGTCGTGCAGAAGAAGATCACCATCGACGTCACAAACGGGTTCACCACATCGACGGTCATCCCGCTCTACGCGGCCATCGGGTTCACAACCCCGCCGGCCTTCACGACGCCGGACTCGGTCACCTTCACCGCCGGGACCTACGGGTACTTCCCGATCGACGCCTCCGGCATCCCCTCACCGACGATCTCCGTGGTCGGAGGGAGCACGGTGCCCGACGGGCTCGGCCTGACGGAGACCGACACCGGGCAGTTCGCCCTGCAGGGCGACCCGAGCCTCACCGAAGGCGGGACCTACGCCTTCACATTGCAGGCGGCCAACGGTCAGACCCCCGTGGCCACCCAGACGCTCAACCTGACCGTCGACACCCCGCCGGTCTTCACCTCTCCGGCCTCCGACGCCGCCACCCAGGGTCAGGCCAGCACCGTGACGGTGTCGGCCGACGGCTACCCGGTGCCCACCATCGCCGCCAGCGGCCTTCCCGCCGGGGTCACCATCGGTCCGTCGAGCGGTGGTTCGGCCACCCTCTCGATATCGACGACAACCGCAGCCGGGGTCTACCCGATCACCCTTCAGGGATCGTCGGCCTCCGGGACGGCGACCCAAACCCTGGACCTGACGGTCGGCTCGGCGCCGGTCATCACGTCGCCGGCCAGCGACGGGATCGTGACCGGCCACTTCGCCGCCTTCAATGTCACCGCCACCGGGGTGCCGGCCCCGCTGGTGACCGTCACGACACTGCCCGCCGGCCTGGTCCCCACCACCTCCGCCACAGGCAGCTCCGTCCTGGTCGCCGGAACCGTGACCGCCACCGCCGACGTCACGGCCAAGGTAACGGCGACCAACTCGGCCGGGACGACGAGCCAGACACTGGCCATCTCCTCGTCGGCCACCGGGGGGCCGGTGGTCACCACCCCGACAACAGGTCTGGCCAGGTTCGAAGTCGGCACCGCCGGCGTCACGTACCAGGTCCACGCCACACCGGCCTCCACCATGAGCGTGCACGGCGGGACACTGCCCCCCGGCCTGACGTTCACCGCCGGGGCCACAGGGACGGCCACCATCAGTGGCACGCCCACCACCGCCGGCTACTGGTCAGTGGCGCTGTGGGCGACAAAGAACGGCTCGCCGCCGGGTGTCGCCTTCGTGGAGCTCGAGGTGTTCGGAGCACCGGTGTTCACGAGCGGGACCACGGCGACCTTCGTCGAAGGCCAGTCCGGCTCGTTCACCGTCACCGCCACCGGGCTCCCCGCCGTGGCCCTGGCCCAGGTCGGCGGTTCGCTCCCCCCCGGGCTCACCTTCACCACAAACGGCAACGACAACACGGCCACCATCTCGGGCACGGCGACCCAGCCCGGATCGTTCGTCGTAACATTGAATGCCGCCAATCTCTTGGACCAGGACGGGGTCGGTCAGCCGCTCACGATCGACGTCGACCAGCCCCCGACCGTCACCAGCCCGTCCACCTGCACCTTCGCCGCCGGTCGTCACGGCACCTGCATCCTGACGGCGAGCGGCTACCCGACGCCGTCGCTGGCCGAGACCGGGACACTGCCGGCCGGGCTGACGTTCACCGCCAACGGTGACGGGACGGCCGTCATCGCCGGGACCCCGTCCACCGCCACAGCGGCCGCTACATCGGCCGCCTCGACGGTCACCGTCACGGCCACCTCGGCCGGTGGAACCGCCGTCCAGGAGCTCGTGGTGCAGGTGGGCCCGGCCCCGACCTTCACGTCGACCGCCACCGCCAACTTCGCCGTCGGCACCACATCGGCGTTCGTCATCTCGACCACCGGCACCGGCACCGGTGGCGCCACAGTCACGCTGTCGGCCACCGGAGCCCTCCCGGGCGGGCTCACCTTCGCCACAACGGGTTCCGGCACGGCGGTCATCTCGGGAACCCCGGGAACCGGCCAGGGCGGTAGCCACGCCGTCACCGTCACGGCGACCGACCAGTTCGGGACGACGACCCAGACACTCGTCGTGGACGTGAACGAGAAGCCGTCGTTCGTCCCCTCGAACGGCCTCACCACATCGGCGACCTTCGACATCACGGGCACCCAGTACCAGTGGACACTGGAGACTTCGGGGTACCCCGCCGGCACCCTCACCCTCAGCGGGAACCTGCCGGCCGGCGTGACCTTCACCGCCACCGGCGACGGCGCCGGGCAGATCGCCGGCTCGCCGCGGAAAGGAACCGCCGGCCAGTACCCGCTGGTGTTGACCATGACCAACTCGGCCGGATCGACGACCCAGGACCTGACACTCACGGTCGACCAGCTCCCGACGCTCACCACAGCCACCGGGACACCGACGACAACACCAACCGTCACCCACGACGTCGTCTTCACCCCTGGCGTGGCCGGCAGCGCCACCTTCACCCTCACCGGCTCGCCGGCGCCGACCCTCGCCCTGGTTCGGACGCCGCCCCCGTGGCTGACGGTCACCATCGTCGGCGACACCGTCCACCTATCGGGGACGGCGCCCATGGCCGCGGTGGCCACCTCGCCCAGCTTCGGGGTGTTCGCCACAAACGGGGTCGGCAACGGCACCTTCGTCCAGGTCGTCGTGCTGGTCCCCCTCCGGCTGGCCACAGCCCAGATCGGCGCGGCCTACACCGCCCACCTGCCCTCTGGCCGCACCTATTCGGTGGAGGCGACACAAACGCCACCGGCTGGCCTCACCCTGTCGACCACAGGAACGCTGTCGGGGACGGCCACCCAGTACACGACATCGTCGTTCCTGGTCGCCGCGACCGGTGGCACAACCGCCCTGGTCGAGGTCGGGGTCCGCCCACCGGCCCACGCCCTCGAGGTGACCGAATTCCGGACGTCGGGGCCGCTGGGGCCCGGTGACTGGTTCGCCGAGGTGACCAACACCACCTCCTCCGCCATCTCCCTCGCCGGCTGGGCCCTGGAGATGAAGGCCGCCCCGTCGGCCACGCCGGCGCCGTCCACATGGGCGACACCCGACATCCCGACGACACGGCCGCTCCAGGTCGGGTTGGGCGCCGGCACACTCGCTCCGGCCCGCTCGGTCCTGGTGACCGGGCCCCGCTTCTCGGCCAGCACCGCCGTCGGCACCCCCGACGTCATCGGACCGTCGAGCGCCACAGCCCACAGTGGGTTCGCCGCGGTGGCCCCCGACGACACGGTGACCGACGCCGCCGGGATCGCCGGTTCACCGGAAGCGCTGAGCGCCGGCACCGCCCTGACCGCACCGGCCGCCCTGGCCGAGACCACCCAGAGCGCCTTCGTCCGCCACCGGTCGGATGGGAACCCGGTGGACACCACAGACAACGCGTCCGACTTCACGTTCCAGGCGATCGGCCCGTCCTTCACGCCGGCCCCGCCGGGCCTCTCCCCCTACCACGTGGCCACGGTGACGTCGACGCTGGTCGGGGCCACCACAGCCGGATCGCCCCGAACGCTGTCGGCGACCGTGGGGTCCGTCCACGTCACCGCGACCGTCCCCGGCGGCGTGCTGCCCGCCGGCTCGACCGTGTCGGTGGTCAGTGCGCCCTGCGACGCGGTGGGGTCCGCGGTCACACTCGCCACAGACACCTGCCCGGCCGGCGCCGTCGGGGCCGGCACAGCCGTCGGGGTGTCCTGGGTCGGCCCGACCGGGGCAGCCGTCCAGTTCCCCTCCACCGCTCCGGTGGTCATGACCGTGACCGACCCGGCCCTCGGTACCTCGTGGACGCTCGACGAGCTCACCCCGTCGGGCACGCTCCGCTCCTCGGCCAGGACCGGTCACGGCCGATCGTCACGGGAGCCAAGGCCGGCGTTGACGGAACCCGGGGGGTCGGCCAGCCAGGATCTGCGCTCACCGGCGGCGTTCTTCCTCATTGCCACCGGCTCATCGGCGACAGGGTCCTCGACATCAACCGGGTCCTCGACATCAACCGGGCCCTCGACAACCGGCCCCTCGACGACAACCGGGACGACCGGGTCGGGGAAGGGGACATCGGGTGGGTCAGGCAGTGCCCCTGGCGCTCCGACGCCGTCGGGCTACCGAGAGGTGGCGGCCGACGGGGGCGTCTTCGCCTTCGGGAACGCTCGGTTCGACGGGTCGATGGGCGGCCAGCGGCTCGATGCCCCGATCGTCGGGCTGGCCGCCACCCCGACAGGCGGTGGGTAC
>Ga0134126_10000684_pt1 | contig 42901 bp, 29 predicted proteins | sample KB31752_FD_96881 | JGI IMG/M metagenome (GOLD analysis project Ga0134126, IMG submission 96881) | Terrestrial soil microbial communities with excess Nitrogen fertilizer from Kellogg Biological Station, Michigan, USA - KB3-175-2 | ecosystem: Environmental > Terrestrial > Soil > Unclassified ...
CGGCCACGGTCGGAATCTTAGCTCCTGCTCCGTACCTGCGCTGTACTTCCGACCAGTCCAAGGGCATGTTGGTTATCTCCTTTAGATGGCGGACGGCGAAATCGTCAGTCCTCGTTGGAGTGATTGTTGGCCTCGGGTAGGGCTGCGGGCGGCAGCGCGTAGGCCGCCAGTTCGCGCATCAATTCCATGGTGCTGTGCCGGCGAAGCCTCGCTGTGTGTGTATCGCAGCCTAAGTTCGATGCCAGCTGCCCGTCGTCGTCACCTCGCACGCACGTGAGTACGAATACTTCTTGGTGTTCCAAGGGAAGTTTATTTAGTCCTTGGAGGAGTTCTTGCCAGCTGCCGACGTCGGCCAGTCGGCCTTCTTGAGCCTCGGCGAGCCGGGATTCAGCCAGCCGGGCGATACGGCCAGAGTAGGGGAGTCCGAAGTACCGAAAGACCTGTGGCTTGGCCAGCAGTCCCGCGAGCACTTGTACGCTGACTTGCTCGGCGAGCCGGCGGTTGCCCAGCCGGTGATGGCAGGTGTAGGTGATCGCCTCATAGGTGGCGCAGACGCGTTCCATCCAGGCTTCATACTCTGGTAGCAGGGAGGTCGTTGTGGTCACCGCCATTCACACAATAATTGGGTTCTTCGGAGTCATTCCTGCACGAGGTTGCGCCTAAAATTGGGCGAGCACTGCCTCGGCAGCGCTCACTACGTGGTCAGGCCGGCGGGCGGTCGCGCCACCCGCCGGCCTCGAATGCTTTGGCACGGTTCCGGTCAGGAACGGCCGAAATCAGGGAGTTGTCACCACGGTCTTGACCATGGGGGCTATGTGGGCGGCTTGCACCTCCGTGAGGTCCTTTGATGCCGGGGCGTCTCCCCTGATCGCCGCATGGGGAACGACCACCCAGCAAGCGCAACCCCAGATGCACTCGCCGGCCATGCCCTCAAAGCGAATGGATTGCTCGCTCATCATGACACCGAGATCAAGGATCCAGGAGTGCATCAGCAGCTTATCGTCCCAAGATTCGATCTTGTCGTAGGCGTCTCTGGCTTCATAGAAGAGTGGAAAGTCGGTCTTGGCAACACCCGGGATTACGACGTTGCAGTACGCGGTGAGCTCATCAAAGAATTCGCCTTGCGTGGTGTGCAGGGTTCCGTCCTCCCCAGGCAAGAGATAGACCTGGAGTGTCTCCTCCAACTTCTTTTGCAAGGTGTCGTTCCATAGCTCGCGCGGAGCGACCGTGTGGGCCTCGATGTAGTCAGTTTTGAAGCCGTCTTTGAGGCCGGACCACTGCGGGATGTATCCGATCCACTTGCTGACAACTTCGCGCCACTTGCTGCGCGGTTCACCGGGGAGCACCTCAACTCCAGGGTGGGTGAACTTGGCGACGTCGAACAGCGTCCAGGCGCGGTCTCCCGATGTGTTTCGCTCGTGCGGAGCGCCAGTGAAACCTGCAGGCCGCAACAGCTTGAACAGCAGCCGTCCGTAATCCTGGACGATGAACCGGGCAAAGGAGTCATCGATGAATTTGCGCGTGACGCCTTTGCGTAGTGCGTCCCTAATGGCTGGCTGGCCGGTCTTGGTATAGGTGCCAAGCCGCTGCCAGGAGTGTTCCTGGGGCAGTGCGAAGAATCCGCCGGTGAACGGGTTCTTGTATAGATCCCCCCATACCGCCATGACGCCCTGGTTTTTATTATCGTCGAGCATGCAGTCGAGCTCGTTGATCGTCGGGAACAAGGCGGCTTTGCCACCAGCGTGCTCCTCGTCGCCTGAGAACGGCATGGTGGCTACGCCTACCACGGGGATCCGCCGGCCCAGCTTCACATTGGACAAGTGCCTAGCGAGATCGACCACCATACCGCTGCCAGTGCCACCAGCGAGTGAGAAAAAGACGAGTACGATTGACGGCAGCTTGGTGTCGTTGATGCTTTGCACGAACGCGTCGAGCTCTTTTTCCAGACTTCTCGGTTCGCCGTAGTAGTAGTGACCGTAGATAGCCTTGGAGACCGCGCGAGGGAAGGAGTCGCCGGCCTTGGGTAATTCCAGGTCGGACGGCAGCCACGGCTCGTAGTTAGGATTCCAGTAGTAACGGGGGTACTCCATCTTCAGGAACTCCCGCCACCGGTTGAGGCTAGTCTGGAGATCTTCGCGCTTCGGGACTTCGAGGCCCACCGTGCGGACTTGGGCGCGCTCCCGAGGGATTCCCCGCTCGTCAAGTCTGGCGTTGAACCCGTTAGCGTACTCACGGAGTTCGTGCATATCCTGGTCACCGATGTCGATCGCCAGGCCGGTGAACCGCGCCCGGTGGTCTTCGAGCAAGTCTTCGATCTCGCCGGTACGTAGAAGCGCCTCGACCATGTAGGCGCCGGTCTTGCCAATACCGATTGCGTGAATACAGTGAGGCGACTGGTTTCCTGTCGCGCTGTGGTACATAGACAGTCCCATGACCCTGAGTTCCTCTCCTCGTAAAACTGCGCGTTCGATGTAACCGACTTGCCTGGGCGTGATCCGGCGGCAGGCCGCCGGATCGTCACATCATTCGAGGAAGCCCAGGTCCTTGAGCACGGTAGCGGCGGTTGTCGGGCGCTCGTCGGCGACGAAGGTCCGGTATTGGTCGACGAAGTCACCGGATTTACGTGTCATCTTTCCGTCCTCAAGAAGCGCGACCGCCTTCTCCAAATTGGCTCGCGAGAGGCTGTCCTTCCACAGCCGATGTTTCACATACACTTTGTCCTCGTCGGCTCCGGTTACCGACAAGGTGGATGAGCCGGGGATCGGCGCCACTTGCGCGCCGTCCTTGTAGCGCTTGATGACTATGTCCCAGTCCAGCGCCATTGCAGTCCTCCTCGCAGGGCAATTAGGTGATAGGAGTTAGCCGGAACCGGCCACCGCGGGCGCCGTAACCGGAGCGGTCTCGCCACGGATGGCGGCGTAGGGGACAACGACCCAGCAGGCGCAGCCCCAGATGCATTCACCGCCCATGCCATCGAAGCGGATCGATGGCTCGCAAAGCATCACTCCAAGATCAAGCAGCCAGGAGTGCTTGAGCAGTTTCTCGTCCCAACTCAAGGTGTCGTAGGTGTCGCGGGCGGCGAAGAACATGTCAAGGTCCAGCTTGCTGGCGCGCGGTATCACTACCGTGACCATGGGGTCGCCGCGATCCTCCAGCTGCAGCACGGCCGGCTCTACCGCGGTGCTCGCCACTTGCGCGATCTGCTCTTTCAGCTGCGAAGTGACTTGGTCAGAGAAAGCATCCCTTCGTCCAAGTAGGCGCGCCTCGACATATTCGGTACTAAATCCCTTAACCAGCCCGCAGGCGCCGAGCGTGCCGACGTTCGCCACTTCACGGGTCGTCAATACGTTGATCCAGCGGGCATTGGGTTCGCCACGGATCGCAGGGTGCCATGCATTCGCAGGAACCGAGAGCCAGTTCAGCGCCTTGAGTGTCTCATAGAGATGCACCGAGTCGTTACGTGCAATGAAGTTCACGATTCCCCGGTCCACGGCCGCGTGGGTTTCTGGGAGGTTTCCTACCTGCGCGAACACGTCGTCTTGCGGCACGGCGAAAAAGCCACCGGTAAACGGGTTTTTGTACAGGTCGCCCCATACCGCCATGACGCCGTTATTCTTCTCGGTGTCAACCATGCAGTCGAGCTCGTTGATGACCGGGAAGAGCGAGCCGTCGAAGGTCTCCGGGGGATCGCCATCACCGGGCAGCACGCCGATGCCCACGACCCACGGCCGGCGTCCCAGTCTGATGGTCGACAGGTGCCGGGCGATTTCAACGACGATGCCGCTGCCCACTCCGCCGGCCAGGCTGAATACCACGACGACCAGCGGGGTGGTTTCGCTGGCGAGCACGCTATTGGCAAAGGCGTTGAGCTCCCGAGTGATCTCGCGATTTTGGTAGTACTCCGAGCCGTACACGGCCTTCGCAAGTGCCCGCGGGAAGTGCTCGCCGGGTCCTGGCAGCTCCACGTCAGCCGGGAGCCACGGCTCGTAGTTGGGGTTCCAGTAATAGCGGGGATATTCCATCTTGAGGAACTCGCGGTAGCGGTTGAGGCTGGTCCGCAGTTCTTCGTTGCTCGGGATGGGGAGGGCGACGGTCTTGACGTAGCTGCGTTCCGCTGGCAGGCCCGTGCCGGCCTCACGGACTTGCGTGAGGTCCTGGTCGCCGATGTCCACTGCCAGTGCCGAGAACCGTGTCTTAGGGTCTTCGAGGAAACCCTCCGGGCGCTCGCGCAGCAACCGGGCGATAACCGAGGCTCCGGTGGCTCCAAGGCCCAGCACGTGGAGCGAGAAGGGACCCTCGTGCTCGCCGGCGCGATGGACGCCCTCCGTCCGTAGCGCCTCAATCCGGGCTAGGTCGCTGATCACCCCATGCACATGCCCGTGATCGTGATCGTGATCGTGTTCTTCGGTAGCCATGCCTAGTTTCTTCTCTCTTAGGGTGGTCGATCTGGCAGGGCCTACGCCGTCCCGGCCGTGGCTATGGAGGAGATTTCATTCGCGGACTATCAAGATGTCATTGGTGGATCAGGCGCCGCCTCCCTCCTTGGGGGCATCTCGCCATTCCTGCGGGTCAGCCATGTCGGGCAGGTCGTCGGCGCTTTTGTCCAGTGCGGCCAAATGCTCCCGGCGTTGCTGATCAAGCTCGCAGAATTAGAAGGATTTCGGGCCTGTGGCTGCCCGGGGGAGTCGCTCATGACGTTCCTTTGGGTGCGTGAAACTTCCGCGCTGCCCGGTTCGCGCGTTGCGGCCTGCAGCGTGATTATTTTCGGTATTCGGGTGGATAACCTTGGCTTGTTCCGCTTAGGTCCGAGAGGGCGATGGTTGGTCGGCCTGGCGGTCCGATGGTTCATCGGGGAGGCGACCACCCTGGACGTCGCCGCCAGCACCGTTTGTGCTCTGGTTAGGCAGACCCGGGATAGGGCTCTCTGCCGTTCCGATTGTGGACCGGGTGAAGGATTCGACTTGCCGCTGAGCGGCGGCCGGATTGGTTACCCAGGTACGGTAGAAATCAAAGGGGCACTCAGCCACGCCCTTGTCGCCGTCCCCTGAGGCCAACACCCCGGTGTAGCCGCGGTGCAGCAACTTGAACATCTGGTTTTGCGACTGCCAGTTCGCGCGGGCGTCACGAATCAACGACTTGGACAGCTCGGCGTACTGGATCCCGTATTCCTCTTCGCCAGTTTCCCCAAGGGTCCGCCCGTCGAAGCCGATGATTGAGGAGTGGCCGAAGTAGGAGTAGACGCCGTCGAACCCCGCGGCGTTGGCGACTGCGACGTAGCAGTTGTTCATCCACGCCATCACTCTGGAGACGAGGATCTGCTGCTCCTTGGCGGGGTACATGTAGCCCTGGCAGCGCACGATCAGCTCGGCGCCCTTCATCGCGCAGTCTCGCCAGATTTCTGGATAGTTGCCGTCGTCACAAATGATCAAGCTGACCTTCAGTCCCTTGGGACCGTCCACGACGTAGGTCTTGTCGCCGGGGTACCAGCCCTCGATCGGCACCCACGGCAAGATCTTGCGGTAACGCTGCACGATCTCGCCCTCGTCGTTCATGAGGATGAGCGTGTTGTAAGGGTTCTTGTGGGGGTGCTCCTCGTGCTGCTCGCCTGTGAGGGAGAAGACGCCCCACACCTTCGCGGCCCGGCAAGCATCGGCGAAGATCTTCGTCTCCTCGCCCGGGATGACCGAGGCGGTGTCGAACATCTCCTGACGGTCGTACATGATGCCGTGGGTGCTGTACTCCGGGAAGACGATCAGGTCCATGCCCGGCAAGCCCTGCTTGACGCCGACCACCATGTCCGCGATCTTCAAGCAGTTATCTCGAACGTCTTCCCGGGTATGCAGCCGGGGCATTTTGTAGTTGACAACCGCGACGCCTACGGCGTCCTTACTGCTGCTGATGTCTCCATGCCGCATGAGCGGACTCCTCCCGCAGCGCTCAGTGGATCAATCATTGCTGATCCGACCGGCAGTTCCTTCCATTTGGAACTATTCTCAGCGGAAGCAGCACTGTCAAGGGATCCGGCGGGGTCCATCACAGCGACGAGACGATGTCAAACTCAAGCCCGGCTGCACGTGCGAGGTAAATGCGCTGGTCGACGTGAGCGTCTCGCAACCCGAGTTCCCCGCGGGCCCCGCCATAGCGTGCGGACTGCGCCACGGCGCAGATCTGTCGGACGTCGGAGGATCCGGCGCGCCGCATCAGCTCAGCAAGCAGCAGTAGCCCCTCGTAGCAGGACTCTCCGAGACTGTTGAGCATGGGAGCGTCTACGCCAAAGCGCCGGATATAGCGGGCGTTGAAGTCGAGGCTCTCCGCGGTGGGTAAGCACTCAAAGTAACCTGCCGCTACGAAGAGCTGAGCGGTGTTGTCGGCGCCCGTGGCAAGAAGCATGTTCTCGTCCATCAGGGGGCTCAGGCGCACGTGAATCCGGTCCAGCTCTGCGCGCGCGAATTGCCGGTTGAAGTGCACCGCGTCTTCGCCGACCAGAAACATGAGCACACCGTCGCATTCACTGCGTTCCAGTCGCTGGATCGCCCGTTGGAAGTCCTGGGTGCCCAGCCGGACGAAGATCTCGTCACGGATCTCGGCGCCGCAGATCCGGGCGAAAGCTCGGCTCACGGCGGCCGAGCGACGCGGCCAGATGTAGTCGTTGCCGACGATGCACCACCGTCGAACGCCCATCTCATGCGTCATCCACCGCATGGATGGCAAGATTTGGCGCCGCGGGGTTTCGCCTGTCAGAAAGACGCCAGGGCTGCGTTCTCCGCCTTCGTACAACGCGGTGTACACGTAGGGCACCCGCTGGGCGATGCGCGGCGCCAGTAACTCGCGCACTGCCGAGATGTGCCAGCCCACCACTGCGTGCACCTGACCAGCTGATATCAATCGATCGATCTTGTCGGCGACCCGGGGTGGCGGAGCCCCACCGTCCACAGTTAACAGGCGCAGCTCGCGACCGAGCACGCCGCCACTGGCGTTGACCTCTTCCATTGCCAGCTGAGCACACAGTTCGCAGGACGGGCCGAACATCCCGGCGGGGCCCTGGATCGGGACTACCAGCCCCGCAGTAAACGTCCCTCGATGCGTCGGCATCAAGTCCCCCGCATCGGCTGCATACCGTGGAGGAGCCGAGTGACGGCCCGTCGTCCATACTCGGGACATGGTAGGACGGCACTGCCCATTCAGATACCCCTACCTGCGTGGATATGGCTGATGCGGCGGTGCATCGGAGGCCCACCGCGCCACGAACGATCCCGTGTCTAGGCCAACGGAGTAGGTGCGCGCCGGGGCACATCCGAGCGGGCTTGTTCTGCACGCTGATACACCAGATCGGGTCGCCTAGCGTTGCCACAGGCACTGGCGGGAGGTGCTCCGAGGTTGTCAGATAAACCGCGGAGGGCTGGCTCCGTTCGTGTTATTTTCTGGGGAACCAGTTCCGGATGACAGCTCTGGGGGTCGCGTGTGAAACCGGGCTTGGAGCAGGGCCTGGCCCAGCTGCTCAGTCAAGTGGAGAGTCGGGTGACTCGACGCTTGGTCACTGTGCTGCGCGCGCACGACTGCGAACTTGCGGAGTGGCGGGTACTCCGGCTGCTCGCAGAGGGCCATGGCCGGCCGATGAACGAAATCAAGGACTTCGTCATGCTGCCCGGCCCCACGCTCACCAAGTTGATTGACCGAATGGTCGCCAACAATCTCGTCTACCGGCGCGGTGACGTTGTCGATCGCCGCCGTGTGCTGGTGTTCTTGGCCCCACGCGGCGTCGCGAAGTACGAGATCATCCGCGCCGCGGTGGACTCCGACCAGCTTGAGCTGGCCGAGCGCATCGGCGACGAGCAGCTAGCCGAACTAACCCGCGCGTTGTCTCAAGTCGCCGATGCCCTGCAGTGAATACGGGTCAGGGCGGCAACTGACCACTGTGGGTGGACTGAGTCTGGAGCCTTTGGGTGAGTGTGGTTGCCTCGGGGCCGGCGGGTACCCCGCCTTCAGTTATTCGGTCGACGAGCTCTGCTATGTGGTCGTCGACTAGCGCATAGCGCACCAGCCGGCCGTCCCGATCTGCCGTCACCACACCACGACTGCGCAGCAGCCGCAGTGCCTGCGACACGGTTGCTTCCTTGAGCGCGGTCGCTGCCGCCAGGTCGGAAACGCATATCCGACCGGCGCGACGGATGGAGATGAGCAGGGCGAGCCTGCTCGGATCGCCAAGCAGCGCAAATACCTCCGCCCAACGTTGGACCGCTGGCTGGTCACTTACCGCAGCAATAGCGTCACAGATCCGATGATCCCCATCGATGACCCGACGCCCCCCCGGAACCAGATGCATGACTCCATCTTGGCTCTGGTTGACCCATCGCGCGCCGCCTCTCGGGCTGATCCAACCTGCCGCGCTTCTCCTGCTTTGCAGGAGGCCGCCAGGGTAAGTCTTACGGCCGCTACCAGCGCCGCTGAGGCCTGCCGGCATGCGGTCGTCACCCGGTTACGCCGTGTCTACCGGCCATTGGGCGGACCCAGATCTTGAAGCGAAGAGCATTGACACTTCTCAAGTCTGGCCTCACAATGTCTGACCATCCGGCACTATATTCCAGTCGGAAATATTTCCTAGGAGAGGATCTCATGGCTAATCCCACCGCACTCCCCCGTGTCATCCCGAATACGCTGCGGATCCCGCTGCGCGAAGTGCTGCCGTGGCTGGTGTTCGCCGGGGCCCTACTGCTGACTTTGCTTTACCTGGTGGGCATGGACCAAGGTGCGACCTCTCTGGTCTCCGGCAGCATGCTGCACGAGTTCCTTCATGACGGTCGTCACCTGCTGGCCTTCCCCTGTCACTGATGGCTGGTGGGACAATAGTGACGAGGACGCTGCTCATCCGCGGAATGATCGTTGGCGTGGTCGCGGGCCTGCTGTCCCTTGTGTTCGCCTACGCCTTCGGTGAGCCCGGCATCGACAGCGGTGTCGCCTTCGAGGACCAAGCGGCCCATGCGGCTGGTACAGCACCTGGAATGGAGCTAGTCAGCCGGGGAGTGCAGAGCACTATCGGATTGGCCACAGCTGTCGTGATGTACGGGGTAGCCATCGGCGGGCTTTTCGGGCTGGTCTGCGCGGTGGCCTACGGGCGCCTCGGCAGGCTCAGTCCGCGCGCGCTGGCCGCAACGTTGGCGGTGGTGGCCTATGTCGTGGTGGTCGCTGTGCCCTTCGTCAAGTACCCAGCGAATCCGCCAGGGGCCAACGAGCCCAGCACGATTTCCGATCGTACTGGGCTGTACGTCGCGTTAATCCTGATCTCGGTGACCCTGGGGGTAGCGGCTGTCGCGGCGGCCCAGCGGCTCGCCCCCCGGATCGGCGCGTGGGCCGCGACGTTGACCGCTGCCGGGTCCTACCTGGTGCTGGTCGGCATCATTGAGTTCGCGATGCCGGCCGTCAACGAGACGCCGGCGGGCTTCCCCGCTGCCGTGCTCTGGCAGTTCCGGCTAGCTTCGCTGGGCACCCAGGCAGTGCTATGGGCCACCCTCGGGCTCCTGTTCGGCTGGCTCACCGAGCGCAGTCTCCGCCACGATCGGCAGGTGCAGTTGGTTGGTGCGCCACTGAACTGATTCGTCGAACTGAGTCGTCGTGTTGCAGCCCTACGCTGGTCAGCCGGTGGAGGTGCTAACCATCGTCGCGACCGTGCGGGGGGAGGGGGCACATTCGGCGCTCGGAGCCCACGCGTTGTCCCCCTACGATTCGCACAAATCCTTTCGCCTCATGGAGAACCCGATGGCCGGATCAGAAATTGCAGGAACAATCAACGTCGTGGATCCGCATCCGCTGAACTGGCTATACATTACCTGGAATACGATGGAGGAGCCTGTTCGTACCGATGAGAAGGGCCACCTTGGCAACTCCGCAATGGAGGGCGGCCATTGGGTTGATAACCGGACCTTCGAAATAAAGCTGCGCGCGGGCATCACCTTCCAAGATGGAACTCCTCTCAATTCCGGTACCTTCGAGCGCGCGTTCGCCGAAACACAGAGATGGAAAGCGCCCCATCCGCCGGGGACTTATTTAAACTTCGATCCGGAGACGGAGCTCGAAGTTGTCGACGACCACACTGTTCGGATGCGCTTCCCGGTCCCCGACGGCCTTGTGCTCGGCAAGTTCCGCGGCTTCCACCTCCCAAACGACCGGTTCTGGGACGAGATGGGCTTTGGATACAAGACGTTGGGAACCGGCGAGGGCCATTGGTGAGTGATTGACGGGCCGGGCCCGTGGGGCTCGGGAGTATTTGAGCTCGTCGAGGGCTATTCCTCGCTCCGCGCCGAGATAGGTCTCGTGTCAGCGGATCCTTTCGTCTGCACCTGGCTGCCGACTCACCAGCCGCGCAGCGACCGTATCGTGCTGCGGGCCAACCCGAACCATTGGAACCGTGATCGCGGTCCGAACGTGGGTACGATCGTCTTCCGCAACGAGATCGGTCCAGACGAGGCGCTCGACCTCGTCTGCAACACCGAGGGTGAAATCGACATCGTTACCGAAGTTGCACCCGCCGACGCACAAAGGGTTCTGAAATCGCAGTACGCCAGGTTGGTGCATGTCGACGCGCTTCGGGTGCTTACGTGCCTTATCAACCGGGACGCCGAAGGCGTGCCACTCGTGGACGTCCGGGCACGCCGGGCGCTGAACATGGCGGTGAACCGCGACGACTTGATTCAGCAGGCGTTCGCTGGCTACGCCCAGCCGTTAAGCGGGCTGGCGGCGCCGTACCAGGCCGGTGTACCGGAGGGGCAGCGACCCTACCCGTACGATCCGGGCGGGGCACGAGAGATGCTGCGTGACGCGGGCTGGCCGAGCAGCCGCGAGCTGCGGCTGGCGACGCTGCCGGACACCGAGGCTGTGGCGCGCGTTCTGGTCGAGCAGTACCAGAAGTCGCTTGGCGTCGAGGTGGCGTTGACAGTCATCCCGCAGCACGAGGTGCTCGCGGCCCAGCACTTGCTGGTCGAGAAGACGCTGCCGCTGCCGTTCGACCTGTTGGTGTTCCCGTGGTTCGACCTGCTTGCGGATGCTCCGCCAGCGGTCCTGCACCGCGAGTTCTATCACTCGACAGGGGCGTTCCGAACGGGTCCGCCGATACCGGAGTTCGAGGACCTGATGGGCAAGTTCACAACGTCAATCGACGACTCGCTCGTCGGGTATGCGACTGAGATCGACAAGTTGGTGTATGACCAAGCGCTCAGCGTATTTCTCTGTGCTCCGCAGGCCCTATATGCGGTGAACAACAACGTCACAGGGTTCGAAGGGTATGCCGCGACATTCGAGCTGGCAGAAACCGGTGTTAACGACCAGCACTGGTCACGGAGGTAGCGTGTCGCCGGATCGGCGGCGCCGGAACCCTGAGCTCCCTCAGCATGCGCACGACGATTCCGCGCTGACGCCATTGAGCCGTCGGCGCTCGCAGGCATGAGTTCATTGCGACTTCCCAAACCTTACGTGACTAGCCGGGTGGCTGTTATCACGACGCCATGGCACAACCGGCTTACAATGCTGTGCGGATCTACTCGATGGTCGTGGTGCAGGCGGGGCCGGCGTGACACAACTTGTGACGCGAACTCCCGTCCACTGGAGCCGCTGTGGCTCTTAGAGTTATCACCATAGACAGTGAAGTCGCTGGTAGCCGCCATGGTTACCAGGTGACGCGACGGATGAAATCGTCAACGCGTCTCAACCAGTCAGGAGTAAACGATTTCGCGGGTTTGTTCTCAAACTCGGTCCTGTCGCCCGGCGGCAGCGTCGGGCGGCGGTGGGTGTGGTTCGACCCCGTCGCAAAGAGCAGGGTAAGGGGCTGTTAGCCCTGCCGCGCCGCGTTGCCTGGTGAGGACTGAATTATGGCCCCCCGTTGGTGGCGGCCACGCTCACCGCCGATTCTGCGGCGCGGGCCCTGGGTGCCCTGGTGGAGGTGGTGGGTTTGCGGGGTTGCCAGGCGGCGACCATGGTGCGGTAGGCGGTTTCGGCTTGCGCGGCGAGCTGGCGCTCGGCGGTGCGGACTGCTCTGAGTGAGTATCTCGATGCGGTGCCTTTGCGCCCGCGTGCGGAGGCATGCCCGGCACGCAGCTCGAGCTTGCGTCGTTTGTGCGCGACCAGGGACGGCTGGGCGAAGGCGTAGTCCTCACCCTTGATGATCAGATGCCAGCACAGTACGGCAAGTTTGCGCGCGGTGGCCACGGCAGCGATCTGCATGCCGCGACGGGCTTGCACCCGCTGGTAAAACGCCCGCAGGGGACCCGCAGCCTTGGATGCCGACCAGGCGGCCTCGACCAGCATGCCGCGGGCGTGGAAGTCCACCTGCCGCAGCAGCGCCACCGCCGCAGCCCGCTCATCGGGCGGCAGGTCCTAGTCGGCCAACCAGGCGCGGCCCTTGTGCCCGAATAAATCCGACGCCGGGCAGCGCGGGATCACCTCTGCGGTGCAAGATCGCATGCACCTGGTTTTTCAACCGAGTACGTTGCCGCACCAACTGCGCCCGACGCAGCAGCTGACGGCGCAACGCGCTGGTCTCCGCGTCCGGCAACCACACCGCGGGCAAAAAATCCGCGGCCAGCAGCTGCGCCAAGATCTCCGCATCGACCTTGTCGGTTTTGACCTTCGCCTCAGCGATCGCTCGCGTCTTGGCCGGATTGGACCCCACCACCCGCCCAGCCCGACTGGCCAACACCGTCGCGATCGCCCACGTGTTCCCGGTCACCTCCAACGCCACCTCATCCGCCGGGCCCAAGCCCTGCGCGAACGCCCGCACTCCCTCTGGGGTAGTCGCAAACCTCCCGCCTGCTTGACTACCCCACCTTGCCAAACCGCCACCTGCGCGAACTCCCGATGCACATCCAGCCCGATACACCGGCGCTTTAACCGCGACTGCATCACCGTTGTCCCTCTCACGATCAAATACTGCTTGGGCTCAAACGGTCAGCGCGACACCGCTTGACCTGGGGCGAGGGCTCGTAAGCTGGCCCCGCGCATCGGGCACGCCCCTGGCCTGCCCGCACAGCTCGATATGAGCCCTCGCGAGGGTCCCAGCTCAAGCGGTGTCGCGCCCACCACTTGAGAGCGCCCTGTGATCGGGAGTGAGTGGGCGAAACGACACCTACGGATCCGCGCGCGTAGCGCAACCGGGCAAGTCGCAGGGGCAGCCACCCCAACAACACGGGCTCGCAGCCCATCGCATAACACCGGCCTGCCCACCCTGCTTCACTCCCAGCGCCCCCGTCCTCCGACGGTCGCACCGTATGCCAACCAACGCCCCGCCAAAAGCGAAGCAGACCGGCCAGACCGGCGACGCTGGATCTTTCATACCGGCGAACAACGCTATCGAAGCCGACCACGGACGGCTCAAGTCCCGACTGAGACCCATGCGCGGCCTCAAACAACTCCGCTGCGCACGAGTCATCACTGCCGGGCACGCCTTCATCCAAAACATCCGCCGCGACCACTACGAACTGGGAACCGAGGAAACAGTAAACCTACGAGTCCTGGCTGCCTTCAACGAGCTGACCCGGGCGATCTGACCAACCGCGAGTAACGACCTCGGCTGCTCCGACTCCCCGCAACGCAACAGCCCCAACGAAACCGCTAAGCGGCGGATCAGGTCCGTGGCCGGTACCGCACCGCCAACGGCCGGTCTGCTAGGGTCCGCACCTCGACATCCGTCCCAGGAACCGAGTCCACACATAACCGTCGACGACCATCGCCCGCTCCCGAGCACCAGACCAACTCACCAGTCGGGTGGATCGGCCAGCACCCTGCACGGTCTGATAGCCCTGGTGCCAATACATCCTCACCGTGGGGGTGATCGTCGGACGTGTCGTTGGGTCTGTGCTACGTGGGCTGACCCTATGTTGTCACCGGGTCAGCCACGCCCACCGAACCCGAACTCTTTTCCAAGCTTACGGCTCTTTCCGGATTATTCCTTGATGGCCCACATGCTCTAGCAGTTAGCGGTCAAAATTAAAAAACTATTGAGGCTTATGCAGAAGTCCTTGAGAGGCAAGATCGCCGACTGTGTCCCCCCGTATCGGCGCAGTAGTCGCAGTGTCGTTCCGAGTCTCGCACTAACTTCATTCATTCGGAGGTATCGCGCCCGTGACCTACAGTGAAGTTTATCGGCGGGGCTTCGTTGTTTCGTTCCGCTGTTTTGGGAGGCGGCCATGACGGCATCCTTCACAAAGTCATTTCGGATTGAACCCCGATCCGTTATTCCGGGTCGCCAGCGCTGGGACGTTGCGGTCTTGTTGAATCGGCCTCAAGTCGCGAAGTTTCTAGAAACAAGGTTACAACAACAGTCGGGAATCGGAGTAGTACGAGCTAACCCAGTCACCGGCCGGCTGCTCATCTACCACGACACGGTGCTGAACGGTGAGGAAGTCGGCCAGCTTGTTCGGAAGACCACCGCGCAAGTCTCCCTCCAGACCCCCGTCATTCCCATCCGGCGCTCGTCGCGGTTTGCCACTTCTGCTGCTACGCCGACGACGCTACGACGGTCCGATCGGGGTGCAGTCACGCTGGTGGTGGTCGGCGGCGGGTTGGTCGCCCTAGCCCTGCGTTCACCCATGGTGCGTCTGGGCGCAGTACTCGGCGCAACCGTAACCGTCATCTGGCGCGGATGGCGAAGATCGAAACAAGTTCAACTCGCCTCGGCCGCGTCGCACGAGTCGACTGTCGGTGCCATCCGGCAAATTCTTGGAACGCGCAGCCGGAAGTTCTCCAGGGCATCGGTACTTTCGGTTTTCGCGCAGGTGCTGTACGCGGTGCCCTACCTGACCATGGGCGGGATGCTTGCCGTCCTAACCAAGGGACCAACCGTATCGTTGACCCGCCTGGGCCTCACCAGTAGTGCAAGCCAACTTTATTTTCTAGCGGGAGCAACCCTTGTCGTATTCGTCGCCTTCGCGGGCGTGTCATTCACGGCGAACATGATGTGGCGCGATCTCGCACAGACCGTGCAGCACGAGTGGCGCAGCGAGATGTATGCCCACGTTCAAAGGAGCAAGCTCCGCTACCTTGAAGCCGAGCGGATGACCAGACTCGCAGAAGCGCTCACTGGCGACATCGACCAACTCAGTCGTTTCCTTGCCGGCCCGGCCAATGCCCTTCTCCAGATCGCCACCTGCTTCGTCGTCGTCGCTGGGGCATTCCTTTTCTGGGCCCCTCATATTACCTGGATCGTCTTCCTTCCGGCGCCAATCATTGCCTGGTTATCATTCTCACACCAAGAACGTGTAGCTCCCAAGCACGCCGCCAGCAGCGAAACCAGGTCGCTACTGAACAGTCAACTGATCAATAATTTGGAGGCAAGTGCGACCGTCAAAAGCTTCGGCGCCGAGAACTACGAGATTGCGCGAATCACACGCCTCAGCGAAGCTTACCGTCAAAGCAATCACCAAAGCGATACCCATACTCTGGCCTACAATCACACGGTCCAGGCATGCGCAGTATCAGCTATGTTCGGGGTCCTGCTATTCGGCGGCCTTGATGTGCTGTCAGGCACGCTCCCACTGGAGGCCTATAATGGTCTGGTCGGCCTTCCCATGCTGCTTCTCATGAGACTGCCAGAGCTCGGGGACGCGGTCGAGCAGTATCTCCGGACGGTAGCAGCGCTCGGACGGGTGCTTGAGCTTCGCCGCCTTCCGGTCGAGTCAGGTGGCACCGGCCGACATCTGGACCTCGCAACAGTCAACGGCGAGATCGTGTTCGACAGCGTGACGTTCGCCTACCCGGAGCGCCCCGCGGTCCTGCACGATTTCTCCCTCAGGATGGTAGCCAGGCAGACGACGGGCATCGTAGGCGTGACCGGGGCAGGGAAGACCACCATTGCCAAGCTGATGTTGCGCTTGCAGGACGTCGAGTCGGGACGCGTCCTACTCGACGGCGCGGACCTACGAGACTTGAAGCTGCAAGATCTCCGGAGCGCAATCAGCTTCGTGGCGCAGGACGCCTTTCTGTTCGACGGGTCGATCGGTGACAACATCCGGTACGGAAGCTTTGATACCGACTTCGAGCGCGTCACGAACGCAGCACGGTTAGCTAAAGCGGCCGATTTTATCGAGGCCCTACCCTCGCAGTATGACACGATGATTGGAGAGCGGGGTGTCACGCTGTCGGGCGGCCAGAAGCAGCGCTTATCTCTGGCTCGAGCAATCCTGAAGAACGCGCCGATTCTCATTCTCGACGAGGCAACGTCAGCAGTCGACAACGAAACCGAAGCGGCCATACAGCACGCGTTGGCGGATTTCGCCCGGGACCGAACGCTGCTTATCATCGCTCACCGTCTGTCGACGATCCGTCATGCTGACTGGATCTACGTCATAGGTCAGGGCGGTATGGTCGTCGAAGAGGGAACCCATCAGGAGCTCTCGGAGCGCGATGGTGTATACGCGTCACTGTGGCGCCTACAGATCGGCGACGCAATGACGTAATGCGCTGATTCACGCGCCACACTGTCGGCGCCCCCCGGTCCGATGGTGACGTGTCGGCTCGGCTCGCGCAGGCGCTGGTGCGACGGTGCCGCAGTGAGAAGCTGGTGTGGCGCGCAGAACCGGGTCGCTGGACAGCAATGCAGGATGCTGGCGCTTCGGCGGCGACTGCCCGGCCTTGCAGCGAGAACACGACGCCAGCAACCGAACGGTTCCTGGTGCAGTACTAGCGATTCTGGCGACTTGATGCAGGCAGCGGTGTGTCGCAGGACACGCATTTCATCGCGACGGCAGCGACCTACCCGTGCGGGCACGCGGGGTGACGGTAAAGGCGTCGCCGGCTGCAGCGTTCGGTCATCAACGGCTGGCGCGGGTCAGCCGCACACCGCCAACTTCTCGACTGGACGAAGAAGGTTAACGCCGTCATCAACAAATGAGCTCGAGAGAATTCTTCTCGCCGACTGCTGACGACCACTCGCAACCTCCGCGAGAACAGTACGCTTTCCGGTTTGACAGGAGAGTTGACAAGTGTGCCTAGACGGTTATTCCGCCAGCTCCCTACCCTATTGCGGGTCCTTATCGTCCTTGATCCGGTGTCTGCGCAGCGGCAGATAAGCGATACCCAAACCGGTCGCCAGCCCAACACCCCAAAGCAATTTGCCTGCAACAATACCAACGACAGAAAGCATGGCGCCGGCAATAATGATAAAACCTTGACCCACGGCGACGCGAGACCCAGCCCGCATGTTCTTGTCGAACTCGTCAGCGAGTTGAAACACAAGGGGCAGTTGTAGTAAACCCTGACCCATTAAAATAATTTGCGCAGCGTCGGTGGCCACCGTAGATGCACCGCGGAGCGATACGGAAACACTGGCCTTTTTCATCGGAATCGCGTCGTTGATACCATCGCCGACGAAGCACACAGACCGACCCTCTGATTGAAGATATCTCACCAGGGTCGCTTTTTCCTGGGGCAGGGTGTTTGCAAAATACCGGGTAATTCCTAACTCGTCCGCTATCTTGCGGGTCGGCCCCACACGGTCACCCGAAATGATCCAAATATCCAGGCTGCGTCTGCGCAATTCGCCCACGACGGCCTTGACCTCCGGACGTAGAGTCGGTTCCAGTTCAATCGCGCCCACCAACCGGTCGTTCACGGCAACCATCACCAGCGAATGGCCTTGCCCATGGACGGCCGGCACAAGCTCTTGAATACCAGCCGGCAGCGCGATGTCCTCCAAAGACATATAATGCTCACTTCCAACCCGGATGAGCTGGCTTTCCACCCAAACCCTCAGCCCGTAACCCATTTCGTATCGCACATGATCAACCGGCGGCACCGAAAGACCCCGCTCGGCGGATTCGGCCAGAATGGCCCTTGCAATGGGATGTGTCTGGCGATGCTCGGCCGTAGCTGCGTACATCAACACCCTATCGGCCCCCAAGTTGGTGCAGGTATGGATGCGCACAATATGTGGTTCATCCAGCGTAAGGGTACCTGTCTTGTCGAATACTACAGTATCCACATCTTTCATCAACTCCAGCGAACGGCCATCTTTCACGAGAATTCCGTGATCGGCGGCAACGTTTAGAAAATTGTGCAGCGCGATAGGTCCCGTCAGCTTAATATTCAATCCGATGGTGGACCCAAGGACGGCCACCATGTATTCATAACCCGCGACCGGCAGAGCGGCCAGCGCAAGCGCGAGCGTCGGTGGGGCCCATTTGTCTGCAAGTTGCTCACTCTTCGACACCATGCTGGCCTGATAGGAGGCCGTCTTGTTCAATATGGCCCCTATGTGCCCTGCGGTCGTTTCTTGTCCAGTCTTCTCCACTCGCACAAATATCCTGCCAGCCGTCACCAACGTAGACGCGAAGACCGTATCGCCCTTTTCTTTCTCTGCGGGCTGCGATTCGCCAGTCAACATATGTTGATCAACGGTGGCGGCGCCTTCCGTAATGACACCATCGACCGGGACGACCTGCCCAGCCTGAATAACAAGTGTATCGCCTGCCTGCACGGATTGAAGAGGGACCTCCACCTCAACATCGTCCACCCGCTGCCAAACCATACGCGATTGCTCACCGAAGATATTGATCAAGCTTTGCCGCGAGCGGTCTTGTGTTATAAGAACAAGTTTTTCGCTCAAGTAATAGGCGAATAAACCGAATGAAGCGGGAAGATAAAAGCCGCCAATAAAAGCGCAGGCAAGATAGAGTGACCCTACCATGTCCAGGCGGAGCTTGCGTTCGTGGACAAGCGCCTTGTAGCCATTTTTAAATATCCGCATGCCAGCGTAGACCGCCGAGGCGATGGTTAGAGGAAACAGTGGCGGATATAGGAAGCCCACGATTGCCATGCCCATACTTACCGCCGCCGCGGCGATGTACCGGTTGAGCTTGCGCTCACCGTTGGCAATCTCTATTGTGCCACCGCTGCCGATCTCCGCTAGCTGGCCCTCATGCGTTTGGCTAAGCCGCAAGTCAAAATTTTCCGCAACATCATGGTGACGTCGTACACGCTCCCGTGCAGGATAAGCCGTAAGTCTCGCCGATCGCCTAAAAGCCATGACCTGTCGGGTGGCCTCCCGGACACGCTGGCCGACTTCCTCACCGTTCAGCACCGTGTCGTGGTGGATGAGCAATCGGCCGGTAACCGGGTTAGCACGTACCTCCACAACTCCCGGCGATGCCCGAAGTTCTGCCTCCAAGACTTCGGCCACCCTAGGCTGACGCAGGATCGCCCCAATGTCCCAGCGCTGGCGTCCCGGAACAATGGACCGCGCTCGCATCTTGAATACCTGATCCCGGCGGACTATCTTGGCTCCTACTACTAACCGTACGACGACAGTTACGATCAGTGATACAAGTGTCCATCGTACCTTCGAATCCAGACGATCGACCACCCTTGCCGATGGCGCAGTCGCAAATAGTGGCGAAGCGCTCAACAGCTGGCACTGTCAAGTTGTGTGGTGGGTGTCCTAACCGCGCATCGACTGCCCAAAAGGGACGGTCGATCGCCAGGGCATTGTTCGTCGTCATGTCCTGACCGGGCGGTGTTTCGCTCGCTGCGCTGGATGCTGCGTTTGCCACGTGCATACCAATCGGAGAGCGGGACAAACCATGGGAGTGACGCGACCACTGGTTGATCATTGGGCACTAATTCTAGCGTCGCCCAATCACCGAAGAACTACTCGACCTCGGCCGCCACCGTTACTACGGCCGGCATCTGAGTGCCTCCCACGGTTTGCCCCTAGAGTTCTGCTCTGTTCGTCCACCCCTGGATACCTCTGGATGCGCGGCTGTAAGCCTGGTCTAGCGCCGATCGGCTGCAGATCTGCCCAGCAGTAAAGTGTCGAGTCCCCGTGTGAGTCCGACGCGGCCCGGGAGTGCTCTGATCGCGAGCAGTGTGCCTTCCACGTAGGGCGCGGCGGACGAGCCCGCGTCGTGCCGGATGGTCAACCGCTCATCGGGCAGCCCGAACACTACTTCTGTGGATACCACGAAACTGGGCACCCGCAGCGAGTGCACCTGTACTCGTCCGATGGTTGCACCACGTGCTGCGGGATGGCCGTGTACCTCTGCCACCGGAACCGCGACTGATGCACGCCCCACTTCGGACAGCCGCTCCGCCAGTTCACGTGCCGTACCACTTGGTGCGTCTTGCTTAGCCGCTGAGGCGTAGTCGATCACCTCGCCGTAGGGCAGGTAGGGCGCCACGAGTAGGGAAGCTGCCTGTGCCATCGCGGCCGTGATCGAGAAATTGCCGGCCGCGATTACACCTAATTCGTGCATAGTGGCGACGGCATCGATCTCATCGAAATCGCGGGCGGACAGGCCGGAGGAACCGACCACCACCGCGATCCCACGCTCGATGGCAGCGAGCACGTTTGCCCGGACGGCGTCAGGTGAGGTGTAATCCACGAGGATATCCGCATGGCGCACGGCCTCGGCGACGGAATCCATCACCGGGACGCCGATCGATTCGCCGCCCCACGCGGCACCGAGATCCTGCCCCGCAGCCGATCTGCTGACAGCGGAGACCAACTCTAAATCTGAGGAGTCCAAGATGGCGCGTGCCACTGCGCTTCCAGTCCATCCCGTAGCTCCAGCAACACTGATCCTCATCGTGAATAGTCCACCTTGTTGGTTTGTTCGGTATATGCGTCACGCCAAACTTGCGAGCGTCGAGCTGGTACGCGCCCGACCAGATCCGGCCGTCTGCGCACAGGCGCTGAGGCAGGCTGAAGCACGAGGCGGTTGACAAGAGGGGTCGGCGTCGGTGATCGGATGGCGGGCTACGAGCTCGCGCGCCATGGCTGTGATGGGCCGCCGCGGGTTTCCCTCGGCGCAGCAGCCTGCTGCCGGGGCTGGCGGTTCCCGGACCGGACCTCCACCGGCTGGCGAGGACGAGCTTAAGAGCGAATCAGGTCACGTCATCGGCGTGACTCCCTTCGCTCGCTGGCATATTTCATGCTCGTGGCAGAACCTCAGCTCAGGTGGTGCCATTTGAGTGGCAGCTAACTATGACATCACCCTGGAAACGGTAGCGAAAGGGGTGTCGGGTGGGACTACCCAGCGGCACGGGCGCTGGCCGGTGACGACCTGGCGCGCAGATTCCCATACAGAACCGGTGCTCTCATGGTGCTCTGATCCAGCACGAAACCTCCGAAATTTCCCGAAGTGCTGTCTGACAGCGCTACGTCAGGACGGCAGCCTCGGCGCGGTCAGGCTTCTCCCGTCCACCGACAGCACGATCGCGTTCTCCGGTGGCTTCGCGTCATGCGACACCGCAGAACCCCTGAAGTTGCAGCCTAGCTCTACACGCAGTCATTAAAAATTTTTGATTCGCCCGGTAGGGGTTTCTACAGGGTGGTCTCCCTCTCTTACATGCGTGTGCGCGACACATCTCTTGTACAACTATGGTGGGTACGGGAAAATAGAAGACGGCCGGGGTCGGGGGTAATTGATACTAACGTATTTACGTTTAGGTCGATGTCGACCACAGAATAGTTCAGGGCGCCTTTCTTCCGCTGCTCCACCATTCGGGGAGCCCTTACGTGCGAGGTTAGCATTGTATCGTAACGAAAATTCGAGTGCCTGACGCATATTATTACGTCAAGACGTGGGTTTAGATGAAGACATTGGAGGGCTCGCGTGAACAGAACTGCTAGGGATGCAGGGCTGGTGCTACTATTCCAGCGCAGTCTTGTCTCTACTGCGGATCGGAATGTCTTCGTCGGAAAGCTTATTATCGTTGTACTGATGGCTTTGGCCGGAGGGATGCTTGCTCTCTACGGCAACGTAACAGTCATGATAATTGGGATCATCGTCTTGGCGGCCACATATGTTCATGCCGTCGAACTCCAGCACCAGTGCCTGCATCACTCCGCCTTCCGTAGGGCACGATATCACCGATTAATCGGCATTCCGTTGGGTCTGCCAATGCTTGTATCTTACTCGTACTACCGCGTGCGTCATCTCCAGCATCACCGCTACCTAGGCACAGCGCAGGACGCGGAATTTTTTGGATTCGACACCCGTCAGCCACTTAGTTGCATGGCGCTGTTGGGTGGGATGTTTGACTACCTGCGGTTTATAGCAGTCATGCGAGATGTGGCCCAGTCCGCAGTCGGTCGCTGGCGTTACACTCTTGGTGCGATCAGCCCGAAAGCTCACAGGAATGTTCAATCAGAGTACCGAATTATCGGCGCCCTTCTCATGATTGTGACCGTAGCGGCGTGCCTCGGCTTCGGTGAAGTGATAGGAAAGCTGTGGCTCCTTCCCCTGGCACTCGCAGTCCCACTGCATTTTCTGGTCGAGCTACCTGAGCACATTGGCTGCGATTCCGACTCGGAAGATGTGCTTCGCAACACTCGTAGCATTACAGGAAGCACTTTATCGACCTGGTTCACGAATGGAAACAATCTACACATCGAGCACCACGCCGCGATGAACGTGCCAATGAATAAACTACGAGCGCGCCACCACATTGTTCGCAGTGAAGGAAAGTTCGTTGACGCGCGCTATGCAGACTTTTATGGGACCGTGTGGCGCCAGGTTGTGCGGGGTTGGCGTCCAATGCGCGGGAGTGACACACGGCTGGAGCTGGGTTCACCGCCCCCAACCAAGGCACTGGTGGCTGGAGCAGGAGAAGACGATTAGTGACACTCGTTGATCTGCTGCCGTCACTACGCAGCTCACCTAATACAGGCCACTGACGAATTTTCGTGCGGACTCGCTTGACGAGATCGGCGTGCGGGCGCAGGACACCCACCCGCACGCGTACCCACGCCTGTTCGCCGAGCAGGCGTTCTCCCGCCAGGACCGGAGGTGCCACATGATCCAGAAGACCCTCGTCATCGGCCAGGACGATCTGGCCGCGATTGTCCAGGCATGTGGGTCGGACACCCTCATGGATCTTATGATCGACCGCCTCCAGGAGGCGTTGGTGGACGCGAAGCGGGGCAACGGAAGCACGCCGGCACGCGGCGGGTTCAGTCGCGGCCAGGGTGCCTCAGGTGTACTGGACTGGATGCCGCACCACGAACCGGGACGGTCGGTCACCATTAAAATGGTCGCCTACACCCCCAGCAACCCCGGTGTACAGGGATTGCCGACAATCCTCGGCACGGTGGCCCGCTTCGATGACATCACTGGCCATCTCGTCGCGGTCTCGGACGGAGTACTACTCACGGCCCTGCGCACCGGCGCGGCATCTGCCGTGGCGAGCCGCCTGCTCGCCAGTACCGACAGCTGTGTCGTCGGACTAGTCGGGACGGGAGCCCAGGCGGTCACCCAGCTGCATGCGCTGAGCCGGATCTTCGATCTGAAGCGGGTACTCGTCTACGACACCAATCCGGGCCACGCCGCTTCGTTTCCCGATCGCGTCGCGTTCCTCGGAATCGACGTTCACATCGTCGGCGTGCCGGAGATCGAGGCGTCGGCCGACATCATTTGCACCGCCACCTCGGCGCCAGTCGGAGCCGAGCCGGTCCTACCCGGTACCGACCTGCAGGACCACGTTCACATCAACGCAGTCGGTGCCGACCTGCCGGGAAAGACCGAGCTGCCGGTGCAGCTGCTCCGGAGCGCGCTGGTGTGTCCCGACCACGTCGGGCAGGCGCGCCGGGAAGGTGAGTGCCAACAGCTCGGCGACGACGAGCTCGGCCCGGACCTGCCGACCCTGTGTGCCTATCCCGAGCTGGCGTATCCGCACCGGCGGCGACTCACCGTCTTCGACTCCACCGGCTTCGCATTGGAGGACCACGTCGCCCTCGACGTGGTCCTCCAACTCGCAGTCGAGCTGGGTGTCGGGCGCCCGGTCCAGGTGGAGTTCATAACGGACGACGCCCTCAATCCCTACGCGCTATGGCGGACCAATAAACCTGTTCAGGTTTCCCTGGCCGGGTCCGCTTGACTCCTGCCATCGAGCAAGGACGACGAGACACCACGCAACTATAAGCAATTCTTTGTCTGCTCAGCGGCACCATTCCACCGGTTGTGACCCGTTGTAGGCGCCAGGGGTTCAGGATTGTTGTTTCATGGCTGGACCAGGCTCCGGGGGCGCATGTCGACCCAGTGCTCGTTGACATAGTCGATGCAGGATTGCCGGGTAGTGCTGGCCAGCACGGCTGACCAGCCTGTGGGAACATCGACGAAGGCAGGCCAGAGCGAGTATTGGCCTTCGTCATTGACCAGCAGGTGGAAGGTGCCGTCCTCGTTGTCGAACGGGTTGTTCACCGCGACTCCCCTTGGTGGTTGTTGATGGTGTCGAGATGGTGGGCCTGCGTTCACCGACATCTCCTGAAACAAGCTCATCAGGGCCACCTGGCCGGTCTGGGGAGCTCCAGCCTTGATTGAGCTGCCCCAGCGTCCGGCTCACCGTACCGAGCAGCGCATCGGCCTGGGCCCGGAGATAGAAGTGGCCGCCGGGATATTGGTTGAGGGTGAACAGTCCCGTGGTGTGCCGTGCCCACGCTCGCAGGTCGTCCTCGGTGATCTCGTCATCGAGGCCACCGACCGCCGTGACCGGAATGTCTAGGGGTGCCCCCGGCACGTATTCGTAGGTCTCAGCCGCCGCGAAGTCCGCCCGGTACGCGGGCAGCACTAGGGCCATCAACTCCGGGTCGTCGCGTAACTTGACGCCCAGCGGTCCGTAGCGTCCCTCGATCCAGTCAAGCAATTCGGCGTCGGGCAGGTTGGCAAGCGACGCCCTGCGGCAGGGGACGTGTGGGCCTGGGCACGCAGAGACGAACAGCCATCCCGGCAGTGACCGGTCCCGAGCTCGTAAAACCAGAGCCGTCTCGTATGCAACGAATGCACCGAGGCTGTGCCCGAAGAATGCGAACGGTGCTCGGAAATCTACCGAGTCGACCAGCGCCACCGCCATTGCGCGGACGTCCGAGAGGGCGAGCTCGGTGAAACGCGCACCCCGTCCAGGGAGCTGCACGCCCAGGACCTCGACCTCCGGCAGGCGTTCCGTCCAGCGGACGAACTCCCCCGGCGAACCACCGCTGTGTGGGAAGCAATACAGGCGTACCGCCGCGTCAGGACGGCGCGATCGGCACACCAGCCAGTGTGTGGCGGCGAGGTCACTCACTGCTGGCTCCCGCAGTGATCCCGGCCGCTTGCACCTCGGCCAGGTGACGTACCGGTGACAGCAGTAGCGGCACCAGGCTGCCGACCGGCCAGGCCGCGTATTGTTCCGCTTCATTGCGTACCACGTCGTACTGCCGGATGTCGTCATCCTCAAACATCGGTGTCTGCTTTCGCTGCGGCGTCGCGCCGCTGCTCAACCAGTCGCGCCAATCCGGCCACGGTCGGTGCGATAAACACCAACTTCGTCGGGAGGTCAAGGACGAATACCGTGCGTGCCTTGGCCATAAGTTGGGTCGCGATGAGCGAGTCACCTCCCAAATCGAAGAAGTTCGCGTCACGACCGACGTCTGCCAGTCCGAGTACTTCGCCAAACAGATCCGCCACGGCGGCCTCGGTGGGTCCCTGTGGCGGATCGGGGAGCAGGCAAGCGCCAGACCCGCTGTCCTCATCGGTTAGGACGGTGCCGGTGCCGCCGTACTGCTCGGGCGCACCTGGCAACCCCGGAGCGTACCGGCGGCGCTGGAATGGGTAGGTCGGCAGCGGCGTGCGGCGAGGCCCGCAACCGTGCAGTCCTGCCCAGTCGATCGTGGTGCCGGCCAACCACATCCGGCCCGCCGCACCCAGCGCCGCGGACAGCGCGGAGCCGGGATCAGACGGGTGCGGCAGGGTGGAAGTGATGACCTGGTTGGCGGAGACGGCGGGGTGCTGACGGGCCAGCCCGGCGAGAGTGGTGCCTGGGCCGACCTCCAGTAGCACTCCTTGCGGTTCGGCGGCGAGTGTGGTCAAAGTCCCGGAGAAGTTCACCGTGCGACGCAGGTGCGCGGCCCAGTAGTGAGCGTCGGTGCTCTGCTTGTCATCCAGCCACGTACCGAGGGTGTCGGAAACAACCGGTATATCCGGTACGCGTAGTTTCATACGCCCGATAATGCCGGTGAACTCATCGATGATCGGCTCTACGAGCGCTGAGTGTCCGGCCGTGGCGATGCGCAGCCAGCGCGTGTCGACACCAGTCTCCCCGAGCCGCTCGGCCAGCGCGCCGACCGCTTCGGCTGGGCCGGAGACCACGCACTGGTCCGGTCCATTGACCACCGCCACGTCAAGGCTTGTGCCCAGGAACGGTCCGACCTCCGCCGGGGAGATCGGCACGGCAAGCATCCTTCCCGTGGGCGACCGGTCCAGCAGGCGTCCCCTGGCCACGACGAGCTCGATCGCCTCGGGTAGCGAAAAGACGCCGGCGACACACGCTGCCGCGTATGCCCCGAGGCTGTGGCCGACCACGGCGGCTGGCTGGATTCCCCAGTGCATCCACATCCGGGCCAGTGCGTACTCGACTGCGAAGACCGCCGGCTGGCCAATCGCGATGCCCTCCAGCTGCTCCACGGCCGCCTGCGCGTCGTCCGGTTTCGGGTACAGGACGTGCGTCAGGTCGAAGCCCAGGTGGGAGGCGGCCAATTCGGCACACTCGCGCAGGTGCTCACGGAATACCGGTTCATGAACGTACAGGTCAGCGGCCATTCCAACGTGCTGCGCACCTTGGCCGGGAAACATGAAGATCACGGGCCGGTCGCCATCCTCGGCGGTTCCGGAGACGAGCCGCCCTGGCTCGTCCCCAGACAGCGCACGCGCCAGGTCCTCGCCGTCGCCACACACGGCGAAGCGCCGGTGCACGAAGTGGTGCCGGCCGGCCTGCAGCGTCCACGCCAGATCGGCCAGCACGAGGCTCGGCTCCTGGACGACGTGCTCGCGCAGGCGGGCGGTCGCCGCGTCGAGCGCTGCCGGCATACGGGCAGATAAGAGCACGAGTTGGAAAGGTTGGACACGGGTGGGAAGTTCCGACGCGGGCGCCTCCTCCAGCACCGCGTGCGCGTTGGTGCCGCCAATCCCGAATGCGCTGACCCCAGCCCGCCGGGGGCCCGCCGGGGTCTTCCAGTCGATCAGTTCGGTGCAGACCCGGAACGGGCTTGATGGCAAGTCCAAGCGCGGGTTCGGCTCCTGGAAGTGCAGGCTCGGCGGTATCTTGCCATGTTCGAGCGCCAGCACAGTCTTGATGAAACCGGCCACGCCGGCGGCCACACCGGTGTGGCCGATGTTGCTCTTCACCGACCCGATCCAGACCGAGCCCGGTTCCTCCGCGCCGCCGGCCCGGAACGCCCGGGATAGCGCGGTGATCTCGATGGGATCACCCAATGGCGTGGCGGTGCCGTGAGCCTCGATGTACCCGAGCGTGTCCGGGTCCACGTCGGCGACAAGGTGCGCGGTACGGATGGCACGGGCCTGACCGCCGACACTGGGCGCGGTGAAACCGACCTTCTGGTCACCGTCGTTGTTCAGCGCCGAGCCACGTAAGACGGCCCGGATGTGGTCGCCATCGGCCAGCGCATCCGCCAGGCGTTTGAGAACCACGATGCCGGCACCGTCCGCGTTCACCGTGCCGTTCGCAGCCGCGTCGAAGGCGCGGCAATAGCCGTCCGCGGCGAGGAATCCTCCCTCCGTGTAGCGGCCTGGTTCCGCCGGCACGTGCAGGCACACACCGCCGGCCAGAGCGAGGTCACATTCGCCAGCCACCAGCGCCTGCGCCCCGAGGTGGATGGCCACTAGCGACGTCGAACAACCGGTCAGGACGGTCATGCCGGGCCCCGTGAGCCCGAGCTTGTAGGAAACCCGCGTGGCCACGAAGTCTTGGCCGGTGGCGAAGAAGATCTGGGTCGGGCTGACGGCCGCCAGGTCACGTAGTGACTCAGGGTAACTGGTGTAGCCGGCACCGGCATAGACGCCGACCGCGTGCGGGTAGGCCAACGGGTCATAGCCGGCGTCTTCCAGTGCCTCCCAGGCGCACTCGAGGAACACCCGCTGCTGGGGGTCGGTGATCAGCGCCTCCTGCGGCGAGTAGCCGAAGAACGCCGCATCGAATCCGTCGGCACCGTCAACCAGGCCGCAGGCGGGCCGGTAGGTGATGCCGTCCGGGGTCGTCTGCGCGGGGAACCGGGTTACGGAGTCCACTCCCCGCACCAGGTTGTCCCAGAACGTGCGCACGTCCGGAGCACCGGGATACCGACATGCCAGGCCGATCACAGCGAGAAACGTGGAGGCGTTGGACGGTGTGGTCACGACCTACCCCCCAGTTCTGCCGCGCTGCGCTCACGCGCTGCTCGCCGCCGAGCGAGCGGGTTGCGACCGCCGTAGTCTTCTCCAGGGTCCTCTCGTGCCTGACCCACCGCGGCGGTCACGGTGCGGTCGAAGTCCTCATCCGATGCCAGGTGCCGGGTCAGCGACCGGATGGTTGGATACTCGAACAGCTCGATGATCGAGATGTCCCGCCCGAGCCGCTCGCGCAGCTGGCGGTGCACCTGGGTAATCAGCAGCGAGTGGCCGCCGAGGTCAAAGAAGTTGTCCTCCACGCCGACCTGTGGGAGCCCCAGCAACTCCTGCCAGACCCCGGCCAGCCACCGTTCCAGGCCGTTGGCGGGGAGCTGTTCGTGCGGGGTCCGCAAGCCGAACTGCGGTGCCGGCAACGCGCTACGGTCCAACTTCCCGTTCCGGGTCAGCGGCAGTGTGTCGAGGACCACCACCGCGGCGGGCACCATGTACTCCGGCAACCGCTGGCGCACATACGCGCGCAATGAAGTATTCAGCGCGTCCGGTTCACTCGCAGTACTCTTGGTGATCACGTATCCGACGAGGCGTTTATCGTGGGCCTGATCCTCCCGGGCGAGCACGACCGCTTGCGCCACCTCGGGATGCTGCCTCAAAACAGCCTCCACCTCACCCAGTTCGATCCGAGCCCCGCGGATCTTGACCTGATGATCCGCCCGGCCAATAAACTCCAGATTCCCATCTGTGTTCCATCGGACCAAGTCCCCGGTCCGATACATTCGCTCGCCTGGCGAACCAAAGGGACAGGCCACAAACCGCTGCGCGGTCAGTCCAGGCCGATCCAAATACCCCCGAGCCACCCCCGTCCCCGCAGCATACAACTCTCCCACCACGCCCACCGGCACCAACTGCAATCCCGTCCCGAGCACGTACACCCGAATATTGGTAATCGGTCGACCAATCGGGGCGGGCAGCGACCAGTTGTCCACATCGGCGGGCAGTGTATAGGCGGTGGTCATATGCACCTCGGCCGGACCGTAATGATTGTGCAATCGCCGACGCGGCACACGGGAATAGAACTGTCGAACCTGGCGGCTCAAAGTCAACGCCTCGCCGCCCTGGGCGATACTATGCAATTGTGGGAGATCGAATTCCTGCTCGATGGCGGCCTCGGCTAGCGCTTCAATCATCAAGTTAGTGAAAAAAAGCTCCTGCACCTGATGTCGATCTAACCAGCTCGCCAACTGCTCTGGGCTACGCCGAATATTCTCGGGAATGATCACTAACGTCTTTCCGAAAACCACCGTGGAGAAGGTTTCCTGAACCAGGACATCAAAGCTCAGCGCAGTAAACTGCGCGACTTTAGTCCCCGGGTCGCTGGGATGGGCGCAGTGATGCCACTGCAACATATTTACAAATCCGCCAACAGTCATCATCACGGCTTTGGGTGTGCCAGTGGAGCCGGAGGTGTAGAGCACATACGCGAGGTGCGTTGGGAGTAGAGGGGTGGTGCGGTCGGTGTCGGTGGGATCAGTGTCTGGGTATTCCCGCAGGAGGGCGAGGGTGTCGGAGTGGTCGAGCACTAGTTGCGGTGTAGTCGTGTTGGGGACAAGGTGGGTGGTGGTCAGCAGCAGGGTTGGTCGGGCGTCGGTGAGCATGAGCTCGATCCGCGCAGCGGGGTTGTCGGGATCCACGGGGAGGAAAGCTGCGCCGGTTTTCAGGACGGCCAAGATGGCGATGATTAAGTCTGTGCTGCGAGGTAGGGCCAACGCAACGATGTGTTCAGGGCCAATTCCCTGACTGATGAGGGTGTGGGCGAGATGGTTGGCTGCGGTGTTAAGTTGGGTGTAGGTCACGGTCGTGTCGCCAAAAACGACCGCGAGCGCGTCCGGTGTGGCTGCCACTTGGGTCTCAAACAGCATAGGCAGGCTGGTCTCACGAAATGGGGCGGTGGTGTTGTTGTAGTCCACCAACAATTGATGGCGTTCTTCAAGGGTGAGCAGGTCGATTCGGCTAATCGGAGCGTCCGGATCAGCAACCGCCACCTTCAGCAGGCGTACCCAACGGGTCAGCAGCGTCTGCACCGTTTCGGGGTCGAATAGGTCAGCAGCGTACTCGATATTTCCCTCGATGCCCTGGCAGCAGCCGTCGGGGCTTCGCCGTTCCCATAGGCTAAAATTCAAGTCGAACTTGGCGGTGCCGGTCCGCGTTGGGAGAAAACTAACATCGAGCCCGAACAACTGGAAGTCGGACTCGGGAGCGTTCTGCAACGCCAGCATGATTTGGAACAGCGGGTGATGCGCCAGGGACCGGGTGGGGTTCAGGACCTCGACTAGATACTCAAACGGCACATCTTGATGCGCATAGGCGGCCAACGCTGTCTCCCGCACCCGGTCCAGCAGCTGCGCGAAACTAGGATTGCCGGACACATCGGTACGCAGCACCAGGGTGTTGACGAAAAAGCCGACCAGGTTGTCGAGTGCTTGGTCGGTGCGCCCGGCGATGGGGCTGCCCACCGGGATGTCGGTGCCCGCACCCACTGTGCTCAGCAGCGCGGCCAAGCCGGCCTGCAATACCATGAACAGGCTGGCCCCGCCGCGACGGGCCAGCTCCTGCAGCCCCTGGTGCAACGACGGTTCCAGCCGAACAGCCAGGTAATCACCGCGGTAGGACGCCGCTAAAGGGCGGGGTCGGTCGGTGGGCAGGTCGAGGTGGTCGGGTAGTCCGGCCAATTCCTCGGTCCAGTAGGTGAGCTGGGTGGCGAACAGGCTGTTGGGGTCAGTGTGGTCGCCCAGCAGCCGGTGTTGCCACAAGGTGTAGTCGGCGTATTGCACCGGCAGTGGTGCCCCCTTGGGTGCTTGGTCTTGGCAGCGAGCTGCGTACGCGGCGGCCAAGTCGCGTGACAGGGGGCCCATCGACCAACCATCAGCGGCGATGTGATGCACCAATAACAGCAGCACATAGTCCTGAGGTGCCAGGATGAACAGCTCGGCTCGCACCGGTGGCTCGGTGGCAAGGTCGAACCCGTAGCGGGCTGCCGTGGCCAACGCCCCTGGCAGCTCGGTCTCGGTGACATCGCTGACGCGAAGCTGAGGGCTGGCCACCTCGGCGTCCAAGACCAGCTGGCGCGGCGCCCCTTCTACCTGCGGAAAGATCGTGCGCAGGCTCTCGTGGTGGGCGACCACGTCGCCCAGAGCAGCCTGCAGGGCTTCGTGGTTCAGATCACCGGACAGGCGCAGCGCGAGGGGCATGTTGTAGGTGGGGCTGGGACCTTCCATCTGGTGGAGGAACCACAGCCGGCGTTGCGCGAAGGACAACGGCACCACATCCGGGCGCTCACAGCGCGTCAACGCCAGGCGTGCCTGCCCAGCGTCGCTCACGCGCGCCGCCAGTCCGGCCACGGTCGGAGCGTCGAACAGCGTCCGCAGCTCCAACTCCACATCCAAGGTGGCGCGTACCCGGGCAATCAGTTGGGTGGCCAGCAACGAGTGGCCACCCAGGTCGAAGAACCCATCATCGACACCGACTCGGGCCAGGCCCAGCACCTCCGCGAACAACTCACACAGCAGCTGCTCCTGCGGAGTCCGCGGCGCCCGCCCCGCACCAGGCGATCCGTATTCGGGAATGGGTAGCGCCCGGCGGTCCAGTTTGCCGTTGGGCATCATCGGCAAACCGTTCAATATCACAATCGCGGAGGGCGTCATGTAGTCGGGTAGCCGTTGGCGCAAATATTCTCGCAGCGAGTCTGGCTGACACCTATTGCCGCCGGCGGCTACCACGTAGGCGACGAGCCGTTTGTCCCCGGGCCGGTCTTCGCGGGCTATCACTGCAGTTTGCACGACATCCGGGTGCGTGGCGATTGCAGTTTGGATCTCGCCCAGTTCGATACGGAAACCTCGGATCTTAACCTGATCATCCGCGCGGCCAACGAATTCCAAGTTACCGTCGCCACGCCAGCGGACCAGATCGCCAGTGCGATACATGCGAGCCCCCGCCGGACCATAAGGATCGGCAAGGAACCGCTGCGCTGTCAACCCCGCCCGACGCAGATAACCTCGCGCCACCCCCGCCCCGCCGATATACAACTCACCCACCACACCCGGCGGCACCAGCTGCAATCCAGTATCGAGCACATACACCCGAGCATTCGCAATCGGCCGACCAATCGCCGGACCGGGAGCGTCGCCCACCCGCGCCATGAGCGTATCAACTGTACATTCGGTCGGCCCATAGAGGTTGAACCCCTCAACCCCGTCCACTGCACGTAGTTGGTCCCACAACTGGCCTGAAACGGGCTCTGCGCCTACCACCACCACCGTCGGCCGCCACCGGCCGCTATCCAGCAAACCCTTAGATACCAGCAGCTGTACATACGACGGTGTGGCATCAACAGAATCGATGTACTGCCGAGCGACGTAGGCCACCAACTTATCGGGATCTGTCCGCGTCGCCTCTTCAAGCATATGCAACTCGTGGCCAGCGAACATCCACAACAGTTGATCCCACGACGCGTCGAACGAAAATGACGTCGTATGCGCAAGCCGGAGGCGACGACCCTTTACTTTCGTCACCAACGGCGCGAGCACACTCTCACAATGAGTGTGGAACAAATTGTTCAGATTGTGATGGCAGACTACGACGCCTTTGGGTTGACCGGTGGAGCCCGAGGTATAGATGACATACGCCGGATGCTCAGGTCGCAAGGGGGTGGCGCGGTCGGTGTCCGTTGGATCGGTGTCCGGCTGATTGTTGAGCAGTGTGGCAGTGTGAGGGTCGTTGAGTACGAGTCGTTGAGTGAGGCCGGTGTCGGGTAGTCCGCCCTCAATTTGAGTGTGGGTGAGGAGGACGGCGGGGTGGGCGTCGCCGAGCATAAAAGCGATCCGGTTGGAGGGGTAGCCAGGATCCAGGGGGAGGTAGGCAGCACCGGTTTTGAGTACTCCCAGGATCGCCACAATCAACTCCGCCGAACGGGGCAGGACCAGCGCCACGATCTGCTCGGCCCCGACCCCGCGGGCGATGAGGATATGGGCGAGTTGGTTGGCGGCAGCGTTCAGTTGGTGATAGGTCAGGGCAGTGTCGCCGGAGATCACCGCGACCGCCTGGGGGGTGGCCGCGGCCTGGGTTTGGAACAGCTCGGGCAGCGTGGCCGGGAAAAGCGGGGCGGCAGTGTCATTGCAGGTGTGAAGCAATTGGTGGCGCTCGGCCGCGGTGAGGATGTCGAGTTGGTTGAGGGGCTGGTCGGGGTGGGCGACGACTGCGTTGAGCAGGCGCACCCAGCGCGTGGTGATGGTCTCGACAGTCGCCGGCTCGAAGAGGTCGCAGGCGTATTCCACGATCCCGTCAATGCCCTGGGGTACGCCATCTTCGCTGTGCCGCTCGGATAGGGCGAAGGTCAGGTCGAACTTCGCGACCCCCGTGTCGACCCGGACCGGAGTGACCCGCAGCTCAGGCAGGTCGACACCGATCTCGGGGGTGTTCTGGACTGTGAGCATCACCTGGAAAAGGGGGTGGCGGGCCCGGGAACGGGCCGGGTTGAGCGCCTCGACGAGGTATTCGAAGGGCACGTCCTGGTTCGCGTAGGCGCTCAGCGCGGTGTCCCGTACCTGGGCCAGCAGCTCAGTAAAGGTGGGAGCTCCGGAGGTGTCGGTGCGCAACACCACGGTGTTAACGAAAAACCCAACCAGCTGGTCTAACGCCTGATCGGTGCGCCCCCCGATCGGGGATCCGATCGGGATATCGTGCCCGGCGCCGAGTTTGCTCAGCAGCGCGGCCAGCCCGGCCTGCACCACCATGAACACGCTAGCCCCGCCGCGGCGGGCCAGCCCGCTCAAGCCCTGGTGTAACCGTGCGTCCAGCCGGACCGGCACCTGACCACCACGGTAAGATGCCACCGCCGGACGGGCCCGGTCGGCGGGCAGCTCCAGCTGTTCAGGTAGCCCGGCCAATGCCTGAGTCCAGTAGTCCAGTTGGGTGGCGAACAAGCTGTCGGGATCGGTGCGTTCACCGAGCAGCTGGTGCTGCCACAGGGTGTAGTCGGCGTACTGCACCGGCAACGGCGCCCACCTCGGCACCTCACCGTGGCACCGCCTCTCATACGCCAGAGCCAGATCTCGGGCTAGCGGACCCATCGACCAACCATCGCCCGCGATGTGATGCATCACCACCAACAGCACATGCTCACTGGGTGCCAGGGTGAACAGCTCCGCCCGCACCGGCGCCTCGGCACCCAGATCGAACCCTCGCCGAGCCGCGGTGGCCAGCTGCCCCGGCAGGTCGGTCCCGGTGGCATGGGTAACCGGCAGCGCCGGACGGACGACCTGCGCGTCGAGGACCTGCTGGCAGGGCACCCCTTCAACCTGCGGAAAGACCGTGCGCAAGCTTTCATGGCGGGCCACTACATCACCCAGCGCGGCACACAAGGCGTCTCGGTTCAGATCCCCGCACAGGCGTAGCACCAGGGGGATGTTGTAGGTGGCACTGGGGCCTTCCAGCTGATACAGGAACCACAGCCGGCGCTGCGCGAACGACAACGGCGTCGGATCGGGGCGCGCGTATCGGGTCAGTGCCGGCCTGACCGGTCCGGTGTCACCCAACCGTGCGGCCAGCCCGGCGACGGTGGGGGTGTCGAACAGGACACGCAACGCCAGCTCTACCCCGAAAGTGGCGCGCACCCGGGAGACCAGCCGGGTGGCTAACAGGGAGTGCCCCCCTAGAATGAAGAAGTCGTCATCGACCCCCACCGCAGCCACGCCGAGTACCTCGGCGAACAACTCGGCAAGGAGCTGCTCCTGGGGCGTCCGCGGCGCCCGACCCGCACCGGCGGGCCTGAACCGTGGTGCAGGCAACGCGCGACGGTCCAACTTCCCGTTCGGGGTCAGCGGCAGCGTGTCGAGGACCACCACCGCAGCGGGCACCATGTACTCCGGCAACCGCTCCCACAGAAACGCCCGCACGGCGTCTGTCTGGACGACATGGTCTGCGGTAGCCACCACATACGCGACCAGCCGTCGGTCCCACGGTCGATCCTCGCGCACCACGACCACGGCCTGCGCGACATCGGGGTGCGTCACAAGGAGGGCCTCGATCTCTCCAGGCTCGATCCGAAAACCGCGGATGTTCGCCTGATCATCGACCCGGCCGGCGAACTCCAGCACCCCGTCGGCCCGCCACCGGACTAGATCCCCCGTCCGATACATCCGTTCACCCGGCAAACCAAACGGGCACGCCACAAACCGCCCCGCTGTCAATCCGGCCCGACCCAAATATCCCCGCGCCAGGCCGGTCCCAGCGATATAAAACTCACCGACCACCCCCACCGGCACCGGGTGCAAACCGCTATCCAGCACAAACACCCGAGTATTCGCAATTGGTTGCCCAATCGGCGGCGGCATCTGCGTCGTGCCTGACAGTGCGTCGCTCATCGTGGCGCACACCGTGGTCTCAGTAGGACCGTAAGCGTTGACCATCCGCCGCCCCGCTGACCAGGCCTTGGCCAGCTCCGGCGGGCACGATTCACCGGCCACCACCAACGTCATCTCCGCCGGCAGACTGCCCCCGCCCGGCAGGGCCGCGAGCACCGAGGGCGGCATCGTCACATGGCTCACCCGCCGGTCGGTAACCAGCGCAGCCAGCGGCTCCGCGGGCAGCAACTGCTCGGTGGGGGCGACCACCAGTGCCGCGCCTGAGAGCAGGGCCGTGCACAGTTCGGAGACCGACGCGTCGAAATTAGGTGAGGCGAACGCCAGCACCCGGCTGCGGGCATCGATGTGGAGCTGTTCGATCTGCGCTGCGGCCAGGCTGGGGATGCCCGCGTGGGTGACGATAACGCCTTTGGGACTGCCGGTGGAGCCGGAGGTGTAGATCACGTAGGCGGGATGCTGGGGGGCGAGCGGGGTGGTGCGATGGGTGTTGGTGAGATCGGTGTCTGGGTAGTTGTCCAGCCGCGTCACGGTGTCGGGTGCGTCAATCACCAGTTCAGGCGTGGTGGTGTCCTGGGGGACACAGCCCACGCTCTGAGTGGCGGTGAGCAGGAGTGTTGGTTGTGCGTCTGTGAGCATGAATACCAGGCGTGCGGGAGGGTAGTCGGGGTCCAACGGAAGGTAGGCGGCCCCGGTTTTGAGGACTGCGAGGAGGGCTATCACCATCTCCGCTGAGCGAGGTAGAGCGAGTGCCACGAACTGTTCGGGGCCTATTCCGGCGTTGATGAGCAAGTGGGCTAGCCGGTTGGCTTTGGTGTTAAGCTCAGCGTAGGTGAGGGTGGTGTTTTGGGATACCAGTGCGGTGTTATGTGGGGTCCGTGCCACCTGTTGTTCAAACAATTCGGGTAACGTCGCGGCCGGTATCGGGTGACTGGTGTCATTCCATTCCACTAGTATCTGGTGACGCTCAACGGCGGTGAGGAGTTCTATCTGCCCGAGGGGTCGGTCGGGGTAGGTGACTACCGCTTCTAGCAGGGTGGTGAAGTGATTTACCAGTCGGATGATGGTGGTCTGGTCAAACAAGTCGGTGCTGTACACGACCTGGCCAGTGAGTTCTCCATCGGTTTCGACGAGGTTCAGTTCGAGATCGAATCTGGTGGTCATGGCCTGGCGGGGAAACGGCGTGACCGTGAGTCCAGTCAACGAGGGTTCCTGCCGGGGTGCGTTGAAGAGCTGGAAGCCGACCTGGACCAGGGGGTTGCGGGACAATTCACGGGTGGGGTGGAGCGCTTCGACGAGTTGTTCGAAGGGTAGGTCCTGATGGGTATAGGCATCGAGGGTGACCTGGCGGACCCGGGCTAACAGCTCGGCGAAGGTGGGATCACCGGATAGGTCAGTGCGCAACACCAGGATGTTGACGAAAAAACCGATCAACGTATCGAGTTCGGTTCGGGTGCGTCCCGCAATCGGCGATCCAACCATTACATCGGTGCAGGCGCTGTAGCGGCCCACCAATACTTGAAACCCTGCCAGCAGGGTCATGAACAACGTGACCCGTTCACGCCGGCCCAGATTCACCAACGCCCGGTGAACCTCTGGCGTGATCCGGAAGGCCACGCTGGCGCCATGGTGGGTCAACATCGCCGGGCGAGGCCGGTCGGCAGGCAGCGCCGATATCGTTGGCGCGTTGGCGAGCTGACCTCGCCAGTAGGCTAGTTGGGTGTCTAGCAGCTCGTCGCGCAGCCAATTCCGCTGCCAGTAGGCGTAATCGGCGTATTGCACCGCGAGCGGGGCCAGCGGTGAAGTATCCCCGCGGAGGAAGGCGTCATACAGCGCCCGCAGCTCGGTGAAAAACACCCCCCGGGACCAGCCATCACAGATGATGTGATGCATAGTGAACAGCAGCACGTGCGCGGCATCATCTAGTCGAACCAGCCCGACCCGCAACAGCGGTCCCGATGCCAAGTCAAACACCCTAGTCGCCTCCCCCTCGACCAGGCGCACCGTCTTAGCCTCACGCTCGGCCCCGTCGAGTCCCCGCAGGTCGGTGACCGTCAGCCGCAGCCCCACCGAGGATGGGCCCACCGACTGCACCGGCTGACCCTTCACCGTGGGAAAGGTCGTGCGCAGCACCTCATGACGAGCGACGATCTCATCCAGACAACGCTGCAGCACCGCCACATCCACCAGGCCAGACAGCTGGTAAACCTCAGCAATGTTGTACAACGGGTTTCCTGGCATCAGCTGGTCTAAGAACCACAACCGTTGCTGGGCAAACGACAGTGGAAGCTCGCCCTCGCGCTGCACTGCCCGCAACGGTGGAGCCGTCCACCTCTGCCCCTGCGTTATGCGGCGGGTCTTCTCGATCAGTTGAGTCATTCCGGCCACGGTGGAGGCTTCGCCGAAGACTGCGGCTAATGGCACTTCAGCGAGGAGTACGTCGCGGACCTCAGCGATGAGGCGGGTGGCCAACAGTGAGTCCCCTCCGAGGAGGAAGAAGTCCTCATCAAGCCCGACGAACTCCACGCCGAGCAGCCGGGACCACAGCGCCGTAAGCGCGGTCTGCAGCGGTGAAACGGGCGTTTGGCGGCGGGCGGGCTCGGTCGCGGGCTTGTCCAACCCCAAGGTGCTGGCCAGGGTCAAGCGTTGGATCTTGCCGGTCGGCCCGGTGGGCAGCTCATCGAGAAGTACCACCCGTCGCGGCACCTTGTGGGCGCTCAACCGGGTGGCGACAGCCGCGCGGACAGCCTTCTCGTCCACGCTTGCAGCAGGATCACAGACGACCGCTGCCGCGACGTCCTGACCGAGGGTGGGATGGGGGATGGCGAACACCGCGGCCTGGCGGATCTGCGGGTCGGCCAGCAGCGCCTGCTCTACCTCTCCCGGCGCGACCTTTTCCCCACCACGATTGATCAGCTCCTTCAATCGGCCGGTCAGGGTCAGGAAACCCGAATCATCGAAAATGCCCCGGTCACCTGTGCGCAGCCAACCGTCGACGAAGGCTGCGGCGTTGGCGTCCGGGTTATCGAGGTAACCAGCCATCACCCCGGGCCCGCGGATGACCACCTCGCCAGGTTCACCGGTCGGACACCGCGCTCCGGTCTCGTCGAGGATTCTGACCTCGCAGCCGGTAGGCACGCCCACCGTGCCGGGCTTACGCAGCGCCGGTGGCGGTGGGTTGCTGGCGATCTCGTGGGCTGCCTCGGTCATGCCGTAGGCTTCGAGCACGGGAACACCCAACGTCGCCTCGAGCTCGGCCGCCAGCGCCGTTGGTAGCTGTGCAGACGCCGAACGCACCAGACGCAGCTGTCCCTGCCGCACCGACTTCCCGTTTGCGCAGGCGGCCACCGCATGGTGCATGGTGGGCACAGCCGTGTACCAGGTGGACTCCTCTTCTTCCAGCCAAGACATGAACGCCTGGGGGTCGAAGGGCGCGGCGCAGGAGACGCTGGCGCCCACGGCCAGCGAGGCGAGCACACCGGCGACCAGCCCGTGGATGTGGAACAGCGGCATCACGTTGAGGCAACAGTCCGCTCGGGTCAGCCCGAGGGTTTGCGCGATCGAGTGAGCAGAGGCAATCAGGTTATGGTGGCTTAGCGGTACCAGCTTGGGTCGCGAGGTGGTACCGGAGGTCGCCAGCAGCAGCGCCACCTCAGGTTCGGTCACACCCGTGGGTAATCTGGGGTCTCCGACCTGGGCCCGTACCAGCGTGATTGTGCCGGCGGGCGTGTGTGCCGGTGTGCGCAGTTCGAGCAGGGTGAGCTGTCGCTGGGCCGCGAGTTGTCGCAGCGGCGTGTCCAGGTCCTCAGCGACCAGCACGGTCGTCGGGTTCAGCAGATCAAGGGCGGTGGCCACCTCAGCTTCGGTGAGGCCAGGAGCTAGCGGCGCGTACGCGCAGACACCGCTGACCACAAGACACGCGATCGCTGCCTCAGGACCGTTGGGAACCTGACCCACCACGCGCTCGCCGGGGCGTAAATCCCAGTCGCGGAGCACCTTGGCGGTGGTGTCGAGCTGTGCGGCCAGCGTTCCATAGCTCAGGGCCCCTCGGCCCGGCGCACGCAACGCGATCGCGGCCGGGTCGGCGCCGGCCATAGCCGCTACCATCGCCGGAATTGTGTAGGCTCGATCGCTCACGACAGACCCCTCCAGAACGCCAGAAACGCCGGTGGCCGATCGGCCGATGGCGCCACGGTAATTGAGATCCCTATCTAGTCCAAGCCCCAGCGCTTAACCTAGGATAAGAATCCGACTGGTGACCGCTGATTGGTTCGATAAGCGTTTCCTGTGGGAATCCGGCTTCGTCAGCCAGCGCTTTTACGTATGCCTTTTGCTTTTGCGCGCTCGGTGGAGAAGACATAGAGTTGCTTGTCTTCTTCTTTTGCCTCCAGTTGCGGCTGTTGGTCCCTATACTTATCATATGTTGGATCATCGGAATTTTTGATACGATCCAGAATTTTCTCATGCCACTCTGCGTAGGTGAGCCGATGGCCGGCATCGTAAGCATCCTTAATGGTCTCGACTGCGTTGTATGTCATAAATCCGTGCCAGTTATAGCGGTTCTTGCTCTCGTCGGGCCGCAGGTCGCCGGACAGCTGACGATCGCTGGAGCCACTTAGGAGTATAAGCTTGGGGCCACGGAGGGTGCTATACTTGCGCACTTCGGCGGGAGAGGGTTTGAAGTCAGTAAGTGTTCCGGAGAAGCAGTTGTCAGCGATGATCGTAAGGTTAACTCCGTCGCCCACGCTATCACTAATCTCCTTCATCTCATCATCGATGACTAATTTTGGATAGTCGTATGGACAGATAGCCTGATCGAACCGTCCCTTAAAATGTCTCCCAAATACCTCAATATCAATCTCTTCTTCGTCGCCGCTCACATCCGGAGTGAGGGTGCCATGCGACGAGTTTGTGAAGACGAGAACATCGCCCTGTCGAGAGCCTGCTATGAGCTCCTTAAATTTTCTTAGTATGTTTGCCCTGGTGGCGTCGGCGTCGAGAAGAAGTTCGATGTCGGCTGCGGAAAAGTCGTGGTGCCGTACTAGCAGATTTGCCCACGCGTAGGCATCGTTTACGGCTCCTCTCATATTCATATCGGGTATGTTCCATTCCGGACATGGCATGTGGCCGTAGTCGTTGATCCCGATGCAGAGCGCCTTTTTTCGCATGCTGGTCTCCTGTAGCTTGTAGTGGTCTACTGTACGGACCTGCACTGTGATCTAACGGTGTCGAGCCAGTGCGACCATTACGAAGCACTTTGCTTCAGGTCGGCATACGCTTCGCTCAAGAGTTCACCATACCTCCGCTGGTACATGCATGTTCACCTTAGACTAGGTTCACCTTCCCACATGTCATGTCCCCCTTGCATAAGACTCGATTAACTCGGATGCACCTGAGAAATTTTGTTGATTACCTTTCGTAGCGAGCTCTCCTCCACTCGACCCCCCACATGGCTCATTCGCGAGCCACGAGGTCGGAAGAATGTGCACGTCGGCGACGATTAACGATGCGCGTCCCATGCGCGAGCAGGGGTACGTACAATGCACGGCATCGGTCATCGCGTAATCAAGGCACAACAAAACCTACGCCGAAGTCGTTGCGCGGCAAGAGCGGCCGCAAGCGCATGATCCGGCAGCGAGCTGACCTGGCTCGACAACCCTACGTCCAGCAGATATTACGCAGCCTGGCCCACCCGAGCACGCCGAGCACCCACAACACCGCTCAGCAGCTTGTTGCCCTGCCCGTCTGGCGGCCTACCTGCGCGATCTCCCGATTCTGCCCGGTGTCTGCCATCCACCCAAACCCACACCGTATACGGACAGTCGATTGCGCACTCTTACCGGTGCCTAACTCGTGCGTAGCGGTCGCTACGCACGACGGAGCAGGCTGCTCACCTCCTTTGGACTCATGTCGTCGATCGCGGGCAGCCGCAGAGGACGCCCTCTACTCTACGATCGACTCGGCCAATCCGTTGGTGCATCCAAAACTGAGGGGTGGATCAAACCCGGGACGCTTCACAATCCCATACCATGGCTGATGATCACCAATGGTGAGCCCGTTGTACAACAATGACGGCGTGGCGTCCACAAACCCATTGACCACCCATACCGGTCAAGCAACACCCCATCCCGTCAACCTGACAGTGCCCTGAGAGGTATTCCATGGTTCCACGCATCGGCCCCGTACAGCCCACGGGCAACCGTCCGGACATCCAGAAATTGCTCGATCTCTCCGCCGAAGCGACAGGCGAGATGTTAAACGTCTTTTTGACCCTGGCCAAAAACCCGGAAGTGCTACGCCTGTTCACTCCTTTGGCTGGGCCCGTCACCACTGGTAGGCTATCGCCGAGACAGCGTGAGCTGCTTATCCTCCGGACGGCTTGGCTGTGTTGGTGCGACTACGAGTGGGGGCAGCACGTCCGCATCGGAGCAGCAGCCGGGCTGACCGACGGGGATATCATCCGCGTCGCCGACGAACTCGACTCGCAGGCTTGGTCGCCGTTGGACTACGCACTTCTGCAGGCCACCGACGAGCTCGTCGAAAATCACCGCGTCACACGACCGACGTGGGACACCCTGGCCCAACATTTCGACGATGCAACGCTCATCGAACTGGTCATGGTCGTCGGAAACTACGTTGCCCTCGCCGGAGTCCTCAACTCCGCCGAGGTCGAGCGCGAGCCTGGCGTGCCGGGCTTTCCGTCGCCAGTGCGCTGAGGAGGTTACGGGCACGGGGCGGCTTAACTTCGCATATTCTCGCTCAACGCCCATGACCCGTCCCCTTTCTGCCGTAACTCGTCACCCGTATGTCGCGCTAGGTGCCGTTGTTGTCAGAGGATATGCGCCAGTCGCGGGTGAGCGGCGGTAGTCGTCTTGCCGATCGATGAGCCTGCGGACCAGTGCGTGGTGTTTCTCATCACCGCCTCCGAGCGAGCAGTGGTCTGGCGGATCCCCAATCTGGGCTGCGCAGCGGTACTGCTGGATCTAGATGGCCAGTACGTCGGGGCGAGGGTGTCGGCGCCGGCGGCGATCGCCTCGGTGACGAGCTGCTGCATGGTCCCTAGTGCATCGGCGACCTGGTTGACCCAGCACCAGTCAGCATCCGGCTGTGTCGGCGACCGCGGCCAACTCACGTAAGGCGTGCCCACAACACAGTTGGTGGTTCACATCGAAATAGCTGTCATAGGGTGCCCAGTCGTCGTGCACGGCGATACGGCCGAACCTGCTGAACGATCCCCGGCATCGTCGAGATGTGCCCGGCCGGCTTGGAGTGACACGTGATCAAGGTGTACTTGCCGGTGCGGGCACAGTGCAACCGGCCGGGCCACTCGCAACCATGTCTCTTCGTCTCTTC